>OJJK01000006.1_pt1 | contig 308904 bp, 231 predicted proteins | sample 1596271 | NCBI WGS metagenome assembly OJJK01 (sample SAMEA4350142, study PRJEB24818) | metagenome | biome: human; feature: gut; material: faeces | place: Denmark | collected 2013-09 | reverse complement strand
TTCACTCGTTGCAAAACTTTGACGATATTTTTTAAGCATATCGAACTCGGTAAAACCTAAACAAGGTTCGATTTCTGAGATTTTTTGTATCTTTACCATGTGTTTTTATTTTTAATTACCCCCGTTTTGGCCGTCAAACCGTTTTTTGGGGGGAATGCTTAAAGATACAAAAAAGGCAACTAACTCGCAATGAATTAGTTGCCTTAAATTTTATTATTTTAGGAATATCCCTAATCATCAGGTCTGAATAATGAATAAATGAAAAGCAGTCTCATCCTTTTGGTGAGGCCGCTTTTTGAATAGAATAACTCTTTGCTACTGTTACTTTATTTCGAAAAAGGTTTCCAGTCCGCTTTGACTATCAGTGCCGATCCTTATCTTGAACTTACCCGGTTCCACCTCTTTTTTCATATTAATATTCCAAAAGCTCAGTTCGTATGAGGAGAGTTCGAATACTACTATTTTTTCTTCATTTGGACTTAACTCTATCCTTTTAAACCCTTTTAGTTCCTTTACTGGACGAGTGACGGAACCGAAAAGATCCGATACATAGAGTTGAACTACTTCTGTTCCTTTATATTGCCCTGTATTTTTCACTTTGACGCTAATTGAAAGCGTATCGTTCGGAGTGAGTACGGTGTGGTCTGTTTTTAAATCGGAATATTCGAAAGATGTGTATGACAGACCATATCCGAATGGGAATAAAGGTTGTGCTCCTAAATCGAGATAATAAGAAGAGTGGCCTAATACTGACTGTTTGGCATTTAAAGGTATTTCGTCTAAAGACTTTTCTTTTCCTGTAGCCGGACGCCCGGTATTGGTGTGATTATAGTAAATGGGAATTTGTCCTGTTGCTTTTGGAAAAGTAACGGGTAGTTTGCCGCTAGGTGTGGTCTTACCAAATAAAATATCTGCCAGTGCGTTACCGCCCATCGTTCCCGGATGCCAAGCATATAATACAGCATCGGATAGGTTTAGCTCCTCATTGATAATCAATGGGCGTCCGGCCATGATAACTGTAATGAGCGGCTTATTTGTTCCGCTTAATATTTTGATAAGTTCGGATTGTGCTCCTTGTAGCTTTATATCAGCCAAACAATGCGCTTCGCCTGACAGGATGGCTTCTTCACCGATAAAAGCTATAATGACATCTACTTGGCTTGCTTTTGCCAATACCTTATTGAAATTCATCTTATTTTTATCTCTGCTGTACTCCAGACCTTTCACAAAATGAATTTCCACTTTGTCGCCATACATTTCACGCAGTGCTTTTACAGGAGTTTGTGTTCTCTCTGTTTCTCCGTCCATTGTCCAGGTTCCGAGTTGATCGTGAGGAGCATCGGATAATGGCCCTACTATCAGGATACTTTTTATTTTCGGAGATAGCGGTAATGTGCGGTTCTCATTTTTCAATAGGACGACAGATTCTTCCGCAATCTTTTTTGCAATAGCTAGATGCTTGTCCGAATAGGTTTCTTTTTTCTTATTAATATCAGTGTAAGGATTGTCAAATAGTCCGAGCCTGAACTTTAATCTTAGTACATTTCGTACCGCATTGTCCAATGTCTCTTCGGTAATTATCCCCTTGGCGATTAATTCCTCTATATTCTGAATAAAGGCTTTGGAAGACATATCCATGTCCAGTCCGGCTTCTATCGCTTTTCGGGCTGCATCTTTCCGGTCTTCAGCGAAGCCATGTTTTATCATTTCCGTTACAGAGCCCCAGTCGGAAACTACAACCCCGTCAAACTTCCATTCTTTGCGAAGAATACCCTTTAATAGTTTTTTGTTTCCTGTAGCCGGAATCCCATCATTATCATTGAACGAAGTCATAATACTGGAACAATTGGCTTTTACAGCTTTTTCGAAAGGCGGAAGATAGACATCTCTCAACTGTCTTTCGGGAATATGAGTTGAATTATAATCACGTCCTCCTTCTACAGTCCCGTATCCGATAAAATGCTTGGCGCAGGCAGCCATTGATTGTGGATTTGATAAATTATCACCTTGAAATCCGTTTACTACGGCAACAGCCATTTGTTCCGTGAGATAGGTATCTTCACCAAAACTTTCGGCTATGCGTCCCCACCGGGCATCTCTGGATATGTCTATCATGGGTGCAAATGACCATCTGACACCATGCTCCGTGGCTTCTATGGCTGCGATTCGTGCCCCTTTCTGTATCAGTTCCGGATGGAAGGTGGCAGCTTGTCCTAATGGAATGGGTAACATTGTTTTGAAACCATGCACGACGTCGCGTGTGAAAACCAGGGGGATACCGGTTCTTGATTGTTTGTAGGCGATTTCTTGTAACTCATTGACGATTTCGGGTTCGGTAACATTCATAACCGAACCGATTTCTCCTTTTCGTATCAATATCTTCAGATTTTCAATTGTACCGCGTCCGTCAAGTTGGTTCAACTGCCCTGCTTTTTCACGGATAGTCATACCTGATAGGGTTGAATCAATCTTTTGCTCTAAATATGTATTCTCATTCTGGGCATGGGAAAAACAAAATATTGATAACAGATATAGCAAACACAAAATCTTTTTCATATACATATAAATCTTATTTTACGGGTATGAATAGTACAGCGTCAGCAATGACCGCCCCGCTTGTATCTCCGGTGGATATTTCTATATATGGCATGGAGCTTTTTTGAAAGTTGTATGTTCCCAGTTCTATCCATTCTCCCGTAGTTTGTCCTTCTATTCTCACGCTGTCTTTATGTATGACTCTTGTCCAACTATCGATTCCGTTCGAAATGGAATATGTGATAGCCGGTGATATATCTTTTCTCATGTGATAATAAGTATAGACTTTGTATTTTCCTTCATGTTCCATATGTGGGCTGAAACGGACAGGCGAACCGTTGCGAACTTTGGATTTCAGGAAAGTGGGACCATATCCTCCTTGTTTTTTTATAACTTCCCAATCATTATTGATGGATAAGTCCAGTTCGCTGTCGTCAATCAGTATCTCGGAAAAACTATCGTCCAATAGGGGATTTTCGTGTAGCAATGCCTGTACTTTTTTTATATCGACGGTTTGTACGCTTCCTGTGTTTATGGCTTCTGCTGCGGCGATAGCGGCAGACTGTGCCAATACCATAAATACCGGTTCCATACGGATGGAACCATAGGCAATATGACTGGCGGAGAGACAAACGGGAACGAGCAAGTTCTTACATTCTTCTTCCTTTGGGATGATGGAACGATAGGATATGGGGTAGGGGAGCCCACCGCCGATTTCTACATTTCCTTCATTTTTTACTATGTACTTACCATCTTTTTTTACGAGTAACCGTTGGCAGTTGTGTGAGTCCATGGTATATGCAGCCATACCGATACCATCGGTAACTGTTTCTCGTCCTTCGCAATGTGCTTGCGTCATTACATAATCCCCTGTCATTCTGCGGCTTTCTCTGATATATAGTTGAGGCGACCAATGGTTGTCCTCGGTATATTCGTCTTTGGGATAACCCCATGCCTGTATTTCGTCTCTTAATTCTTGCGGAACTCTGGGGTCGGTCTTGTAGAAATAAAGTAATCCTTGGGTATAGTCTTTATGTGCTTTTATGATTTCTGCCCTTTCTTCGTAAGATGCTTCCGGATAGTTATGATTCATTCCAATCATATCAGTAGAAAATCCTCCCCGGTTATTTATATCCGTCTTATTGTTTGGCATCCGGCTCCAGATAAAATAATGGTTTAGTTTCCTTTTATTGGGTTGGGCGTCAAACAGGCGTAGCAGTAACTCGTATTTGGTGGAATCATAATTTTCCGGGCGGGTGATTTCTATTTTGTTGGCTGGATTGTCGGTGAGGCAAATGCGGTAATTATAGGCTTGTACTAACTTGTCGCCCGTACCGTCCGATGAGAGTGCGGCAGGACTGATTCCCCATAATAATCCGCTTGTGGAATCACCTTTTATCTTGTATGGGTCTACTCCATCCGGAAACTGGTGTCCTTTCATCAGTTGGACGCCATTATAAGTTTCACCATACTGTTTGTTGTCTTCCCGGCCTATTATGTAGGAAACTCCTGCTTTAGCCATCAGGTCACCCTCATAAGTACAGTCGATGAATACTTTGGCGGCTATGGATTTGCCGAGTTTTGTTCCGTCGGAACTTTCAAGGGTGATATTTTTTATATATCCGTTGGCAAGTTGGACGTCTGTGATTCTGTATTTGTATAAAACCTTGACATCCGCTCGCTTAATGTAGTCATTAAAGAGGCTGTCCGCTACTTTGGGTTCGAATATCCATTGTTCCAGTTTGCCGTAATAAGCTCCCAAACGGCGGTAAAAATCTTTTGATAATCCGGTCACCACTTGTTTGTTTCCTATATCGGTGAAACCAAGCCCACCAGAAGTCAGTCCGCCGAGGCGGCTTTGCGGTTCGATAAGCAACACCTTCTTATCCAACATCTTGGCAGAGTATGCTGCTATTACTCCGGCGGAAGTGCCGCCGTAGATACATATGTCGTACTCTTCTTTCGGGTTGCTTTTACAACTGAACAGAAAAGTAAGAACAGTTAATAATAGAATCAGGTTCTTCATATCCGGTTTCATTTTACGTTAAACTTAACTTTTTGTAGGTCTTTGTCCAAAGAACTGCCGCCCACCATGACGGTAAACGTGCCCGGTTCGAGCACATATTCGGCTTTATGGTTATAGTAGGACAGGTCTTCTTTGTTCAAGCGGAATGATACCACTTTGTTTTCTCCTTTTTCCAAAAGAATACGTTGAAAACGCTTCAGTTCTTTCACCGGTCGGGTGGTGTTACTGTAATCATCCCGAATATAAAGTTGGACGACCTCTTCTCCTTGCCTTTCTCCTGTGTTACTGACATTCACAGTAATCTCTATTTCTTCGTTGGCGTGATAATCAGCCTTATTTACTTTAAGCTGGTCGTACTTGAAAGAAGTATAGCTTAGACCATATCCGAAAGGATAAAGTGGTGTTTTGTCCCCGTCAATATAAGGATGGAGAAATTGGGACGGTTTGTGATTATATACCGTTGAAATCTGACCTACGTGCCGTGGAATAGTGATGGGTAACTTTCCGCTGGGATTTACTTTGCCGAAGAGGATTTCTGCAATTGCTTTTCCACCCATTGACCCCGGTTCCCAGGCTTCAATAACAGCCGGGATATTTTCAGCAATCCATCTGGTGGCAAGGGGACGTCCGTTTATCAGGATGACGATAGTAGGAACTCCTGTCTTGTAAATAGATTCCACAAGATAATCCTGTTTACCCCAAAGAGTGATGTCCATACGGTCTCTGTTTTCTCCGCATGTTTTCTCTTTCCAATGTTGCCGGAAAGAGTCTTCGCCAACTATGACGATTGCCAAATCCGAAGACTTTGCTGTTTGTATGGCCTCTTCTATTTTGGCACTATCCAATGCTCTCATATTCCAGCCGACATCTACATAATTTATCTGTGTACCGGATGCTTCCTCTTTTATGCCTTCCAGTATGGTTGATACATTCTTCTCCGGTTGCTCAAATACCCAGTCGCCCATGATTGATTGGTTATTGGCATTAGGCCCTGTCACGAGTATCTTTTTGAACTTTCGGGTGTCAACGGGAAGCAGACTCTCGTTTTTCAATAGGACGATGGAGCGCCGGGCGATTTCCAGTGCTGTTTGCTGATGTTTTTTGGTGAAAACCGTTTTCTTTATTCCGGCTTCCGTAACATACCGGTTCTCGAATAATCCTAGCCGGAACTTGGCTTCCAGTATCTTGGCGCATGCTTTATTAACTCTTTCTTCCGTCAGTTTTCCTTCTTTTATAAGTTTCAGGATGGCATCGAAAAAAACAGGGCCATGCATATGCATGTCTACTCCGCCATCTACGGACAGGAAGAATGCATCGGTTGTATTCTCGGATATCCGGTGGCGTGTGCTGATTGCTTCCATATCCATCCAGTCGCTTACAATGAACCCGTCGAATCCGTATTCATTCCGCATAATGTCGGTCATCAACCATTTGTTTGCATGACACGGGATCCCATTCAATTCGTTATGTGCTGGCATAAGGGTAAAAGGTTTAGCTTCTTGTATGGCTGCTTTGAATGGGGGTAAAAAGAAGTTTCTTAGTTTGCCTTCACTCAATTCTACCGGGCCGGCATTGGTTCCGTTATTGGCTATTCCCCCTGCAACCAAATGTTTGGCGCAGGCTAATACGGTATTTAGTCCTGTAAGATTGTCTGTTTGCAGACCTTTTATGGATGCTACTCCCATGCGGGATACCAGATACGGGTCTTCTCCGAATGTTTCTCCTACTCTTCCCCAACGGGCATCACAGGCTATTTCTATATTTGGAGTGAATGCCCAGTGAGAACCTGTCACACGCATTTCGAGGGCTGTCTGCCTGCTTGCCTGTTCTATTAAATCGGGCGCAAATGTGGAAGCCATTCCTATTGGAGACGGGTAAATGGTAGAGCCGCTGACGAGCCCGTTTCCATGTATGGCATCAATCCCTATCAGCAAGGGAATTTTCAAACGGCTTTTTTCCGCCAACTTTTGCAGATGATTGGCTTCCGCAGGAGTCAAGACATGAAGAAATGAACCGATTTCTCCCTGTGTGACCATCCGTTCCACTCCTGTGGAGTGCAATCCTTTGTAAAATCCTCTGGCATGACCGTTCAGTAACTCTTCTTCCGTGATATTCTTTTCCGCGTCGCGCATATGTTCCAGACCTACATACTGGCACATTTGGGCAACCTTTTCTTTCAGCGTCATTAAGGACATCAGATTTTCCACTCTTGTTTGGACTGACTGGGAAGGGTCAAGATAAAGCGGTCGTTCAGGTATGTCATTAGCTCCGAATACTAAGGGCTGAAAAGTAATTAGCAGGATGAATAATAATTTTATTTTCATTGTTTTATAGATAATAATTTCTAATCCGCCCCTATTTTTGTCATAAATAAGGGCGGTTTAAGAATTAATTTATTTTGAGAACTGGGTTATTTTTCCACTTTCATGTCGATGGTGACATTTCCTTTTGAGCTGCCGCTGGCAAATGACCTGACAATTATAATGCCATATTTGTCGGCAACAGTTTTGAATCCGATGATAGAGCCTACTCCCAGCTTGTTTGTCAGTTTCTCTACTTCTGCTTCGGATGAGTTCGTGTAGAGATTCTGAATCATTTCAGCAGAATTGATTGCTAAGAATTCGTCCGGCGTCATTTGGATAACTTTCAGTTTCGTACTGTTACGATGTTCCCAAGTTGTTATTGCATCCGGTGCTTTGAAAATAGCTTCGATGCTTGCATCAGACGGGGATACGAAATAATAGCCGTATGAACCGTTACTATAGAATAGGGTAATGTCGATATTGGCTGATTTGGCAGCAGCTCCGTCTCGTACATAAATTTCTCCGTTAGTAGTATTTAAGAAAGGTCCTGCGTCTGTACTGGCTTGTGCTCCGATTTTAAGTGTGTAGAATTCATTTATGTCTAATTCTACTGCTCTCGTTACCTCTATGCTATATTCACTTCTTACGATACCACCGTTAGCATCCATCACTTCAAATGTGAATGACAGGGTTTGTCCGGCATTCAAATCAGTAGTTGTGTATGAGAATACATAGGTATCACTGTTGGGATTCTCAAATGTCTCTTTGGTTAAATCTGTAATTTCCAGACCTTCGAGATATGTTTTTATGCTTCTTAATGTTGTTGCGGAAGTAATCTCAATGTCGAACGTTACCACTTCTCCCGCAGTAACCGTTTCCGGTGCGGTATCAGGAATCTTTATTTCAATTTCCGGTTTGGCAGCCTGGATGTAAACTACATATTCGGCAGTGGATTTCTTTTCCTCATTGTCAGTTGCCAGTATTACAAAGTTCAGTGTTTTACCTACTTCCTCCGATTTTATGGTGTATGATACGCTGTATGAGTCTTTATCCGTATTTCCCGGATATTCTTTGGCACTTCCGGGTATTTCTTGTGAGTCGAGCATGGTAACGACTTTCTTAATACCGGCTGTGCCTGTCATCTCAACAGAAAAACTGAGTTCTGTGCCCGGATAAGCAATGACTGGTTCGTCTCCGACTTTCGTGAACTTAATAGTCGGTTTCGGGTTCTGTTGTATAGTTTCATCGTCACTGTCACATGCAATGAAGAAGATAGCTGTGAGGCACAACAAGATGCCTAAATTATATTTTAATAGTTTCATAGTCGATAATTTTTTTATTGAACTGAAAATGGAATAACCGCACTTGCTACTTTCTTGTTTTTCACATCGCGCACAAAGACTATCAGACGATAGTTACCGACCGTTGAGGGAGCCTTGAATGTAATTTCCTTTTTAGTGTTATCATCTATTAATCCGGTGATGCCATCCGGCAGGCTGCCGTCTGAAGAAGCCGTCTTTTCCTTCATAATCATCCAGTCGTAGGTCAGTGCATCCCCATCCGGGTCGGTGGCTGTGACTTTAGCTTCGTTGGATGAGTTCGGGCTGACAATAATAGCGTCTTCCGCTTTTTTGCCATTCATCAGTATATCATTACGGGTTGCTATTACTGGAGCCCGGTTCTTCGGATAACTTCCTGTCCATGCATATTGCATGGCATCGACTGCCGGGAAGGTATATCCTTTTTTGTCGAACAGCCCGTACCAGGTCAGTACTTCTCCGTGAGTCTGGTATCCCCATAAGAATACGAACGAACCTAAGCAACCGTTGTCCTTATTGACGGCTATATTCTCTTGGTAGGCTTTCAGATAGTCAGCTTCTTTTTCACTACTGGTCTGTTCTACTAAACCTCCCCACGGCAGCACTCTTTCGGGTTCGGGATTCATTTGCCAAGTGCCGCGAGGCCCGAACTCCGTAATCATATACGGCTTGGTCCAGCCTGCGGACTGAAGATTGCCTAATACTCCCGGCAGGTTAGGCGCATACGTATTGACTGAAAGAATATCTATATGCGGAGCTTTTTCTATAATATTTTTTATATGGTTCACATTAGAGGAAGCCAATGTCGTTGTAGTGGGATGATTAGGATCGGTTTCATGAATCATCTTGGCTATGTCATTGATGGCATCCCATAGTTTGAGATTGGTGTAGCTTGCTTCCGCTTCATTTCCTATCGACCATACCAAAAGTGCCGGATGATCCTTGAAACGTTCGACTGTCGCTTTCATTTCATCAAATTGAGCTTTTACCGCCGCTGCGTTGTTGTAATCGAAACCGTCGGTTTCTCTTTTTATGTAAAGTCCGAAATTGACATAGAGTCCTTTTTCCTGAGCGGCATCCAGAATGGCTTTACTTTTGTCGGATACTCCGTATGTCCTGACGACATTAGCACCGAAATCGGCTGCTTCAGCATAGAAGTTGTTGCATGCGGCCCCTTTGACATATAGTTCTTGACCGTCTACCAGTAATCTCCATTTCCCGTCGACTTTTGATGTCTCAACTTTAACGGGGGGAACAATTGGCTTTTCTTCAAAAGAGCCTTTAGGTATTGTATAGTTGTCTCTGTCTGAACATGCAACATTCAGTACGGTGGCAAGCACAAAAACTGAGGTTATTATGTATTTTAGTTTCATAACTTTATTTTTTAGTGGGTACTGATAATAATTGTCCGTCCTGCAGTAATTTATACTTCAATACATCATAAGATATTTTCTGGACAGGTAAATTCGAATCTATTGCCAGAGCGGCGGCTGTGGCTGCCGATTGTCCTAATATCATATATACTGGTTCCATCCTGATTGTACTATAGGCAACATGAGAAGATGATAAACATACGGTTGCCAATAGGTTGGCACATTCTTCCTCTTTAGGAGTCAGTGAATAATAACTGATGGAGTAGGGAATGGTAGGGGCGAATATAGTACCCTCATTTCTTAATTTGCCCTCTTGGTCGATGACGCGGGATACATAATGGCAGTCCAGGGCATAAGAACCCAGTCCCACCGAATGTTCGACCGGCGTACGATCTGTTTTGCGTACATTCTTTTCTGTCATTACAAATGCTCCGATCATCCTGCGGGCTTCCCGTACGTATATTTGATAAGGGAAATTTTGGGTGTCAGTGAATTCGTCTTTAGGCAATCCCCAGTCCAGCATTTCTTTGCGGATATGTTCTGGTACACGTTTGTCATGTCCCAGAAACCACAACATGCCCAGCGCATAATCTTTATGTAACTGCTCTATTTCCTGCCTGGTTTTATAGTCGGCTTCTGCATAGTTATAACTTGCTCCGAAGAAGTCCAGATGGTTGGTATCCGTTTTCTTGTTAGGCATAGGAGTCAATGTTATAATTTGCTGGAGTTTTGTTTCCGGTTCCAGTTTTAGCATACGTGCATATATCTCATACCATAACGGATTATAGTTCTTCGGCTTTTGAATAGATATACGGTTATCGGGGTCGTTTGTCAGAGTCATTCTGTAGCAATAGGCTTGCACGCGTTTGTCCGCATCCCCTTGTTTGCCCCATTCCCGATCTGTAACGTAGGGCAAGGCACCTGATTTTACATTCCCTTCCTTAATGTAAGGACTTATTTTTGTCAGGTCTTTTCCTTGTTTGTAATTGAGACGGATGCCATTATAGGTTTCCCCGTATTGCAGGTTTGATTCGCGTCCTACTGTGTAGGATACTCCTGCACGTGCCAGAAGATCGCCTTCGTAGGATGCGTCTATAAACATTTTGGCTTCAATAACCTTTCCATTCTCCAGTTGGATGCTCCGGATTATATTCTCTTCTTTCCGGACGTTCTTATTTAGGTCGAGCCGGTGGTTGAAAAGAATTTCTACTCCTGCCGTCTTCAGCATATCCCGCATAATTCGTTCGGCTACTGAGGATTCATAGACCCATTGTATCTGCCTTTCATCATTTTTCCCTCTATATGTACGCTTTAATGTCGAAACCATGAATGATTCCCTGTCTTGGTTGTGCCATACTTCAGGTTGCAGATAGTAGTTGTATATTTTGTTGTAGAATTCTTTTGTTATACCACCTATCAGGTCATTACGGTTCATGTCGGTAGCGGTCAGTCCTGACGTGACAAGACCGCCTACATGGTCGTTTTTCGATATAAGCACTACTTTCTTACCCATACGTGCGCCTTGTATTGCAGCAATTACTCCGGAAGCTGACTCTCCATATATACAAATGTCATATTGTGGAGTATTGGCAAACAAGCCTGTAACGAAAGAACAGAAAAGCAGTGTTAATATGGTAATTTTTTTTCTCATCTTAATTATATGTATGTTGTTTCAATGATGTGATTATTTGTATCCTATATTTTGAGGGAAGTTTTCGGCTCCCATATTGATAACTTCCGCTTCGGGGATCGGCCATCTCACAAAGTGAGGGTTGGCGGGCAGATTGTTACGTCCGAGAATGGATGCAGGGATTTCCGGATCTCCGGCGTATGCCTTGATTTGTTCGATAAGTATTCCAAGACGTTTCAGAAAATACCATCTGTCGCCTTCGAAAGACAGCTCGCGGGCTTGTTCGTCCATAATGTCTTTCATGGTTAGCACACCGGTGAATTTGTCGTTTCCGGCTCTTTCCCATGTTTTGTTAAAGTAGTATTTAGCCAACGTCTGGTCGTTTTTCATCAAGGCTGCCTCGGCTGCCATTATATAGGATTCGGCAAGACGGTACACTATCACATCTTTATAACTGCGTGTCTCCGAAGCGGTGCGCGTCCATTTATCTCCGTACTTGATACATCCCGGATATACATTCTTATTGATGCTTCCATTCTTATATAATGGGAAATAATCTCCGGGTTTTACTGTAGCCGAACCGTATGTGATGTTTTTATCAGTCGTATTTTTGTACTGGTGTATGTAGTACTCTTGATAACGTTTGTCCTTAGCCTTGTCATACAGTGAGAATAAATAGGGGCTGGGGAGACATCTTCCGTAAGTATATCCCCAGTTGTCATAAGAACAGGCATATTCTGCGGTTCCACCGATTTCGGTACGGTATTGGGCGATGAAATAGGCTGCATAGTAATTGCCTTTTGGAGTGGCATTGGATAAATTACCGCCCGGATTTTTACTCCACTGTTGCACCATCAGCGCTTCTTTATGATTCAAGTCTCCGGCATTAAATACTTCATTCAATGCAATCAAGTCAAAATGTCCCGATTTCTCTATTTCTTCCACTTGTTCCAGAGTCGTATCCCAGTCTTTGAGCCATAATGCGGCTTTGGCTTTCATATGACGGGCGGCAGCCTGGGTGAATCTTCCCGCTTCGTCGGATACCCAGTCGAGGTTTGTAATGGCATACTCCAAATCCTCGTAAATCAAGTCGAACACTTCTTTCTCGGAAGCGGCATGAAAATCTCTCGGATCGTTGACGTTTTCGGCAGTAGTCGGCTGTATGTTCAGCCATATCCTGTCGAATGTGCGGTATAATAGGAAATAAGACTGCGCTCTGAAACATTTTGCTTCTGAGACGGTGGCCCGTAAGGAAGGAGTGTCTTCCAAGTCCTCGGCTGCGGCAATTATTTCATTGGCTTTGCCTATGATTTGATACATTGTACGCCACATGAATCCTACCTGGCTGGCGGACGGCTTTAAATAATTAGGGTCATAGATGCCGTAAAAGTTACCGGTTCCGCCATTGGTTACAGCTAAATCCGTACCTCTTTCCAAAGCGAAGATGGTGGCATTTTCAGTATCATTTGCGTAGTAGCGTTGCAATGCATATAGTGCATTGACCGCGAGTTTTAGCCCTTCCGGTGTTCCGAATACGTATTCGGAGCTATACTTCGTCTTGTGTTCTTCATCTAGGAAGTCGGAGCAGGAAGTAGTAAAGAGGAAGCAGGCTGTAAATATAAATAATATACTCTTTTTCATGATTTTATCTTATTAAAATGTCACATTCAATCCAAATAATACAGTCCTGGGTTCGGGATAATCTCCCGGAGTTTGTTCCGGACCGTAAGCCTGTACATCGGTTTTCGTCCAGAAGTTAGACAGTGTCATATAGAGTCTCAGACTTTGCATGTATGCTTTGCTGATAAGAGCACGGGGGAAGTTGTATCCGAAAGTAACGTTTCGCAGACGGACATACGAGGCATCCTGATAACCCAATGAACTGATATATGCGGGAGCTTGCGTCATGTTGGGCGCAGGGGCTTCATTAGACGGGTTATTCTGTGTCCAGTAATTGCGTCGGATACCATTTCGCTTGGCTGTCAAGTCACCACCATTCTCGAATGTCGTCAGATAAGGGTTGTATATCGTTCCTCCATGAGAGATATACAGGTCGGCGGATAAGTCGAATCCTTTGTAGTTGAAAGATGTGCCGACCGTACCTATCCATTTGGGGTCACGTTGCATCACTACTCTGTCATCGGCTGTTATCTGATTGTCGTTGTTGACATCGCGCAGTTTGATGCTGCCCGGAGTAGCTGTCGGCATATGAGAATTGGCGATATCGTCATCTTTTTGCCAGATGCCGTCAAATACATAGTCGTAATATACATTCATCGGATATCCGACAAACCATTTGTTGTTCACGTCATCAAGCGGTTTGCCATTCTCATCGACTTGTCCGTCTATCTTTTTAATTTCATTCTTGTTCTTGGTGAAAGTGAAGTTGACATCCCATCTGAAATCTTTGATTTTGACGGGAGTGGTATTCAGCGTTATTTCGATACCATTATTCTTCATTTCCGCCAGGTTTACAGTCTGGGTGGAATATCCGAGCGAGCTTGGGATAGACTTGGTGACAAGCAGGTCGGTAGTCTTGGTATTATAGTATTCTATCGTACCATTGATTCTTCCGTTGAAGAATCCGAAATCAAGTCCGATATTTCCGGAAGTGGACGTTTCCCATTTCAAGTTAGGGTTGGTCAATTCCGTTCCGGGTAGATAACCGATGATGGTCTTGTCACCGAATTCGGTCAGGTATCTATCTGTCAAACCAAGTGATTTATAAGGGGTAACGCCTTGGTTACCGACCGCACCGTAACTTAAACGGAGTTTCAGGTTGGACAGCCATTTGGCTTCTTTTAAAAAGGATTCTTCATTTATCCTCCAGGCAAAAGCTCCCGAAGGGAAATAACCGTATTTGTTATTCTTTCCGAAAACGGAAGAACCGTCCACACGCAAAGCGAAGGTGAACAGGTATTTCTCGAACAGGTTATATCTGACACGTCCCAAGAAAGATAATAGTTTTCTATCAGATAATTCCCAGGTAGGCGTACCATATTCATTGGCAGAGCCTATCGCATTATAAGTCAAATCATCGTTTGCGAATCCGGTACCGTTTATTCCTAGATTTTTCCATTCGATGACATTGACACTTTGCATAAAGGTTGCGTCGAAATGATGGTTCTTATTGAAATCCTTCACGTAGTTGACTATATTCTCGAACAGGTAGTCGTTAGAGAAACTTGTGCCGGCAGTCGCTTTTCCATTGTTATTGCGTCCTGTCGTATGCTTTGTCCCCTGATAAGTGTTGCTATGGACAGTCCTGGTATTCAAACTTCCGTTTGCACGGTATGATAAGTCCTTTGTGATTTTCCAGTCCACGAAAAAGTTGATCAATAGCCGGTCGGTCTGGCTTTTATTGTTTGAGTAGTCGATATTCCATAATGGGTTGTAGTGGGATTCTCCAGCTTCGGTTACATCTTCACGCAAGGAACCGTCGTCATTATATACTTTTGCCAGAGGCGGCATGGTGATAAATGAATTGAAGGAGCCGTCTGCTGTTTTCTTCCATGATTTGGTGTATAAGAAGTTCGTGCCTATTGTCAGGTTTTTCAGTAGTTTGTGGTCGATGTTCAATCGTCCGCTCAAACGTTGGAATCCCGAATTTGGAACCATACCGTTTTGGTCAAAATATCCCAGTCCCAGAGCGTACTTTGTTTTGTCCCCGCCGGATTGTATCAAGATGTCGTGCTTTTGTTGCCAGGCGGAGCTTATCATTAGCTTTTCCCAGTCAACATACTCTCCTGATTTAAAAACGTCGAGCATCAACCCTCTGAAACAGTCGGTTTCATCATAGCTAAGATTGGCATTATAGTATGCTTCCTTGCGTAAAGCAGCCCATTCCTCTCCATTGTAAAACTCAAAGTTCTTATGGATACTTTGTGAAGCGGCGTAGGTGTTATAACTGATTTTCATCTTTCCGGTCTGTCCCCGTTTGGTAGTGATTAGTATGACACCATTGGCTGCGCGTGCGCCATAGATTGATTGGGAAGAAGCGTCTTTCAGAACTTCGAGTGATGCTATATCGTTGGAGTTTATATCATCTATACTAGTCATCGGGACACCGTCCACGATGTAAAGAGGATCATTTCCGCCGGAAAGCGAACGACGTCCCCGGATCAGAATATTCGAACTGCCACCGGGAGCGGCATTGGACATGGTAACCTGCACACCGGCAGCTTGTCCTCTCAGCATTTCACCCAGGCTAGAAGAGGGGGTAGAATTCAGTTTCTCGGAAGTTACGGAAGATATAGCGCCTGTGACATCACTGCGTTTCTGTACACCGTACCCTACTACTATTACTTCGTCCAGCAGCTCGCTGTCTTCTTTTAGTATGATACGCGCCAACTCTTTACTGTTCGCTTTGACCTCGGTTGTTTGATACCCGATGTATGAGAACTGAATAGTAGCATCTTCGGTTACGTTTGCCAAAGAATAGTTTCCGTTAATATCGGTAATGATACCGTTTGTCGTACCTTTTACTAATACATTGGCACCGATAATGGGTTCACCGTTCTGGTCTGTAACTGTTCCGTTGACGGTTTTGGTTCTTGTTGATTTTATTGTTTCCTGGCTTTTTTGTTTGCCGACAGAGATGGTATTATTTTTCTTATTGAAATATAAATTGGTCTGTACTGTTATCATGCTCAAAATATTTTCTAACGAGCTATTGCGTGCTTTGATTGAAATACGTGGGGCGGCATTTACAATTTCCTGATCATAAAAGAATTTGTAGCCGGTCTGTTTGCTTAATTGATTGAATACATTTTCTACAGTTTCATTCTTGACATCCAGCGTAATGTTTTTCTTTTCTTGTGCCTGTATGTAACAAGGCAATGATGACAAGCATACGAATAGTAAAAAAGCTAAAAATGAATGTACATTTCTGCCTTTCCTTTTTATATTAGGAAGATTATTCATAAATTTGTACGTTTTAGTAATTGAATAGATTATTTAAAACAAAGACTTGTAATACGAGATACGTTATTCACACGGGTCGAAACGAATGAATATCCGTCCGGATTACGGAATAGGGGCTTCTCTGAGAGACAGCTCCTATTTTTCAGAGATGGAATTAACCGGGTGCTTTCATAATATGTCTTCTTAAAATTATAAGTTAAATATTCAAGGTTCTACAAGGTAATACACACCGTAAACTATATACTAGGGTGTGATTAACATCTTTTTGCTATTTATATAACAATATGTGGTTGCCTTCCTTCTTATACCGGATACCACTTGTATATTCGATAGATTGAAGAACTGCTTCCAGGCTCTTGTTATCGTGTTCTCCGGAAATCAGATTGTTGAATTTACCGTTGGCAAATGTAATATGGCAATTGTACATTCGTTCCAGTTCTTTTGCCACGTCACGTATCGGAGTACTGTTGAAACGCAGACCGCCTTTTTTCCATATGGCTACCGGACGCTCTTCCCGTCGTTTGCTGTATTCGCCCGAAATGGTATTGATAAGTACCTGCTCTTTGCCTTTTAACCGCATCATCGCTTCCGGCAAATCTACCTGCACCTTTCCGCTTTCCACTTCTACAGAAACGATTTCATCAGAAGAATAGGATTTTATATCAAAGCAGGTTCCTAGTACACGTACATCGAAACGGCGGGTACTGACAATGAAAGGTTGTTCTTCATTTCTGTGTACCTGAAAATATCCTTCACCTTCCAGTACTATTTTACGCTCTTCTCCTGTGAAATTATTCGGATACCGGACATGTGAGCAGGAATTTAGTGTTAGTTGGGTGCCGTCGGGCAGAAGAAGTTGTTTTCGTTCGCCATAAGATGTTGAGGCTTCCAGATAGATAATCTGTTGTTCATTCAGATGTTCCAGATAATGAATTCCGCTCAGTACCAGGCAAACGATTGCTGCAGTGCTGGCGGTAACAACTGCGATACGATGGAACCAAGTACGTTTTTTATGTTCTATGTGTTTCAATAATTGACGTGCCTCTCGTTTATAGTGTTCACGTTCAAGATCTGTATAAGGTTGCTGTGTGGCGGTTTCTTCCCAGACATCGGAAGACAACTCATTGAGTGTTTCATGATTATCCGGGTCGTGCAGGCTGTTCAGTAGTTGCCGGGCATCCTCTGTTGTATAGAGATCGTCCAGATAACGGCGATATAGTTTTTTATTATTTTCTGTATTCTTCATATTCTGTTATTTAGAATTCGGGTATATCTTAATTTCCCCTTTGTATAATTAGTACACAAAGAAAAAGAATGTCTAGGGTATAGTTAACTTCCTTTAACTGTATATGCCGTTAGAAACCATCTCCCGCTAAAGATTGAGGCAGATAAGAAGTAAAATTAGGTCAGTGCCGGTAACAGAGTGTTTTTCTAAATACGTACGAAGCGAACGCAAAGAAGATGAGATATGTTCTTGTACCGTATTGACAGAAATCTCCAATGCTTCTGCTATTTCTTTATGAGACATTTGTTTCTCACGGCTCATTTCGAATATTTCTCGCTGGCGGGAAGTCAGTTGTTCCAGTGCATGAGATATAAGTCTCTGTAAATCATTGGCAATGATTTCATTGTTCGTCTCATTACTGTAGTCTATAGCTTGTGAAAGGATTTGCTCTTTCAGTCGGTCTTCGCTTGCCAGTTCGCGCAAATGGTTTAGAATCCGATTGCGCATGATTGTATATAAATAAGAAGAAAAAGATGTGTTGGGATTAATAAAACGACGACTTTCCCAAATCGTAGTGAAGGCGTCCTGAAAGATATCCTCTGCGTATTCGCGTGATTTGAGAAAACGCATCGCAAAATATATCAGGCGATTTTTATAAGCCGCATAAAGTTCACAGAATGCATCTTCATCTCCGGCTATCAGGCGGATGACAAGCGAACGTTCATTACCGGGAATATTTGTTGCGCACATATAGCATTTTAGGTTTCAATTCACAAAGGGATTGTTAGAATGTCACAAACGTACGTAAAATCCGGGAAATAAAAAAGGAAAGAAGTCGCTAATCTTTTTCAGATTTATTTCAGTATCATGATTTTTCTTTGTCGGAGATTATTTATTATCTTTGCAACTTTAACCCGATAATCAATGAGTAGAATAATATTAAATACTAAGATTTGGCTGTTTGTGTTGTTGTTTGGAATGTCGTTTCCCGCATGGGCACAAAGTGATGATTTCAATACATGGACTAAATTTAAGGTAAATTATAAGATAGATTCTCGTTTCTCGGTTTCAGGCGATTTGGAATTACGTATGAAGGATGATGTAAGTCGATTAGATCGTTGGGGACTGACAGTTGGTGGAAGTTATCGCCCTTGTTCTTTTTTGAATCTGGGAGTGGGATATGAGACCCATCTTCGGAATTTGGGTGATTCAGACTGGAAGTTGAGACATCGCTATCATATATCTGCCACTGCCAACTTTCGTTATCAATGGTTGAAAGTGTCTTTGCGGGAGAGGTTTCAGCAGACTTTTGACCGTGGTGATTCTGAAACTCGTCTACGTTCTCGTTTGAAGTTATCCTATGCTCCTACAAAAGGAATCGTTTCTCCTTATTTTTCTGTTGAAATTTATCAAAGTCTGGATGATACCTCTTTTTGGAGAGCAGACCGTATGCGCTATCGTCCCGGAGTGGAGATTGCTTTAGCCAAACGTTGGTCATTGGATGCATTTTATTGTTATCAATATGCATCTTCGCAAGGCAGACACATTGCCGGAATAGAAGTGGGGTATTCTTTTTGAAATAAATGACGGATAGTAAATAATAACCAATGCTAATATAATAATGTGGAGTTCAGAATGTCTTGTTTTTGCATGTGTTATGTAAATGGCTGATTACGTGCTTTTTATATAAAAGATTAATCTTTTTAAAGGAAAATATTTCTTTTCTTAACTATAATCTGTACTTTCGCTTCCACATTTCAAACTGTAATGTGGGAATTTAAGATTCTACAGTTGCAACAGACGTGTTGTATGGTTTTTCATAACCGAAAGTGAATACTTCCTCTTATGGCATTCTTTCTGCTTAATCAAGAATTTCTTTTTTTGAACTAATAGAAAAACAAAATGAAAACATGCCATAACCTATTTGTGGGAGTAGGTTTTTTTATCCTTTGTTGTACTATGTTTACTGCTTGTGTAAACCATATTTCGGAGGAAGAAGGGGAAATCATTAATAATGGAGATATTCCGTTGAAGTTTGTAGCTGATATTCATGAGATTATGAATACTCGTGTAGTAAACAATAGTTTTGGAGAAAAAGATGAAGTGGGATTATTTGCACTTGCAGGAACTACTACAATGCAAGAAGAACGTTATGCAGATAATCTTCATTTTGTGCGTTCATCTACTGGTGAGTTTGTATCTGATGAGTCGGTTTACTATCCGGATGATGGAGTAACATTGAATTTAATCAGTTATTATCCATATCAGAAGGGCGGGGTAGCAATGGGTGAAAGTTCCATGCAAGTGACCGTTGCAACAACTCAAGATAAACTGGATGATTATTCTCATTCTGATTTTCTAGTTGCTTCCAAAAAGGAAGTATTAGCTAGTAAAGATGCAGTTGCTTTGACTTACAACCACCAGTTCTTTCGCATGAAAATAGTCCTTGTCCCCGGAGAGGAAGAGAATATAGAAGAAATACTATCTGTGAAACCTACACTTTCGGTGAGTGGCTTTTATACTAAGACCATTTATGATTTTCAGAAGAAAACATTCTCTGCCTATTCTGAAGAGAAAGATATTACTCCTGCAGGAGAATGGGAAATAAAAGACGGTCGACTAGTAGGAAAAGAGCTTATTTTGATTCCCCAAGAGGCGACTGTTGGGTATCAATACATAACATTGGAAGCTGCCGGCAAACTATATACCAGTTTATTACCATCCACTTTACAATTGGAAAGTGGAAAACAGAGAGAGTTGGAAATAACGTTTGTATCGGCCGAAGATATATTAATGAGTAAAGTGAACGGAGAAATCGGGGATTGGGATGGAACAGAAGTGGATCATACCGAATCGGGTATTTTGCATAAATACATAGATGTATCGAAGCTGACTTTTGAAAAATCGAATGTGTACAAAGTGATACATTCGGGAAAACAAGTAGCCGAAATATGTAAAGAGTATCTTGTTACTCCGGATTTTTCTTCTCAAGCGATTGTTGCCTATCCGATGAAAGAAGACGGTAGCGTTAATTTATCTCAAGGGATTGTAGCACAGTTATTAGGAAAATCAGGAAAAGTGAATGGTGGAAGTGTATCATGGAATATGGAAGATCATTCATTAACCTATGTGGATGGCACTTTATTGGCTCGTAATAATGTTTATGTGCTGGCAGACGGAACAATCTCCTTATCAGTAACACTGGCAGATGATGTGTTACCTGTTTTGGCACAGGAAGATATTGTTCGTGATGTTCGTGGAGGAGTCATCCATAATTATCCGCTAGTGAAGATCGGAACTCAATACTGGATGAGGAGTAATTTGGAGACATCTTTATATGTAAACGGTGATGCGCTCCCTAAATTGAATCAGGTAACAGCAAATATAGCCGGATATTTGCAATCTACTACAGAGCATTATTTTTATACCGCTAATGTTGCGCTTTCCGGTAGGATCTTGCCAACTCACTGGAGTATACCGAATTGGGAAGACTGGAATATTTTAAAAGACTACTTGAAGGGGGAAGCTTCTTTGTTGAAGTCAGGGACCTGGTTGTCCCTGAAGACGGAAGAACAAGTGCAACCTGCAACTAATTTATCCGGTTTTAATGGTATTCCTGTAGGAATGTATGTAGGGGCTTTTCAAGCAGATTATGAGAACAAACATTTGGCATATTGGACATTGGACAATACAAATGCCACCATCGATACTAAGGTTTTCTACATGAAAAGTGATACGAATATCATAGAAGAATCTAATGCGGGTATTGATACGAAAGCTTTCGCTATTCGTTGTATTAGAAAGTAAATCAGTGAAAATTGCATCTCCTTTTCATAAATTGCTTATATTTGGGAAGTAAAACTAACTAAAAGAGAGAACTATGAAGAAGATAATAAATCCCTGGAAGGGTTTGGAAGGGTACAATTGTTTCGGTTGTGCTCCTAATAATGAAGCTGGAGTAAAAATGGAATTTTATGAGGATGGTGACGAAGTAGTGAGCATTTGGAAGCCACGTCCCGAGTATCAAGGCTGGATTGACACTTTGCATGGCGGTATTCAAGCAGTTTTGATGGATGAAATCTGTGCGTGGGTGGTGCTTCGTAAACTACAAACGACTGGAGTGACTTCGAAGATGGAAACCCGTTACCGAAAATCTGTTGATACCAAAGATTCTCATATTGTATTGCGCGCCTCTATTAAAGAAGTGAAGCGGAACATTGTCATTGTTGAAGCAAAATTATATAATGAGGATGGAGAAGTATGCACAGAATCGGTTTGTACCTACTTTACTTTCTCGAAAGAAAAGTCGAAAGACGAAATGCATTTTACGAAATGTGATGTAGAGCCGGAAGAGATATTGCCTTTAATTTGAAATAAAAACTCAAGTTTTTGTGATAAATGTTTGGTGGTTTCAAACAAATGCTTTACTTTTGTCGCAGTTAATAAAAGAAATATGAAATATACAACTACACATCATCATCATCATTTTCCTAACGAATAATCGGTGGGCGTGGATGATATTGTGTATAACTATATAAACGATAACTAAGGCTTGCCGAATACGGTAAGCCTTTTTTATTTCTCAACGCATATTATAATTAAAAATTAAATAAAGTCATGTTAAGAATCGCAGTACAAGCCAAAGGACGTCTCTTCGAAGAGACAATGGCACTTTTAGGAGAGTCGGATATTAAGTTGAGCACTACAAAACGTACCTTATTGGTGCAGTCTTCCAATTTCCCTATTGAAGTTCTATTCCTTCGTGATGATGATATCCCGCAGACAGTGGCTACCGGTGTGGCAGACTTGGGAATTGTTGGCGAAAATGAATTTATGGAAAAGGAAGAAGATGCGGAAATCATCAAACGTTTGGGATTCAGTAAGTGTCGCCTTTCATTGGCTATGCCGAAAGATATTGAATATCCCGGTTTGTCATGGTTTAACGGTAAGAAGATCGCTACTTCTTATCCGGTTATTCTTCGCAACTTCCTGAAGAAAAATGGTGTAAATGCTGAAATTCACGTGATTACCGGTTCTGTAGAAGTGTCTCCGGGAATTGGATTGGCTGATGCTATTTTCGATATTGTAAGCTCCGGTTCTACGTTGGTAAGTAACCGTTTGAAAGAAGTGGAAGTCGTAATGAAGTCGGAAGCATTGCTGATTGGCAACAAGAATATGAGCGACGAGAAAAAAGAAGTGCTCGAAGAACTGCTGTTCCGCATGAATGCAGTAAAAACAGCCGAAGATAAAAAATATGTATTGATGAATGCTCCGAAAGATAAACTGGAAGAAATCATTGCTGTATTGCCGGGTATGAAGAGTCCTACGGTGATGCCGTTAGCACAGGAAGGCTGGTGCTCTGTCCATACAGTACTTGATGAAAAACGTTTTTGGGAAATCATTGGAAAACTGAAAGGACTGGGAGCAGAAGGCATTTTAGTACTGCCAATTGAAAAGATGATTGTATAAATATATAGGCATCTAATAAAATAGTAACCATGAGATTGATTAAATATCCCTCAAAAGAACAGTGGACGGAACTTTTGAAACGTCCGGCACTGAATACGGAAAATTTGTTCGACACTGTTCGCTCTATTATAAATAAGGTAAGAACAGAAGGTGACAAAGCCGTTTTGGAATATGAAGCTACTTTTGATAAAGTCGCCTTGTCTGCGCTTGCTGTGACTCCTGAAGAGATACAGGTTGCCGGAACATTGGTAAGCGATGAACTGAAAGCAGCCATCTCCCTGGCAAAACAGAATATTGAAACCTTTCACGCTTCCCAACGTTTTGTCGGAAAGAAGGTAGAAACAATGAACGGTGTGACTTGCTGGCAAAAATCGGTAGGAATTGAAAAAGTGGGATTGTATATTCCGGGTGGAACAGCACCACTTTTCTCAACTGTATTGATGCTGGCTGTTCCGGCTAAAATTGCAGGATGCAAGGAAATCGTACTTTGCACGCCTCCCGATAAGAATGGAAATATTCATCCGGCTATTCTTTTTGCTGCGCAACTGGCAGGTGTCAGTAAAATATTCAAGGCTGGTGGTGTGCAGGCTATTGCCGCTATGGCCTATGGAACGGAGAGTGTCCCCAAAGTATATAAGATATTTGGTCCAGGCAATCAATATGTGACAGCTGCCAAACAGTTGGTAAGCCTGCGTGATGTAGCTATTGATATGCCTGCCGGTCCTTCTGAAGTCGAAGTTCTGGCTGATGCATCTGCCAACCCGGTTTTTGTAGCAGCAGATCTTTTGTCACAGGCAGAACACGGAATAGATAGCCAGGCTATATTGATTACCACTTCTGAGAAACTTCAAACAGAAGTAATGGCAGAAGTAGAACGTCAATTAGCCGAATTGCCCCGTCGTGAAATTGCTGCAAAATCATTAGAGAATAGTAAACTGATTTTAGTAAAGGATTTGGATGAAGCATTGGAATTGACTAACGCATACGCGCCGGAACACTTGATTATAGAAACGGAAAACTACATGGAAGTAGCAGAGCGTGTAACAAATGCCGGTTCTGTTTTCCTTGGCTCGTTAACTCCCGAAAGTGCCGGCGACTATGCTTCCGGAACGAATCATACCTTGCCTACCAACGGTTATGCCAAAGCATATAGCGGCGTCAGTCTGGATAGTTTTATCCGCAAAATTACGTTCCAGGAAATTCTCCCGGAAGGAATAAAAGCTATTGGTCCTGCTATTGAGGAGATGGCAGCTAACGAACATTTGAATGCGCATAAAAATGCGGTCACAGTTCGTCTCAAAGCAATTCAAAATTCATAACTTAAAATTTAAAGAAGTGAAAACATTACAAGAATTAACCCGGCCGAATATCTGGAAATTAAAGCCTTACTCTTCGGCACGTGATGAATATAAAGGAGTCACCGCTTCTGTTTTCCTGGATGCAAACGAAAATCCGTACAATACGCCTCACAACCGTTATCCGGACCCTATGCAGTGTGAACTGAAAACATTGTTGTCGAAAATTAAGAAAGTATCTCCCGAACATATTTTTCTCGGAAACGGCAGTGATGAAGCCATCGACTTGGTCTTTCGTGCTTTCTGCGAACCGGGTAAAGATAATGTAGTAGCTATCGATCCTACCTATGGAATGTATCAGGTCTGTGCCGATGTAAACGATGTGGAATATCGGAAAGTATTGTTGGATGATGACTTCCAGTTCTCTGCTGACAAATTGCTGGCAGCTACCGACGAGCATACCAAACTTATTTTCCTTTGCTCTCCTAATAATCCGACAGGAAATGATCTGCTTCGTTCCGAAATAGAAAAGATTCTTTGTCAGTTTGAAGGATTGGTAATGTTGGATGAGGCTTACAATGATTTTTCTAAAGCTCCGTCTTTCCTCGAAGAGTTGGACAAATATCCCAATCTTGTCGTATTCCAGACATTCTCCAAAGCTTGGGGATGTGCTGCTATCCGTTTGGGAATGGCTTTTGCTTCCAAAGAGATTATTGATATTCTTAGTAAAATCAAATATCCCTATAATGTCAACCAGTTGACTCAACAGCAAGCCATCGCCATGTTGCATAAACATTATGAGATAGAACGTTGGGTGAAAACTCTGAAGGAAGAACGTGACTATCTGGAAGCGGAATTTGAAAAGCTTCCATGTACCATTAAACTGTTTCCGTCTGATGCGAATTTCTTTTTGGCAAAAGTGACGGATGCTGTGAAAATCTACAATTATTTGGTAGGTGAAGGAATTATTGTGCGTAATCGCCATAACATTTCGCTTTGCTGCAACTGTTTGCGTGTGACTGTCGGTACCCGTGTAGAGAATAATACCCTATTGGCTACCCTTAAAAAATACCCGGGATAATTTATGAAGAAGAAAGTATTATTTATAGATAGAGATGGTACGTTGGTGATCGAACCTCCCGTGGATTACCAACTCGACTCATTGGAGAAGCTGGAATTCTATCCGAAAATATTCCGTAATTTAGGTTTTATCCGCAGCAAACTCGATTTTGAATTTGTGATGGTCACCAATCAGGATGGATTGGGTACATCTTCCTTCCCGGAAGAAACGTTTTGGCCTGCCCATAATCTGATGCTTAAAACATTGGAAGGAGAGGGGATTACTTTTGATGAGATTCTGATAGACCGTAGTTTCCCGGAAGATAATGCGCCCACCCGTAAACCACGTACCGGAATGCTGACGAAGTACCTAAATAATCCGGAATATGATCTTGCCGGAAGTTTTGTGATAGGCGACCGTCCTACGGATGTGGAACTTGCCAAGAATTTGGGTTGTCGGGCAATCTATCTGCAAAATTCACCTGAAACCCTGAAAGAAAAAGGACTGGAAGAAGTCTGCGCCCTTGCAACGACCGACTGGGATCAGATAGCCGAGTTCCTTTTTGCCGGAGAACGGAAAGCGGAAGTACGTCGTACAACCAAAGAAACAGATATTGATGTGGCTTTGAACTTGGATGGAAACGGCACTTGTGACATCTCTACCGGTCTTGGCTTTTTCGACCACATGCTCGAGCAGATTGGAAAACACTCCGGTATGGACTTGACAATCCGTGTGAAAGGAGATCTGGAGGTAGACGAACATCATACGATCGAAGATACTGCTATTGCATTAGGTGAATGTATTTACCAGGCTTTAGGTAGTAAGCGTGGAATTGAACGTTATGGCTATGCTTTACCGATGGATGATTGTCTTTGTCAGGTTTGTTTGGACTTTGGTGGTCGTCCCTGGCTGGTTTGGGATGCCGAATTCAAGCGTGAGAAGATAGGGGAGATGCCGACGGAAATGTTCCTTCATTTCTTTAAGTCACTAAGTGATGCGGCAAAAATGAATCTGAACATCAAGGCGGAAGGACAAAATGAACATCATAAGATAGAAGGTATTTTTAAAGCCCTTGCCCGTGCCTTGAAAATGGCAATCAAAAGAGATATCTATCATTTTGAACTTCCATCCAGCAAGGGAGTACTTTGATCTTTTTATAATAACAATATAGACTTATGCAGAAAAGAATCCTGTTGAGCCTACTTTTGGGAGTAATCTTCTCTATATCTATTTTTAGTCAGAATCTGAAAGTAGAGAAGATTACTCTTCCCGATAGCGAATTAATCAATCTGTACAAGATCGATTCGGGTGTATATCGTTCAGAGCAACCTTCGCATGAAGACTTTAAAGCTTTAGAAAAGTATGGTATCGGCGAAGCTCTCAATCTCCGTAATAGACATAGTGATGATGATGAAGCCGCAGGAACGAACGTAAAGCTTCATCGGGTAAAGACCAAAGCTCATTCCATCAATGAAGAACAGTTGATTGAAGCATTGCGTATTATAAAGAATCGTAAAGCGCCGATTGTTATCCATTGCCACCACGGATCAGATCGCACAGGAGCTGTTTGCGCGCTTTATCGAGTGGTATTTCAGAATGTTTCAAAAGAAGACGCGATTCATGAAATGACTGAAGGCGGTTTTGGTTTTCATCGTATTTATAAGAATATCATTCGGAGGATTAAAGAAGCGGATATAGAGCAATTAAGAAGAAAAGTTATGTGTACAGAGGGACTTTAGTATGTAATTTTGTGTAGATACATGTTTTGCTAAAATGTTGTATCGAGGCTATGATGAGACGTTATATTTTCTCAACTATTCTCACTGCTATGAGAAAAAAATCTCACTATAATGAGAAAATCTTCTCATAGTAATGAGTATTTTTTCTCATAGCAGTGAGAATAGTTTGATGTTTGTACTTCCCTATAAATTCTCTATTTCTTTAAGCCACATAGCTGAATTGGCATCACTAGGCATCCTCCAATCCCCCCGTGGACTAATAGAAATACTTCCAACTTTAGGTCCGTCCGGTAAGCAAGAACGTTTGAACTGCTGGTTGAAGAAACGACGGAAGAAAGTGGAAAGCCATTTCTTAATGGTTTCTTCATCATACGTATCTTTGAATGTCGTTCTTGCCAAATAGAATATCTTGGAAGGTCGGAAGCCGAAACGTAAGAAATAATATAGGAAGAAGTCGTGCAGTTCATAAGGACCTACCAAATCTTCTGTTTTCTGTTTAATTTCTCCGTTCTCATCCGCCGGAATCAATTCCGGGCTAATAGGAGTGTCTACAATATCAAGTAAAGTAGCTTTCGAGTTTTCGTCCATACCGTTTTCTGCCACCCATTGCACCAGATATTTCACGAGTGTTTTGGGGACACTCGCATTTACCCCGTACATAGACATATGATCGCCGTTGTAAGTAGCCCATCCCAGTGCAAGCTCTGATAAGTCCCCTGTGCCGATAACCATTCCCCAAGTCTGATTGGCCACATCCATCAGTATTTGTGTACGTTCGCGCGCTTGCGAATTCTCGTATGTAATGTCATGTACATTCACGTCATGTTCGATGTCCTTAAAATGTTGGATGCAGGCATCTTTAATACTAATCTCACGGATGGATATACCTAATGATTTCATTAGATCAATCGCATTATGGTAGGTGCGGTCGGTCGTACCAAAGCCCGGCATTGTGATTCCAAGAATACCTTTCCGGGACAATCCCAGTTTATCAAAAGTCTTCACGCAGACGAGCAGTGCCAGTGTTGAGTCTAGTCCGCCTGAAATACCGACTACAGCTGTTTTGGCTCCGGTGTGAACTAATCTTTGTGCTAGTCCGGCCACTTGGATAGAGAATACTTCTTCGCAATGTTCATTTAGCTCAATTCCTTGTGGTACAAAAGGATGGGCATTGAACTTCCGAGTTAAGGTCAGTTCTCTGCTGTTGACAAATTCTGTCGCGATAGAAACTGCCTTCTTGTCTCCTAAATTTGCCTGATTAGCGGCGAAAGTAGTATTTATCCTGCGTTCTGCCCGGATGCGTTCCACATCAATTTCACTGATAATCAGTTGCTCTTTCATACTGAAACGTTCGCTGCGTGCAAGCAGTGAACCGTTTTCATAAATCAGCCCATTACCGGCAAAAACCACATCGGTAGTAGATTCTCCAAAGCCACAAGACGAGAATACATATCCGGCAATACAACGTGCGGATTGTTGGCTGATGAGAGAACAAAGATAATTGTTCTTTCCAATGCCTTCATTATCAGCAGACATATTGAACAGAATCTCTGCTCCTTGCAGTGCCAATGAGGAACTTGGAGGTATAGTAGACCAAAGGTCCTCGCATATCTCAATGCCAAAAGTCGTATCTGAAGTCTCAAAAAGCAGATTTGCACCTATGGGAACGATTTGTCCACACAGGCGTACGTTGTTTGTAGTCAACTGAAGCGCTGATGTGAACCAACGTTGTTCGTAGAATTCTTTATAATTCGGCAGATAGGTCTTGGCTGCAACTCCCAACACTTTCCCTTTCTGAATCACTACGGCTGCATTGATTACTGTCGAATTGACAACGACAGGCATACCGACAATAGAAATGATATCTAATTGACGGGTGTTATTCAGAATTTGCATCAGTCCCATTTCTGCTTCTTCCAGCAAAAGTTGTTGTCCGAATAGGTCGCCACAAGTATATCCGGTGATACTCATTTCCGGGAAAATAATGATCTGCACTTCTTTTCCTTCAGCCACTGTAATCAGACTTTCTATCTTCTCTACATTGAATTTACAGTCAGCCACTTTTACGTGTGGCACGGCTGCAGCTACTTTTACAAATCCGTAGTTCATCTTATACCTTATTTATATATAATGAGTGCAAAAATAGGAAATAGTTTTGAATAATTATCTTTTCTATATTGAATCCTCTTAATAAGCTATTTTGTATGAGTTGTGATGTTGTTATTTGAGCAATTAAAGTAACTATCAAAATGAACGTTTATATTCAATTATCATTGAAATATGTTGTGGATTTATTTTCATTTATGGGTTTGTGTACTTAAATATGTATCAAAAAGATATAAGTGGAAATTTGGTATAAAATATGCGACATATTGTTTCTTTTATTTAAATATAATATATATATTTGTAGCCAAAATAGAACAATATTAGAAGTGTATAACACCTAAACAGAACAAGTGATATTAGTGTTTAATTTATAACTTAAGAGAGCAGATGGTCATACATTTAATTCACACAGCAGTAACACGAAAAATCTATTTGGATATTTGGCGCAATATTAAGAATTTGCCAAGTTAGTCTATTCCTATTCTATATTTATAGATAATAATAGCCTGTCCCAAGTCGGTGCAGAAAATGCATAAACCGATTTTGGGAAAGGAGTGTATTATTCTACGCGAAGACTGCGTATTCCTTATTGTAGATAAATCTATAAAAATAAATCAATTTCATTAATTTAAAATCAAAGTATCAAAGATGAGAAAATCAATTCTCTTGTTTGTACTCTTTACTCTGACAAGTATCCCCCTGTTGCTTTTTGCACAGGGTGGATATCAGGTAACGGGACACATTATTTCGGCGGAAGACAATCAGCCGATGATTGGTGTGTCTGTTTTGGAGAAGGGTACGACGAACGGAGTAATTACCGATATGAATGGTAATTACAGTATCACAGTGACGAAATCTCCCGCCATTTTGCAGTTTTCTTACATTGGAATGAAAACGATGGAAAAGCAGGTGTCTGCTGCCACTCGCATGAATCTGAAGATGGAGAGTGATGCACAAATGGTAGAAGAAGTAGTGGTTGTTGCCTACGGTGTACGTAAGAAAGGTACGATTGCAGGTTCTGTATCTACGGTAAAAGCTGAAAAGATGGAAGATGTTCCTGCTCCGAGTTTCGATCAGGCACTGCAAGGGCAGGCACCGGGATTAATGGTGCTTTCTGAATCAGGTGAACCCAGTAAGGCAGCAACTTTTCGTATTCGCGGAACAAATTCAATTAATTCGGGGAAAGATCCTCTTTTTATATTGGATGGAGTGGCTATTTCAAGTTCAGATTTCAACACGATTAGTCCTAATGATATTGAGAGCATTTCAGTGTTGAAAGATGCTTCTTCTACTTCTATCTATGGCGCACGTGCTTCTAATGGCGTGGTAGTAATCACTTCCAAGCGTGGACGTATGGGGGAAGCTGCCAAGATTACTTTCCGTACACAACTAGGTTTTTCCCAATTAGCTTCAAAGGACTGGGATCAGATGGATACGAACGAACGTATTCAGTTTGAAAAAGAAGTGGGATTGGATAAAGGACAGGATTACGAGAAATTAAGTAAGATAAATATCAATTGGCTGGATAAGGTATACAATGACAAAGCACCCTTGCAGAATTACGAGTTATCAGTAAATGGTGGTACGGAAAAGTTAAATTATTATGTTTCGGGAAGCTATTATGATCAGGATGGTATTGCAGTAGGTTCTACATTTGAGCGTGTTAACTTCCGTGCCAATGTGGAGGCGAAAGCTAATAAATGGTTGAAAATAGGAACGAATACAATGTTTACTTATCAGGAGGTAGAACAGAGTGATGATGGTGAATATGCATTGTGGGCTCCTATTTCCGCATCTTTTTTCATGTTGCCTTACTGGAATCCTTATAAGGAGGATGGAAGTCTGGCTCTTCAGGATGACGGCAGTTGGAAAGGAACGACGGAGAATCCGTTAGCATGGATGGAAAACAATCCGTTATCAAATAAGAAGTATAAACTTTTATCTACTTTCTATGCTGAAGCTACACCTATAAAGAATCTCACAATTCGTTCACAACTAAGTGCAGATTATGGTCATACTACTTCTTTTTATCGAAGTTTTCCGAGTTATAAGCCAAATAATAATTATGGAGGTGCCCAGCGTAGTTCGTATGATATGCTTAATCTGATGATTACAAATACGGCAAACTACCGTTTTATGTTGAATGATGTTCATTCATTCAACTTTATGGTTGGGCAGGAAGGAGTCGATTATCATTATGAAGGTTTTCAGGTTACGACTCGTGGACAGACAAATGATATTTTGACAAACTTGTCTTCCGGTTCTACCGCTTCATCATGGGGAGATCCCGTTACGGAATATTCTTTTCTCTCTTTTTTTGGTCGTGGTGAATATAATTATGATGATCGTTACTATGCTGACTTTTCGGTTCGTGGGGATGGATCTTCCCGTTTCGGAACAGATAAACATTGGGGAGCTTTTTGGTCAGTCGGGTTTATGTGGAATCTCCGTAAGGAGAAGTTCATGCAAAAATATAAATGGCTTACTAATGCGCAAATAGCGATTAATACCGGTACATCGGGCAACTCTTCTATTAATAACTATGAACATCTGGCTTTAGTTTCCGGTGGATATAAGTATAACAATGAATCAGGTATTGCTATTTCCCAGTTGGGAAATGAAGAATTAAGTTGGGAGTCTACATGGGCTACTAATGTGGCACTGCATTTAGGTTTTATTGATCGTATAAATTTGGATGTGGAATTTTATAATAAGAAAACTACTAATATGTTGATGGCAGTTCCCATTTCTTACACAACTAGCGGTTTTGGAACTCGTTGGGATAATGTGGGAGCTATGCGAAACCGTGGTGTAGAAATTAATGTCAGTGCAGACGTACTTCGCATCAAAGACTTTACATGGAATGTGAACGCCAATGTTTCATATAATAAAAATGAGATAACCGAGCTTTATAATGGGATAACAGAATATGTAGCCTCTGATACTGGTAGAATGGTTGCGGTAGGTCATCCGTTAGGTGAATTTTATCTGAACCGTTATGCAGGAGTCAATCCTACTAATGGAGATGCTTTATGGTATACCAAAGACGGTGAAATTACTACAGAATATAATGAAAGTGACAAAGTGATGCTGGGTAAGACACATGAAGCTCCTTGGCAAGGTGGTTTTGGTACTACACTTTCTTGGCAAGGATTTTCACTTTCCGCACAGTTCACGTGGGTGGCCGATCGCTGGATGCTAAACAATGACAGAGTTTTTCAAGAGAGCAACGGACTGTTCAGTGCCTACAATCAGTCAAAACGTATGCTTTATGATCGATGGAAAAAGCCGGGAGATGTGACTGATATCCCTCGTTATGGAGTTACTCCTCAACTAGATTCACGATTCTTGGAAGATGCTTCTTTCCTGCGTCTGAAAAATTTAATGCTTAGCTATACATTCCCACAGAAATGGTTGCAGCGGACTAATTTTTTAAGTAGTGCCCGTATTTATGCGCAGGGACAGAATTTGTTGACATTTACAAGTTTTACAGGGATGGATCCGGAGTCTACCTCCAATGTGTATAAGGCTCAATACCCTATGTCCCGTCAGTTTACATTCGGACTGGAAGTTTCATTCTAAAATTAATCAGTGATGATAAGAAAAATAAAATTATATATAGTTTTAGTTGCGGTATTGCTTTCGGCATCTTCCTGTCTTGATAAATATCCGCAAGATGCAATTCCGCAAGAAGAGGCTATTAAGACAGTGAGCGATGTACGCCAAGCTTTGGTCGGTATTTATGCACAGTTTAAAAATGCCAGCCTATATAGCGGATACTTGACTTTATTGCCTGATATTCAGACGGATCTGGTATACGCTGTTAAAGGATATACAAATATCTATGGTGATGTATGGCGTAATGAAATATTGGCTATCAATAAACAGGTGGAATATGTGTATGGTGGCTTGTATACTGTCATCGGACGTTGCAATTTTGTTCTTGATAACATTGCTGCTGTAGAGGCCAACACTTCAGATGATGAACAACTGGACAAGTTGGATACCTATAAAGGTCATATCTATTTTGCCCGTGCGCTGGCTTATTCAGAACTGTTGAAGTGTTTCTGTAAAGCTTATGAAAGTGACGAAGAAGCTGCCAATGAACTGGGAGTTGTACTGCAGTCCAGCTACGTTAATCCGGGACCTGTAAAACGTGCTTCTTTAAAAGATTCGTATCAGTTTGTATTGGATGATTTGGCTAGATCGGCCGAATATCTGGCTACGGATGATGACACTGAGGTTATTTATAATTCTGCATATTTCACGATTGGTACAGTCAATGCTTTATATGCTCGTATGTACCTGTATATGCGGAAGTGGGAGAAAGCTGTTGAATATGCTACTAAAGTAATAGATAGTAAGAAATATATATTAGCTGATGCAACCAAGCATAGTTATTCGGTTACTTATAATGATTTTGCATACATGTGGCAGTATGATAATTCTACTGAAATCATTTGGAAAGTAATGTTTGAGGTAAATTCCTATGGAGGGGCATTAGGCACTGTATTCCTCAATTATGATTATACATCTTATAAACCGGATTATGTACCAGCTAAATGGGCATTGGATGCCTATGCCAATGCTGATTTACGCTATAATGCTTATTTCGCTACGGCAACGACCGGATTCTCTCATGGGTTGACTTGGCCTCTTTTGGTTAAATACATGGGAAATCAGGATTTTATAAGCCAAAGATTGCTGTGTGTATCCATGCCGAAACCGTTCCGGTTAGCGGAACAATATCTGATTCGTGCAGAGGCTTATTGCCGGATGGGAGCATCTTATTATGGAAAAGCAGGAATTGATATTTCTACTTTACGTATGGCTCGTTATTCTTCTTATGGTGGCTCTACTACGCTTACAGAAGAAAATTGGTTTAAAACTGTCAGTGAAGAACGTATGAAAGAACTCTTTATGGAAGGTTTCCGTCTTAACGACTTGAAACGTTGGCATGAGGGATTTGAACGTAAAGAGCAAACTTCGACTATCTCTCCGGGTAATACGTTGAAGTTAGAGAAAGACGATCCTCGTTTTGTATGGCCTATTCCACAACATGAGTTGGATGCTCCTGGCGTAGATCTAGCACCTAATGAAAGCAATAAATAATGTATAAAGATAATATAGAGAAACAATGAAACGATTAATAACAGGAATAGTAACACTTACGACGTTGGCTGTCGGATTCTGGGGATGTAATGATCTTTCCCGGACGACTTACAGCGGTTCCGACTACGTGATGTTCTCCGATACATTATCTATGTATCCGGTGCAGGACAGCGAGAAATGGTTTGAGATTCCGGTAGTAGCTACGAATATATGCGATTATGACCGTTCTTTTGGTGTGGAAGTAGACGATAAGGCTAGTAATGCAATTGAAAAAAAGCAATATGTAGTTGAATCAAATACGGTAACCATTAAAGCAGGGGAGCGAGTTGCAAAGTTCCGGATGAAGGGTGTTTATGAAAATATAGGTAAAACTGACTCTTTGTCGGTTACGTTCAATTTGCTTCCGAAAGATGAAAATATATGGGATTTGTACGGTACACGTACTCGTGTTCAAATGCAAAAAGCATGTCCTTTCGAACTAAGTACTTTTGAAGGCTATTGTCTATTGACTTCTTCTTTCTTTAATGCATATATGACGGATACGGAACATCGGTTATTGCAGGCAGAAAGAGACAAGACGGAAGATAATACTATCATATTACATGATTTTTTCTACAAGAATTATGATCTTAAAATTAAGTATGATCCTTCCGATCCGTTGAAACCATTTGTAGAGTTTGATGATCAAATTATAGGTAGTACGGCAGAAGCCTTCGGAACCATTTACGGTAATGGAAAGCTGATGTGTACTCAGCCTGTTGCGTACGATTCTTATTATAATGTATGCCAGAAATTCGTATTCTTATATAGCACTATTTATGTGGTGGGTAAAGGTACAGTAGGTACTTATGTGAATATCTTGGAGTGGATTAGTGATGAAGAAGCGGAACAGTATAAGAAAGAGGAAGGACTCTAAACTATAATCGGAAATAAATATGAAAGATATAATGAAATATTATTTGCAATTGATTACGTTAGTGTTTTGTCTCTTCGTATCTGCTTGCAGTGATGATGACGAGACTACAACGCCTGTATTCCCGGATTTGCAGAAAATAGAATGTGAAATCGGAGATACCAAGACACTGACTTTTGAGGCTGCCGATAACTGGATATTGACTTCCTCATCGTTATGGTGCTATTTTGAACAGGATGGTGAGAGGACGTTCGTTTGTTCAGGCAATGCCGGAAAGCAGACAGTCACTATCCATATTAGTGATGATGCTACCGAACTGTTAAAATCTTATAAGGCAGAGCTGACTATGAAGCTGGCAGGAAGCCAGCAGGTGATAGCGGAGGTGACGCGTCCGTCTACTGGTTATGAAGTTCGGGCTTTCAATGCGGACAAGTCTGTAATGTACACAGAAGAAAATCCTTTTGTCATCAATTTTGATGGAACTGACATATTGGTGTTAGAAGCTAATGAGGATTGGGCTTTGAAAAGTAACCCCGAATGGATGGAATTCAATCGTAGAGCATCAGACAGCGAAGTTGTATCTGGCAATGCTGGAGATAATGTCAGCGTCACTCCACAGATGATAATGCAATATAAAAAGAATGAAATTACCGGCTTTCTGACAATTGAAAGTAGAAGCGGAGCTGTTGCAAAAGTCCCTGTGAAGTATGAAGGTATTCCTGCTGATAGAATTATTGGTACTCTGAAAGATAACATAGAAGTCTCGGTTGATGGAGAAAGTTATATTGCAGGCGATAATAGTTATGATAGCGAGGGAGTTCCTGTAACGGTAATGGCTAAGAATGATGAATATACCTTGGTATGTGTGGAATATGTGGCAGAACGGAATCAGATGACATGGGAGCTTGAATATTCTTATACAATAATGGATTCCTTTAATCGTTGGCTTTGGATAGATGATGATAAAGAAGGGAATATTAATATAGCAGCAAGCGCAAATAATTCGAAAGCAAGAACTGCGTATGTATTAGCATTTCCTAACGTTATATATGCTGAAATTAAGGATCATCTATCCGATCTTGTTTTACTTGAAAAGGGGATTCCAAAGGAATATGATGAAAATATAATTGCTGATATAAAACAGGAAGGAGTGGCAGGAGATCTGATATCTTTGGTTAAAGAAAGTGGTGAACCTATTTTGGATGGTACAGGCAATCCTGTGAAAGCTGTACCTTCGGATATGCCAGATGAACAATTAGAAAGTGAATATGGTACTACAAATGTATTTTTGGTTTCATCGTTGACTTTAGGTGTTAATTATGATCCATTCCATATTATTGTAAATGGCTACTCCGGTTGGAATTTGCAAGCTGAAACTAAGCATAATGGTCAGGATACCGTATGGGAAGGAATTGAAGTTGAGGGAAGGTATATGACAAGTGCATTTGTCAATGTTTCAGGTATGGACGAAAGCAAGAATGGAACAAAGCCTATGGTTATTAAATTAATGGATAATGAAACTATTTTAGGAGTATTGCTGATTCAACCCCGATATGAGGATTGATAACATGTAAAATTTAGCTTATATGAAAACTAAGATATTATTTATAAAAATGTTTGTCCTTTCTTGCATGTTGTTTACTTTAGGGTTTACAGCTGGAAGTTGCTCTGACGATGATGACGTACTTCAGGCAGGATATGGATATGCTCAGTTCAAACTTTATAAAGGTGTTTCGACAGATACACGTGCCAGTACGAATGAGCTGGATTATTTGCGTGATGCGCAAAAAATGAAAATCGTGCTTATCAATCAGGAAGACGGTACTGAAATTGTACAGACTGTCGGTCTGGAAGCGATGGGCGACGATAGTGAATTTGGCTTGAGAAGTGACAAACTTCAATTGATGGCCGGAACTTATCAGATTATCGGTTTCTATCTGTATAAAGCAGATGGAACTACGCAGGATTTGAAACAGATTCTTTCCGGCGAACCGGATAAAAAGACAATTTTGACTGTAGTAAATGGTGGGTTAGCTGTACAAGACATACAGGTGAAAGTAGTGAATCGAGGGATAGTGAAATTTACTATAACTAAAAATTTTCTACCATCCACTCGGGCAATAGGCGAAGATTATGTTTTCTCCGATATCAAATACATCAATGTAACGGTACAGGAACAGTTTACGAAAAAAGAGACGACTCTTGAGAATATTGCCGTAAAGTATACAGAGAAGCTGGATGATAGTGGAAAGAAGATATCCGTGGCTGTCAGTGATTCATTATTCCGTCTTTCTGCCGGTAAATATAAGATTAAAAGTTATACGACTAAAAAGAAAAATAAGGGATCTTTGGAATATGGAGAAGTAAACGGTGCTGACTTTGAAGTGCTGGATAATGTGACTACTGAAGTTAACGTTCCGATTAATTTCAGTAAAACTACCGGCAGTATTAAGGACTATCTTGTTCTGAAAGAAATGTGGGAAGCCTTGAAAGGCCCGTCTATTCCGGAAAAGAATCAGAAGGGATGGAGTTATTCGGGTACTACATATCCTTTAGGTACTAACTGGGATTTCAATAAAGATATTGATTTGTGGGGAGATCAACCTGGTGTCGATTTGGATGCCAAAGGACGTGTCACAGGTCTTTCTATCGGTGCGTTCGGTCCTGAAGGTGATATTCCTGAATCTTTGGGAGACTTAACGGAGCTTAGAACTTTATCTTTAGGTAATCATGCCGACCAAGTAGGTGATAATATCATTGAGAAGACGATGGGAACTGAATTGACTGAAGTACAGAAGAACTCTATAAGGAGTGATTATTATAATAAGTTTGTAAAGGTGGATATTGAATCGTATTTCTCCGAACCGATACAAGCTGCTTTGAAGTGGCAGAAAGAGGGGATACCCAGTCGTTTTTCTCAGCCTACTGTAAATAGCAAAGCCAATCGTCCTTCTTTGAAAGATGTCCCGGTCAATCGGTTGACAAATGGAATTCATAGAATACCCGCTTCTATTGGAAACTTGAAGAAATTGCAATATTTGTATATTGCCAACGGTAAATTCGAAGGATTTGAACCGGGGACTGACCTAAGTGGGCTGGAGAATCTGACAGACCTTGAAATTTACAATTGTCCGTCTATGACAAAACTTCCGGAAGAACTGAATAAACTGCCGAACCTTCAATCATTCAACTTGGCGAGTAATCCGAGTTTGGGAGATTTTCATGAGGATTTAGGTAAGTTTGTAGCCAGCGAAAGTATAAGTAAAACATTGCAGATCTTTTATTTGACTTATAATAAACTGACTGTTTTGCCGGATATGTCAATGGTGAAAAAACTTGGTAAACTGGATTGTGCATACAATCAGATTAAAAAGATTGAGAAAGCATTCGGTAGTGATGTTATTTTGGTACAATTGTCAATGGATCACAATCAGATAGAGGAATTGCCACGTGATGAAAGTGGACATTTCTGCGGATATGCTGATGTGGAGTCTTTCTCTTTTGCTTATAATAAATTGAAGAAATTCCCTAATATATTCAGTTCGCAATCTGTATATGTAATGTCTTCTGTTAATTTTTCATTCAATGAAATTGATGGATTTGAGGGTGAAGAGAATGGAACTTTTAATGGCGTAAATGCCAGTACGATTGCATTGGGGGGGAATAAATTGAAAAAATTCCCGAAGATACTGTTTGATACAAATTCTCAGGTGTCAGCTTTAGGACTGAACGGTAATGGAATAGAAGAGATACCGAAAGGTACATTCAATGCATCAAAATATTCGTATATGATGAAAACATTCGACTTGACTTATAATCACTTATCAAAGCTTCCGGATGATTTTAATGGGAAAAATATGCCTTTCCTTTATGGTGTGGATCTAAGTAACAACCGCTTTACGGAAGTTCCTACCGGACCGATGGACGCTGCCACATTAACTGTTTATGCTGTACGTAACCAGCGCGATGAGAATGGTAACCGCTTGTTGAGAAAATGGCCGGGCAATTTAGGCTTATGTCCGAGTTTGAGACAATTCTGTATTGGTGGAAATGATTTGCGAAAGATTTCTGATACGATATCATCGGCTATTATCGTTTTTGAGATAAAGGATAATCCAAATATCTCTCTCAATCTTTCCAATGTTTGCGATCTGATTAAAGAGGGAAGATATCTCCTCATCTACGATCCGGAACAGGATATTCGTGGATGTGATTATTTGAAAGAATAAATAGATAAATAACAAAAAAGAATCTATATGAAACCATTGTTTAAAATATATTTATGCCTCTTTGCAAGCTTGTGTTTTATTGCTGCTTGTGATGATTCGGATGAGGAAGGCATTTCTGGCTTCACCATCGATGCCCAGGAGTTCACCTTGGGTGCTACAGGTGGAATGGAGTCGGTGAAAGTGGCTTCGGGTACTAAATGGGTGGCAAAGGTCAACCAGCCTTGGGTGAAGGTGATGCCTGCTAATGGTGTCGGAAGCACTAATTGTGAGATTGTAGTGGATTCTACACTTTCTAATGATGTGAGACATGCTGTCGTGACGTTTGTACCGGAAGGACAGTCTAAGCAAGAACTGAAAATACATCAGACCGGATATGGAAAGATGATAGGTCTGGATAAATATGAAGTGGAAGTTGCCAGTATGGCTAACGAGGATAAAAGATATTTTGATATATCGGTGACTACAAATGTCAAATTCAAGGTCGATTATCCTTTGATGGGCTCTTGGGTGACTACTTCCAAAAGACAACCTGATATATCTTTGGATTATGGAGCTCGTCCCCGTACCATCAAGATGCGATTTAAGTGGGATATGAATACGGATCCGAAAGAAAGAATCGCTTCGATTAAGTTCCTTCCGGTGAACGAGGAAGATGAACTGGAGAAAGAGGTAGCTTTGACTATAAAACAGGAAGCTTCACCGGAAATAACAGATGATAGACGGGGAGATTCCATTGCTATTGTCATTGCAAGTACCAAATTGCGTTCAATGATAAGTTGGGATACCAGCGAACGTCTTGACTATTGGGCAGGCATAACCGTATGGGAGAGAACTGATAAAGGTGTGACTCCAGAACAAATCGGTCGTGTACGTTCTGTTGAATTCAAAATGCTGAATACAAAGGAGGAATTACCTGCTGAAATCGGTAAAATCAAATATTTGGAGACATTGGTTGTTGCTAGTAACACGAATACGCAGTTGCTTCCTGCTACTTATAGGATTGGAAACGCATTAAAGGGATTGCAGCATCTGAAGAATCTGACAATAAATGCGATGGGTATTACAACTATCTCAAAATCAGAATTAGAAGGATCTTGTCAGATTTTAACTAAATTGGATTTGAGTAGTAATAACTTTACGGCTATACCGTCTGACTTACAATCCAAAAACTTCCCGGAACTGACTCATTTGAGTTTGACAGGTAATCGTCGATACAGTTCAATTACAGATTTGAACGATACACGTGAAAATCTCGGCTTGAAATTTGATGCGAGTAATAATTATAATTTTAAGAACTTGTTGAAGTGGGAAAAACTGAAATCGTTGTCATTATCCTATAATTTGATATATGGGGAATTACCTACATTCATTAATTCATGGTCACATTTACCGGAAGTTCCTGCTTATACCGATGAAGATATTCAGAGTAACGATACATTAAACAGTGCAAGCGATGAAGTGAAGGAAAAATTAAAGACTATTCCAAGGATTCTGCCTAATGTCGAGAGGTTCACTATTAACTTGAACTTCTTGTCGGGAGATGATTTACCGGAATGGCTACTTTACCATCCGCGTTTCGCACGTTTCGATCCGTTCACTTTGATTTATACACAGGATTCTGGAAAGGATATGAATGGTAATGTTCCGGGATTTAAGAACGAACCTTCTAATTTGGAATGGTTTTACGAGCGTTATCCGAAAGCCAGACCTACATTAACTGAATATTGATTTGATTATGAAAAGAATATATTTAATTCTAATAGCCGCTGTAGCAATCACTTTTACATCCTGTTCCGACCGGGATATGGATACAGTGAAACCTGATACAGGACAGGGAGCTCCAATTATTAATTTACCCGAGGGAGCGAGCCAGGGAAAAATAATGGTAAAATTCAAACCGGAAGCGGCATCCTTTTTGGATGCTGCTGTAACTCGCTCTATCGGAGGTGCGATGACCCGTTCGGGAATTTCGGATATGGATATAATTCTACAACGAATCGGTACTCATAAATTGGAGCGTATTTTCCCGATAGATAACCGCACGGAAGAACGCACCCGCAAGGCAGGACTGAATCTTTGGTATGTTATCCATTTTGATGAAGATACGAATTTGGAGCAGGTGGCTAAAGATTTGTCGCAGGTAGCAGATGTGGCGAAAGTCCAATTTAGCCATATTATCCAACGTTCATACGATCCTAATGTGCGGGCAACAGTTCTCACCAAACAAGCAATGAGTCATGTGATGCGTAACACTCGCGCCATAAATGTCACACCGGATGATACCTATTTTAATCTACAATGGGGGTGTAAGAATGATGGTTCTATTCTTCAGAATGAAGACAAGAATGACAAGGGTGACAAGGTAGTACCTGCTGTAACGGGGGTTGATGTAAATTGTGGAGAAGCTTGGAAACTTTGTACGGGAGATCCTTCCATTATCGTAGCTGTGCTTGATGAAGGTGTGATGTATGATCATCCTGATTTAAAGGGGAATATGTGGGTGAATGAGGCCGAAACATTTGCTTCAAAGGAAGATGCTGATGGAAATGGTTATGCCGGTGACCGTTATGGCTACAATTTCACAGATGATAAAGGTTATATTTCTTATGATGACCCGAATGATACCGGACATGGAACTCATGTGGCTGGGATTATCAGTGCAGTGAGAAATAATGGTGAAGGTATTAGTGGTATTGCAGGAGGGGATAAAGCTAGTAATATAGGTGGTGTAAAGATAATGAGTTGTCAGGTGTTTTCCGGTTCTAAAGGATGTAACCTGTATCAGGAAGCGAAAGCCGTGAAATATGCAGCAGATAATGGTGCCGTTATTTTGCAGTGTAGTTGGGGATACAATTCGGGACTTGCCAATCCCATTAGCGGATATAGTCCGGGTTATACTTCTGATAAAGCCTGGGTAGACAGTGCTCCGCTGGAGAAAGAGGCTTTTGACTATTTTATTCATAATGCCGGCTCGCCAAATGATGTCATAGACGGAGGTATCATCGTGTTTGCTTCAGGTAATGAATATGCAGCTATGGCCGGATATCCGGGCGCTTATCCTGATTATATTTCGGTAGCGGCCGTAGCAGCCGATGGTACTCCATCCAGTTATTCTAATTATGCGCATGGAGTTTCTATCTGTGCTCCAGGTGGAGACAGTGATTATCATCAGAGTCCCAAAGGTAAAATATATTCCACAATACCATCTTCTGCCAGTGAAGATGGTGGGAATTATGGATACATGGAAGGAACGTCACAGGCTTGTCCACATGTTTCGGGAGTAGCCGCACTGGGACTTTCTTATGCTGCCAAATTGCATCGTCATTTTCGTGCAGATGAATTCCGTAAAATGATATTGGAATCTGTCAAGCCGGTAGAACCATATTTCACGGAAATGAAAGTATATTGGTACACAAATGCTTCATTTGGCCAAATTGCAGCCGGACAGATGGAACCTGCTGCTTATACAGGTAATATGGGTACAGGACTGATTGATGCCTATCAGTTATTGAAAGCTGTTGAGGGCAGAGGTGTCGAGATGACTGTTCCCAATATGTATGTGTCCGTTGGTGGTACAAGTAAGATCAATTACTCCCGTTATTTTAAGAATGGAGAGAATATGACTTTCTCATGTAAAGTTGATGATAGCTCGATAGCTGTTTTTCTCACTGCGGAAGACAACATTACTTTCACCTTGAAAGGATTGAAAGTGGGTTCTACGAAAGCTACCGTTACGGCGACTGACGGTACCAAGCAAGATTTCTTTATTACTGTTCGTAAAAACGATAGTTGGTTGTAAATGTGATTATGAAACGATACTTTACCGGAGCCATCAAGTATGGACTGTTCTTTTTCTTTCTTCTGTCTTCTGCGCATAGTTTTGCGCAGGAAACAGGAGGGGAGCAAGTCTTGCAGTTTGAATGTACTGCAATCAATATAGGGACTTTGTCGGAAGACGATGCGCCAGTAACGTATCATTTTAAATACTGTAATGTAAGTAAAAAAACGGTGCGTATCTCTAAGTTGACTACTTCCTGTGGCTGTACGGTAGCCAAGTGTAATAAAGACTTGGTACAACCGGGGGAACGGGGAGAAATCAATTTGATTTTTCATCCTAAGGATCAGGCTGGTGATTTGTATCGGGAAGCATTTGTCTATACCGATCTCTCCGGAAAGAAACCGATGATCAGGCTGGTACTTACTGGCAAGGTATCACCTACCAGCGACCAATGGAAGGGATATCCCGTAGCTATTGGGAATACATTGCGACTGAAACGGAAAGAATGGCAGATTAGAGTGCTTTCTCGAGAAGGAATGCAAGTGGAAAGATTCATTTGTGTCAATACAGGAAAGCAACCTTTAAATTTGTCAGCCTTGATGCTGCCGGAATACATTCGTTTTCGAACAGAGCCGAAAGTTATTCTTCCGGAAACGGAAGCCGACATGATTCTTTCTATTGATAGAAGTTTGTTGCCTCAAAAGAATGAAATTACATTTTGTTTGGTCTTGGACGGCATTTCAGTACGCCCTTCTGAACGGACAGTACAAGTGAAATTATTGTTACAATAATAAATAATATAAAATATGTATATGAAAAATATATTCAGAATAATGCTACTACTCACCACGATGCTGTTTGTGTCATGTGGGGATGATGATGAAGTAAAGCTTCCTGATACTAAGGATGTAAATTATGCGAATATCGCAGGAAGCTGGCGATTGAGTGAATGGAATGGAGAAAACCTGGAAGGTGACACACGTTACTATTATATAACGTTTGATCGGAAGGGAAAAGACGGAAAACGTTCTTACACTATTTATACGAATCTCAACAGTGCTACATCTGAGCAAATTCCCGGTTCTTTTCTTTTGAGTAAAGAAGATGATTACGGAGATATTATTAGCGGTACTTACTATTATCAGCTTGATACGGATGATGAATGGGAATATTCATACATTGTTTCGGGGTTGACTGATACTTCGATGATATGGACTGCCAAAGAAGATATGGGAGAAATGAAAGTTTATACTCGTTGTAATGAAGTTCCGGCAGATATCATAGCCGGAACAAGAGCTTCATTCTAGTTGTATTCTGTTTCTTACTTTATTGCCATCAGATTTTCTTGAAAATTGGGGCATCTTTTTATAATAAAACCGTTTAAGCAAATCTTTGTATTTAAACGGTTTTTATTTTTGTATTTATCTTTATTGGTACAAGACCGCACAAATAAAATCAAAGATTTATTTGGAAATAAAATAAAGACTTCTTATCTTTGCATTAGATTTATAATTGTAATGAATACAACTTTGAAAAGAAAGGAAGATAATGAAACCATACGATCGATTATTAGAGCATAATATCAAGCCTTCCATGCAACGCATCGCTATCATGGAATATTTGATGGAGCATCCGATTCATCCGTCGGCTGATGATATTTACACAGCATTGTCTCCTTCAATGCCGACACTTTCAAAGACAACGGTCTATAATACTTTGAAATTGTTTTCCGAACAGGGAGCGGCATTAATGCTTACGATTGACGAAAAGAATACAAACTTTGATGCGGATACTTCTGTACATTCCCATTTCCTTTGCAAACGTTGCGGACATATTTATGACTTGGAATGTCCGGAAGCGATTAAACAAGTGGAAAATTTGGAAATGGATGGTCATCAGGTATCGGAAGTTCATTATTATTATAAAGGTATTTGCAAGAATTGCTTAAGTAAAGATAAAGAAACACGTATTGACTAATTAATTTAAAATTGAGAAGAAAATGAAGAAATTTAGATGTACTGTATGCGGTTACGTTCATGAAGGTGACGCAGCTCCTGAGAAATGTCCATTGTGTAAAGCTCCTGCCAGCAAGTTCGTAGAAGTTGTTGAAGTAGAAGGTGGCGCATTGTCTTTTGCTGACGAACACGTTATCGGTGTTGCAAAAGGTTGTGACGAAGAAATGATTAAGGATCTGAACAATCACTTCATGGGAGAATGTACTGAAGTTGGTATGTATTTGGCCATGAGCCGTCAGGCAGACCGCGAAGGTTATCCTGAAGTAGCTGAAGCTTTCAAACGTTACGCTTGGGAAGAAGCTGAACATGCTGCTAAGTTTGCAGAACTGTTGGGTGACTGCGTATGGGATACTAAAACTAACCTGCAGAAACGTAAAGACGCTGAACAAGGTGCGTGTGAAGACAAAAAACGCATTGCAACTCGTGCTAAAGCTCTGAACTTGGATGCTATCCATGACACTGTACACGAAATGTGCAAAGACGAAGCTCGTCACGGTAAAGGTTTTGAAGGATTATACAACCGTTATTTCGGTGATAAGAAATAATTAAGCCTAATAAACTCTTAAAAGGTCTGTATTCCACAACGAATACAGACCTTTTTTATTTATATTTGTCTATCAATTTTTAAATACCACAGTTATGAGAAAAGTACAACTATTGTTAGTTTGTTTAATGCTTTCAGCGGCTGCCTTTGCTGCTGATAAGGTGATTAAATTGCCGAAGCCTAATTTAAACCGCACTGGCGCGGTGATGAAGGCATTGTCTGAACGACATTCAACTCGCGAATATGCTTCGAAAGCATTGAGCCTGGCTGATCTGTCTGATTTGTTGTGGGCTGCTAATGGAATAAACCGTAAGGAATCCGGAATGAGAACCGCTCCGTCAGCGTTGAATAAACAGGATGTGGATGTATATGTAGTGTTGCCTGAAGGAAGTTATCTGTATGATGCTAAAAATCATCAGTTGACACTGATAGTTGCGGGAGATTATCGTGGTGCAGTAGCTGGTGGTCAGGCGTTTGTGAAAACAGCTCCGGTATCATTGGTTTTAATCAGCGATCTTTCTCGGTTTGGTGATGCCAAAAGTCCACGCAGCCAGTTGATGGGGGCTATGGATGCCGGTATTGTTTCCCAAAATATTTCAATCTTCTGTTCTGCTGCTAACTTGGCAACAGTACCACGTGCTTCGATGGACAATGAGCAGCTAAAGAAAGTTTTGAAATTGAAAGATAGTCAGATGCCAATGATGAATCATCCTGTAGGACACTTCAAATAAGGATTCGCAGGAAGACTTATAAGCCGTATAAAGAAGATTTATAAGCCTATAAAAAAGAGTGACGCTATCTCTATCGGATACCGTCACTCTTTGCTTGTTATAGCGTCACTATCCTGACCGGATACCGTCACTATATTTTCTTCATTATTTCAAGAGAAATTCATCAATCGCTTTCTTGTAAGTTGCTTTATCAGCAGCTCCACGGAAAAGTTGTGGATCCCCTTTCATCGGAATGAACACAAACAATGGAATACTTGTAGCATTAAACAAAGCTGCCAGTTCTTTTTGTTTATCCACATTAACTTTGTAGATGACAATTTTCCCTGCATATTCCTTTGCCAGTTCTTTCATGATAGGAGCTGTCTGACGGCAAGGTCCGCACCAGTCTGCATATAAATCGATGATGGCGGGCTTGTCGCCTTTGTATTTCCACTCCTTTGATTTCTCATAATCGAAGACGTCTTTCAGAAACATATCTTTGTCCATTACGACGACTTCACCGTTACCTGTTACCTCTTTTTTACCTTGATTGGATTCCCTGCTGTCATTGAAAGCGTATACAATCACGCTTACCATGACAAGGGCTACCATTACTAATACTTTCTTCATTCGTTATCTTTATCTTTTTAACTATAATGCTTTTCAATAACCCCTTGCAGCTCGCTGCTATGGATTACGCCGGAATGTCTCCAGACAGCCTCTCCGTTTTTAAATAATATAAAGGTCGGGACAGCTTGTATGCGATATTTAGTAGCCAGTTCTTCATGCTGGTCAACATCTATCTTTGCAATACGTGCTTTATCTCCTACAATTAATTTTAGTTCTTCTAAAACTGGTTTCATAGCTTTACAGGGTCCGCACCATTCTGCAAAGAAATCAACTAAAACCGGTACCGGTGACTGTATTAAATCTTCAAACTTTTCCATAATCTTTCCTTTCTTAGAGTTAAATGACAGTCATTGAAGACTGCAAATATAAATCCTATTTTATTATAATAACGAAAAAAGGTCGTTTTTGTTCATGCAATAGTAATCGTAAGATTTGTGAAATAGTAATTAGGAGGAGTTTATCTGAATGAGGATAAGTTGAAAAGAAAAATGGATAATGAACGACGATGTAAATCCATCAGGCTTCATTATCCATTTTTTCTTTATAAATGATTCTTCTGTTTATTCCACAATAGTCAATTCATCAATAATATGAGATGCTCCCGCATATTTGTCGATAATAAATAAGGTATAACGGATGTCAACGCAGGCAGCTCGTTGTGAGGAAGGACGGAAAGCGATGTCTCCTGTCAAACCTTCAAAATTGCGGTCGAAAGCAGTTCCTATCAATTGGCCTTTGCTGTTAAATACCGGGCTACCGGAATTTCCTCCTGTATTGTCGGTGTTTACAATAAAGCAGACGGGCATTTCACCGTTTTTACCATAGCGTCCATAATCCTGGGATTTATACAGCTCTTTCAATTTTTGAGGCACTACAAATTCCCAGTTACCCTGATCTTCTTTCTCCATTACACCTTTGAGGGTGGTATGAGCATCATACACAACACCATCAGCCGGTTCATAAGAAAGTACCTGGCCGTAGGTCAAACGTAAAGTTGAATTGGCGTCCGGATAAATAGGTGTACCTTTTTCCTGTCTCATATCCATCATGCCTTTCACCCATACTTTATGAGCAGCGTCATAGTTCTGATTGGCTTCTTTCATGGCAATGGCTGTTTTCAAGATCCCGTCGGTAATAGAATATTTGAATAATACCATCCAGTCATATCCTATTTTATACAAACTTGGTTTCTTGATAAACTTTTCAAAGTTTTTAGGATTGCCAAAAATAGAATGTTCAAAGCAAGCATCGACGAAGGCATCGATACTTCCCTTGAAGCGGGAATTGATGATTTCGAAGATATTGATTCGTTGTTCCTCCGGAATATAGTTGGCGTAAGTTTTCAGCATCTCTTTGGCAACCATCCGTTCTACTTCGGGGAAGGGGACAGAAGCAAAATACTTATCAGCTTCTTGCTTTAATTTTAGCTTCGCCTCTTTTATTTGCTCCTTATCTTTTGATTTCAGAGCGGCAACCAATTCCATCGTGGAAGGGATGCGCATAAAATCAAGGGCGGTGACCAATGCTTCATTGATAGCCTGCTGATGATAGATCGCGTCACGGCGATGAGCCACAATAGAACGAATCTCATCAAAAGCTTTCTGATATGAATCATCTCCTTTTTCACGGCCACGGGCTAATAATTCCTCTTGTTGCGCACGCTTGGTATCCAGTACGTTGAGACGTACCAGTCCTTCATTCATACCGATGGCATTCTTCCAGTAGTTGGCTGATGAAGCATATTTGCTCGCATAATGAATACGTACGGCAGGATCTTTCAGCATTTGTTCCATGAGTACTTTCTGACGGGCTCCACGTACATGCTGGCGCATAAAGTTGGTCGTTTGCATCCGTTCTTCCACTTCGTCGGAAATCATATATCGCCAGTTACGTCCCGGAAATCCCATCACAAAGGTGAAATCTCCTTCCTGAACTCCGGCAATGCTGATTTTCAGGTGTTTCTTTACCTGCAAAGGAACGTTATCTTTTGAGTATTCTGCCGGTTTTCCGTTCTTGTCCGCATAAATACGGAAAAGGGAAAAGTCGCCTGTGTGACGAGGCCACATCCAGTTGTCGGTATCTGCGCCGAATTTGCCGATGGAAGAAGGAGGAGCGCCCACCATACGAATATCACTGTACACCGTTTTGATGAACATATAATATTTGTTTCCTCCGTAAAAAGCCTTGAGCTCCAGTTTTGTTGTAGGAGTTATTTCTATGTTCTCTGCTTTGGCGAAACGTTCTGCCACGGTGCCCAGATAACTTGGTGACAGGTAGTTGACACCTTCCGGGTCCGGATCTTTTTTCAGTTGCTCGTTGACGTAATCGGTCACATCCAGAATCCGGTCGATAAATGTAACGGTCAATCCCGGAGTAGGAAGTTCCGCGTCACGGTTCATAGCCCAGAAACCATCTGTCAGGTAGTCATGTTCTACATTACTGTGTTGCTGGATAGCTCCGTAACCACAGTGGTGATTCGTTAGTACCAGTCCTTCGGAAGAGATAATTTCTCCCGTGCATCCTCCTCCAAAGTGTACCACAGCATCTTTGAGAGAAAGACCGTTCGCGTCGTATACTTCTTCGATCGGAATTTCAAGACCGAGTTCGCGCATGGCAACTGCGTTCTGGGTTTTCAGATCGGTTAGCATCCACATGCCTTCGTCGGCGTGGATGCTAAGAGTTGCCAGTGAAAATAGGACAAATAGGATTTGTTTTCTCATTTATTCTACGATTGTCATTTCATTAATCAGGTGTCCGCAGTTGCCTAACTTCTCCAGAATGAACAGGACATAACGGATATCCAGGTTAATGCAACGTTGCAGGTTGTTGTCGAAGTTGATGTCACCGCTCAATGATTCCCAGTTACCATCAAAAGCACAACCGATCAGTTCTCCGTTTTCATTCAATACCGGGCTGCCGGAGTTACCGCCGGTGATGTCATTGGTGGACAGGAAGCAGACAGGCATATCACCGTTCGGTAAAGCATAACGGCCATAATCTTTCTTCTCAATCAGCTCTTTCAGTTTGGCGGGGACAACGAACTCGCGGTCTTCCGGATTTTCTTTCTCAAGAATTCCTTTAGTGGTGGTGTAATAGTTGTAGTGTACGCCGTCTTTCGGATCGTATGGTTTCACGTTACCATAAGTCAGACGAATGGTAAAGTTTGCGTCCGGGTAAGAAGGTACAGGCAATTTCATTTCGCCCAGACCACGAATATAAGTTTTGTGCAGCAAAGCCAGTTCCTGATCCATGTCCTTGAGCTGGGAAACCAGTTTATCCATCAAGTCATATTTAGACTGGCAGTATTGTAATGCAAGATCGTTGTCGATTGCTTTCACTGACGGCTTCTTTGTAAACTTCTCAAAGTTTGCGCGGTTGGCAAAAATAGAGTTGTCGTACATATCATCAACAAATTTGTTGTAATCGCCCTTATATTTCTGCTCAATTACTTTGTAGATAGACGGACGCTGGTTAGCCGGAACCATTTCCGCATATAACGGGAACAATGCTTTAGCAACTTTGCGGTCTACTTCATGGTCATAATCTTTGTTATGGATACTTTCGTAAGTGCTTTCCAGCGCTTTCATACGTGCTTCGATCACAGAGTCGTTCTTTTCAAGCAATGCTTCACGTGTTTTAGATAACATGACATTACCAAATTCGATAGCTCCGAAGAAAGTCTCTCTCAAACAAGTATATTGATAATTGAGAGGAGTTGTTTTAGCTACCAGGTCGTCGATGTTCTTCACAACTGCCGCATATTCGGCATTGTTTTGTGCCTTTGCAAATTCTGCGAATTTAGCTTCCTGTGCAGCTTTCGTTCCCAACACATCATTATCGATGATGGCTTTATTCATACCGATGGAGTTTTTCCAATAATTGCTGGAACCCGCATACTTGTTAGCATACTGAATACGGATTTTGTCACTGGCATTCATCACTTCCTTCAAGACAGCCAAACGTGCGCCACGAATACGGATACGCGGGTCGTTCTCCGATTCCATACGTTCTTTCACCTCTGATACAGTCAGGTAACGGCTCGTGCTTCCGGGGAATCCCATAATCATTGCGTAATCTCCTTCTTTCAACCCTTTGATAGAGATAGACAAATGTTTCTTTGTTTTCAGGGGAACATTGTTTTCACTGTATTCTGCCGGTTCACCGTTCGCATCAGCATAGATACGGAACATGGAGAAGTCGCCGGTATGGCGCGGCCACATCCAGTTGTCTGTCTCGCCACCGAACTTACCGATAGAAGAGGGGGGAGCAGCTACCATACGTACATCCGGATATATTTTCTTATAGAAAAGATAGAATTTATTTCCGGCATAGAACGGAAGGGCCTGCGGAACAATTCCTTTTTTGTCTGCCAGGTCACTTTTAAAAAAAAGATCATGAGCCAGTTTTTGAAGGAATATATTGCTGAATGATTCGGATTCTGTGATTTCCTTTGCCGCAATCTTGGCATTGACAATATCCGTAACATCCTCGATACGTTCGATAAATGTAAATTTCAGTCCCGGAGTAGGAAGCTCTTTATCTCTGGAAGTAGCCCAGAAACCATCTGTCAGATAATCGTGTTCAACACTACTATGTTGCTGGATGGAAGCGTAGCCACAGTGGTGATTGGTCAGAATCAAACCTTCGGGCGAGATAATTTCTCCGGTACATCCACCTCCGAATATACCTACGGCATCTTTGAGAGAAACGCCGTTTGGATTATATAAGTCCTGGGCTTCCAGTTTTAATCCCTGTTTTTTCATCATGTCTATGGAGTGTTGCTGTTGCATCAGTTGCAATAGCCACATACCCTCATCCGCTCTAACGGAAAATACAAAAAGCGCAGCCAGCGCTAATAGATAAAATCTTAGTTTGTTCATTATTTAATGATAAAATTTAGAATGTATGATTTGTTAGTATTCAATTTTTAAATCTCCGTTTTTCAGTGCTTCCATGATATTAGCAGGCGGACGTTGATTCATTAGTTCGTTTTTCATAAAGTCCATGTAAGGAGCTACGTGTTTAAAGAACTGATAATAACCTTTGCATAAGTAGTTCAATCCCGGTTCACCTTCTGCCGTTTGGCTAAAACGATTTTTCGGGCATTCCCCGTTGCAGGCAAACAGGAACTCACATTCCTTGCATTGAGTAGGGAGAGACTGGTATTTCATGTTTCCGAAGTTGTGCTGACGCTCGCTATGCATCATTTCTACCAGTGTCTTACTGTAAATGTTACCTAATTTATATTCGGGGAATACAAAGTGGTCGCAAGAATAAACGTCTCCGTTGAATTCCATTACACCGGCATGTCCGCAAGTCTTTGCCATCGTGCATATACCGGGTTGCTCACCCATCCAGTTGGCCAGGGTAGAATCGAATATCTGCACATAGTATTTGCCGACATCTTCTTTCACCCATTCGTCAAAGAGAGTACAGAGAAAGTTCCCCCATTGTTCCGGAGTGATTGAAAAGTCAGCCAGTGTTCCGGCTTTATTTTCGGCAAGAGAAGCGAGATGACGTCCGTCTTCATGCGAAAGAATACGTTCAACGATGGGAGCGAACTGGATATATTGGCAACCGATCTCTTTGAAGAAACGATAAAACTCCAACGGATATTCGGCATTGAAGTCATTAATAACTGCCATTGCATTCCATTCTACCCCGTGTTTCTTCAAAAGATTGATGCCTTGCATCACTTTCACAAAAGAAGGTTTTCCCAATTTGTTTTTGCGATACTCGTCATGAAACTCCTGGGGACCGTCGATGGAGACACCTACCAGCCAATTGTTTTCACGGAAGAATTCGCACCATTCGTCAGTAAGCATGGTTCCGTTGGTCTGGATGCAATTGTCGATCGTACGTCCGCGGGCGTATTTCTTTTGTAGTTCCATTGCCTTTTTATAGAAGGAGAGCGGTCGCATCAGCGTTTCTCCTCCGTGCCAGGTGAAAAGTACCTGTGGCATGGTTTGTGAGTTAATGTACTCGTCGATAAACTTTTCCAGAAGTTCATCGCTCATTACGTGTTTCGGATTGTCTTTGTATAGGTTGGCCTTTTCCAAATAATAGCAATACTCGCATGCTAGGTTGCATACGGCACCTACAGGCTTTACCATTACATAAAGCGGTTTGGCAAAAGGGGCAAATGTTGATGTTTTCATGACTGCAAAATTAGATAAACTAAATGAAAAAAATAGCCTTACACCTATGTTTATAAGGATTATTAAAGAAAAGACTCTTACAAGATTTAAATATTGATAAAATGTTTCTTTGAATTCTGAATCAGTTGTACCTTTGTGCACAGAATTTAATGAATAGATGAACGTGAATAAAATTTTGCCTTTTTTGCTTTTGCTTCCGTTTCTGGCTTCCTGTACCAGTAAGTACAAGATTGAAGGAACATCTTCAGTGAATAGTCTGGATGGAAAGATGCTGTATCTTAAATCCCTGCGTGATGGCGAGTGGGTGAAGCTGGATTCTGCTGAAGTGGTGCATGGTCTGTTTTCAATGAAAGGGAAAATAGATTCCGTACAGATGGTGACGCTTTATATGGATGAAGAAAGCATTATGCCGATCGTTCTAGAAAGTGGAAAAATAACAGTTACTATCAGCAATACGGACTTGAAGGCAGTGGGAACTTCTTTAAATAATGCGTTGTACGAGTTTATCAGCAAAAGAAACCAATTAGAAGAAAGTATCAGCGAACTGGAGCAGAAAGAAACCCGTATGGTATTGGATGGAGGGGATTTGGATGAAATTCACAGTCAGCTGGTGGTGGAAGGTGATTCACTGATGCAAGCGATGAATCAGTATGTGAAAACGTTCATTTCCGACAATTACGAAAATGTATTGGGACCCAGTGTATTTATGATGCTTTGCAGCTCTTTGCCCTATCCTATTATGACTCCGCAGATAGATGATATTATAAAGGATGCTCCTTACTCTTTTAAAGATAATAAGCTGGTAAGAGAATTCCTGTCTAAAGCAAGAGAAAACATGAAGTTGATAGAAGAACATCAACGATTGGAACAAAATGCTTCAACAAATAAGTAATACTTGAGTTTTTTGTGTATTTTTGCATAAAACTCAAGTAAAATGAAAACGACTACTGTTTCGGTATACGCCGCTTTCTTTTTTATTTTAGTCTTATCGGTTTCTTGTCGTAGAGATTCGGAGGCCCCCGATGTGGCGTTCCAGAAGATCGAAATGTGTATGGAATCTCTCCCTGATACGGCTCTGTATCTATTAAAATCAGTTCCTCATCCTGAAAAATTGCGTGGAAAGTCGCAGGCGGATTATGCGCTTTTATTAACGCAGGCAATGGATCAGAACTATGTGAAGTTTACTTCTGATTCGTTGATTGCATTGGCACTGAATTACTATACTGTAAAGCGTGGTGACACTGCCATGCGTGCTAAAGCACAGTATTATTATGGTAGAGTGCTGCGTGAATTGGGTAAAGATGAAGAGGCTTTGTCGTTCCTGTCTTCAGCAAAGGAAATGTTCGGGAAGATTCAATGTTGCAAGATGTTTGCCATGGCTACCGATGAGATCGGGATGGTGAACCGGAAAAAGAAATTGTATCAGGAGTCGTTGAAGAATTTTCAGGAGTCATACGCTATCTATGAAGAGTTGAAAGATTCTTTGGGCATTGTCAGAGCCGGGCAGAATATAGGCCGGGCTTATTTGTTCCAGAATAAATGGGATAGCTGTTATTTCTATTATAATAATGCTTTAGAATTAGCCAGGAAAAAACAGTATCCGTCTGAAGTTTCCATTTTACATGAGTTGGGTATCCTGTATCGTTCTATGGGAGAGTTGAAAAAGTCAGAGCGCTATTTCCTTGCTGCTTATGAAAAAGAAACGGATGAAGAAAGGAAATATGTAGAGTGTATGTCTCTGGGATATTTGTATATACAAATGGGGGATGTGGAGAATGCCAGAAAATACTTTAAGATGAGTATAAATTCCTCTAAAGAGTATACCCGTATTGACGCATACAACAATTTATACTTTTTGGAGAAGGATATTGATAATTTTGAAGAAGCAATTACTTATCATGAAAAAGCGGATTCCATTGTCAGCGTATTGGATGAGGTCGATTCCCTAGAGTTGATAACAGAACTGCAAAAGCAGTATGAGAACGAAAAACTCCGGAGCGATAATTTACAAATGAAAATGCACCGTACGGTTTTTCTGTTTTGCGGTACGATTGTTTTCCTGATTGTAGCCTTCTATATGTGTTATTACTATTACAAAAGTAAGAACCATAAAAAGAAGATTGCCGAGATTGAGTCCCAGATTAGAGATAATGAAGAGGAGATAAAGCGATATCAGCAGGAGATGGAAGAAATCCAGGAGTTGAAAGACCAAGTGCTGGAAGAGAACCGCATACTCGAAGAAAATCGAATGAAGGTAGGCGAGTTGAATGGAAAGATTGTGCTTTTGAGTATGCAGAACAAAACCTTATCGGGGTTGTTGAAAGAACTAGGCGGAGAGTTAACAGTCGGACCATCTTCTGAACAGTATATATCTGCTTTTCGATTATTGCTTGCTATCAAAGAGGGAACATTAAGAGGTAAGTTGTCTGATGGAGAACGCTATAAATTGTTTAGTCTGTTTGATTTACTCTATGCTGATTACGTTACCCGATTGCTTGACAAAGCTCCTTTATTGACGAAACGTGATCTTGAAATCTGTTGCTTCCTTAAATTTGGGCTGACTAATGAAGAGTTGGCTCGTATTTTCCAGACCTCTTCCGACTCGGTAACCAAGGCGAAGGGGAGACTAAAAGGCCGGTTAGGCATTTCTTCACAAGAAGATTTAAATGCATTTTTAAGGGACTTTTGATAAATAAAAAATGAATTGTCCGGGTCAATAACAGAATCAAAATATGTATTTTATTGAATTTTAGATCTTTACGATGAATCAGACACACTGATTTTGTCCGGGTGACTTTTTTTGTGTTTTCAGATGCATGCCGTACTTTTGACCTAACAAAAACCAAATAGCTATATGAAAAATCCTAATGAATTATCTGCTACCTCTTCATGGAGAGGTAACGAATTGCAGTTGATAGAACAGAAAGCCAACATTGTTGTCGGAGTAGCTAATTCTCGTACGCGGTTAAGGATAGGAGTTCTATTAAGTAAATATTCAGAGTATCAGGTGGATTATATATCCTCCGAGAGTGAAACAGGTAAACTGATTGAAGAAGCCGATCTAATAATTGGAGCGGGGATTACTGCCTATGAAGGGGTGTTACGCCGGAAACCGGTGATTGTAGTGGGGGATTATGGTCTTGGAGGCTTGGTTACTCCGGATACATTCCGTAAGCATTATAACAATCGGTTTAGAGGAAAGATTAATGGTGCAAGAGGTGAATCTTTCTCATTGGAGAATTTAGAAAAAGAAATTCATAAAGGTTTTAATTTGACTTTTCAAGAATTGCAAATGATGTCAAACCAAACCATAACTTTGCAAAACATCTAAATATCTGAATTCCTTAATTTAATAGTTTGATGCATAAAACTGGTTAGGAGTGTGGGGGTGCGTGAGCATCCCCATATTCATTTTAGGTATAATACACAGATTACCGGTCTTGATCTTCGTTTTTCACCATTCCCTTATGTTGCTCCGGGAGGGCACTTTCAACAGCTGCGTATGCCTCTGCCATGGTTGCCTTGATATTTTCCATGCCTTTTCCTTTGGGAGGAATAGGGTCGTGAATAGTCAGAATCATGCGATGGCGATGTATCCATTTGCCTGTGCGTGGAAGGATTTCAAATGAGCCATCGATAGTGACAGGCACCACTGCCAACTGTAAATCATCCGCCAATTGGAAAGCCCCTTTTTTAAAATATCCCATGTGTCCGGTAAAAGTGCGTGCGCCTTCGGGAAAGACCACCAGAGAAACTCCGTCTTTCAACGAGTCTTTTGCCTGCCGGATGGTTTCCAAAACCTTCTTCGGGCCGGAACGGTCTACAAAGATATGTCCTGCGCTTTCACAGGCTTTTCCGACGAATGGCAATTTACGCAGACTTTTTTTCATCATCCACTTAAAGTTTCTTCCAATGAAGCCGTAGATGAGGAAAATATCAAATGAACCCTGATGGTTAGGTACAAAAATATAGGAAGTTTTGTCATGCAGCTTTTCGCGCCCCTCAATCTTCACGGGAATCAACAGGAACAGACAAATTAATTGTGACCATATCTTTCCCGGATAATATCCCCAGAAGTGGGCTCCTCCCAAGAGGGAACCTACAATAGTGACGATTGCCGTAAGGATGGTCAGCACTAATAAAATAGGCAAAGCGATGCAAATCTGATAAATATAATACAGTATCTTCATAGGGTTGGATTTTTATCCTGCAAATATACATGATTATTGGTAAAAAAGAGAGGCAGATGCGAGATAATCTTTCCGATTGTGTTATTTTTGCCTCTTGTTAGTAGAGATAGTTACAAAATTATGATACGTATATTACATACTGCCGACTGGCATTTGGGACAAACCTTTTTTGGATATGATCGCACGGGAGAACATGAGGTATTCCTGAATTGGCTGGCAGAAGAAATTCGTCAGAAAGAGATTGATGCATTGATTATAGCCGGAGATGTTTTTGATGTTTCCAACCCTTCCGCTGCATCCCAAAGCATGTATTATCAGTTTATTTATCGGGTGACAGTGGAGAATCCGAATCTGCAGATTGTCATTGTAGCCGGTAATCATGATTCGGCAGCACGTCTGGAAGCTCCTTTGCCTCTGTTGCAGGCTATGCGGACAGAAGTCAGAGGGGTGGTGCGCAAACTTGAAGGTGGAGAAATTGATTATGACCATTTGATCGTGGAACTGAAGAACCGGAAAGGGGAAGTGGAACTGCTTTGCATGGCTGTCCCTTTTTTGCGCCAGGGGGATTATCCGGTCGTGCAGACGGAAGGCAACCTGTACGCGGAGGGAGTTCGCGAACTATATTCGCAGCTTCTGCAAAGGCTATGGAAGCAAAGGACAGCGAATCAGTCGATTCTTGCCATCGGTCATTTGCAGGCTACAGGATCGGAGATTGCAGAAAAAGATTATAGTGAACGTACTGTGATTGGTGGTCTGGAATGTGTATCGCCGGAAGCTTTTTCCGAACAGATAGCGTATACGGCATTGGGGCATATACATAAAGCGCAGCGAGTGTCGGGAAGGGAGAATGTGAGATATGCAGGAAGTCCCATTCCGATGTCTTTTGCAGAGAAACATTATCATCATGGAGTCGTGATGGTGACCTTTGACGGAGGTTGTGCAGTGGACATTGAACGGTTGGAATGCCCGAAATTAATCCCTTTGGTAAGTGTGCCGAATGGAGAACCCGCCTTGCCGGAAGTGGTGTTGGAAGCCTTGAAAGAATTGCCGGACACGGAAGAAACAGCTCCTTATTTAGAAGTGAAGGTATTGCTGGAGGAACCGGAACCCATGCTTCGGCAGGAGATTGAGGAGGCATTGGCAGATAAAAATTATCGATTGGCACGCATTGTGTCTACCTATCGCACCGATGTAGAAAATAAGGAGAAAGAAAACGAGAACTGGAAGAGAGGATTGCAGGAGATGTCTCCCTTGCAGATTGCGCAGTCTGCCTTTGAAAAGATTTATCAGGTGGAAATGCCTGCCGAACTGACAGGTTTGTTTCAGGAAGCCTATTTGGCTGCTACTCATAAAGAAGAGGAGGAAGAAGAATGAAAATACTGGCTATACGATTGAAGAATCTGACCTCGATAGAAGGGATGGTAGAAGTGGATTTTACAGCAGAACCATTACATTCTGCAGGTATATTTGCCATATCAGGACCTACGGGTGCCGGTAAGTCTACTTTACTAGATGCTTTATGTCTGGCACTGTATGATAAATCTCCTCGTTTCGCAACTTCGGTGGAAAGTGTAAATTTAGCAGATGTGGGGGATAATCAGATAAATCAGTCCGATGTAAGAAATTTATTGCGCCGGGGGACAAGCGACGGCTATGCGGAAGTCGATTTCTTAGGTATTGACGGACGGCGTTATCGTTCTCGTTGGTCGGTACGGCGGACAAGAAATAAGATAAGCGGTTCTTTGCAGCCACAAACGCTGGAGGTGAAAGAACTGGATACAGAGAAAGAATTCCAGGGTACCAAAAAAGAGTTGTTGATTCAGTTGGTGGAGTTGGTGGGGTTGACGTACGAGCAGTTTACCCGTACCGTATTATTGGCGCAGAATGATTTTGCGACATTCCTGAAATCGAAAGGGGCGGCCAAAGCGGAGTTGCTTGAGAAGTTGACGGGAACCGGTGTTTATTCCCGGATTTCTCAAGAAGTCTATGCCCGGAATAAGGCGGCACAGGAAGAAGTCACTTTGATTCAGAATCGAATGAATGTGATCGAATTGATGCCGGAAGAAGAATTGCTTGCTTTACAAAAAGAGAAAGAGCTGTTGGCCGAAAAGCGTGTGACAGGAATCAAACTGCTGGCGGAACAGAATGAACAACTGAATGTGGTTCGTTCATTAAAAATGCAGGAAGATCTTTGGAAGAAGAAGCAACAGGAAGAACAGGAGGAGCAAGCAAGATTGAAAATGTTACAGGGCGCATTGGCTTCACAAGAAGAAGGATTGGTGCATTTCAAGGCACAATGGGAAGCCATACAGCCGGACTTGAAGAAAGCCCGTCAGTTGGATGTACAGATACAGTCACAGCAGGACAGTTACACACAATCGAAACAGATGTTACAGTCCGCTAATAAACAGGTGTCGGAGCAGGAACAAAAAATGCGGATGGCTACGGAGCAGTTGCAGGTTTCTTATTCTTCTCTGAATCGTTTGCTGAATCATGTAGGAATAGAAAAAGCGTTGCAGCTAGAACAGGTGGAAGAAATTCTACGGCAGGAAGCAGACAAACTGACAGCCGGGATAAACACGAATGAAGAGCGGTTGTTGCGATTAAACTCTTTCGGATATCCGTTATTGACCGAAGAACAGATGAAGTTGCAAAAAGAGCTGACACGCCAACAGAATATCCGGCAATTGACGGAAACGCAGACGAAAACAAAGGCAGAAATAGAACGGTTGGAGAAAGAAACAACTGATTGCCTGAAACAATTGACGGAACAAGAAACCGCATTGAAAGTAACTCAACGCCTTTACGAAAATGTACGTATGGCAGTGGGAAAAGACGTGAAAGCATTGCGTCAGCAATTGCAGGAGGGGGAAGCTTGCCCGGTTTGCGGTAGTACGGCGCATCCTTACCATCAGGAACAGGAGGTAGTAGATACTCTTTTCCGGAGTATAGAACAGGAATATAATGCAGCAGTAGCAAACTGTCAACAGATCAATAACCGGAGCATTGTTTTGCAACGTGATTGGACGCATCAGAAGATGGTGGACGGACAGATTGGAGAACAGTTGGCGGCATTGTATAAAGCTGGGATCGATGCTGGTAACGAAGAGCAGATACAACATCGTTTGACGGAACTGGCAGAACGTATTTTAGAATATCGTAATCTTTATGCAGAATGGCAACGCAGCGATGAAGAAATTAAAAAGATGCGTGCGCATTGTGAAGCTCTTCGTGAGAATGTATCTCTTTGTCGCCTGGCGATGCAGAAAGTATCGTCTGCTAAAGAACAGTTGTTATTACTGCAGAATACTGCTTCAGCCGAACAAAAGAGATTTGAAGTTATAGAGAAAGCGTTGAATGTGCTCCGTCAGGAACGTTCGCAACTATTGAAAGGAAAAAGTGCGGATGAAGCGGAGGCGGTCGTTGCAAAAAGAGAAAAAGAGCTGAATTTGGCTTTGGAGAAAGCACGCAAAGAGGTAGAGGCTGTGCACAATCGCCTTTCTGGTCTGCAAGGAGAGATGAAGCAAATTACGCTGGCTATCGGAGAATTGCAGGAACAGTATAAAAAGATTGAGTCTCCCGAACAACTTCCCGAAATAATAAAGAAACAACAAGAGGAAAATCTGAATACCGAACGTGCTCTTTCTACTATGGAAGCCCGTCTGCTACAACAAGCAAAGAATAAGCTAACTGTGGAGCAGATTGCGAAGGAGCTGGCAGAGAAACAGACGATTGCCGAACGTTGGGCGAAACTTAATAAACTGATAGGCAGTGCGGACGGAGCGAAATTTAAAGTGATAGCTCAAAGTTACACTTTGAATTTACTGTTGCTTCATGCCAATAAACATTTATCCTACCTTTCTAAACGCTATAAGTTGCAACAGGTTCCCGACACGTTGGCGCTTCAAGTGATAGATTGTGATATGTGTGATGAAATACGGACTGTGTACTCTCTTTCCGGTGGTGAATCATTCCTGATATCTTTGGCGTTGGCTTTGGGCTTGTCTTCCTTATCAAGCAATAACCTGAAAGTAGAATCTCTATTTATTGATGAAGGATTCGGCTCTTTGGATGCGGAAAGCCTGCGTACGGCAATGGAAGCATTGGAACAATTACAGATGCAGGGACGGAAAATCGGAGTTATTTCTCACGTACAGGAGATGAGTGAACGAATTTCTGTTCAGGTGCAAGTGCATAAGAAAGTGAATGGAAAGAGTGTGCTTACCGTTGTAGGGTAAGCACATCCATTATCTCCTTTTACATTAATTCGTTCAATTCGCTTAAATTCTTCTTTATTTCGTGGATGCGATTTAAGAACTTCTTGCGGTAAATCCATAAAATCAATCCTAGTCCTCCGCCCCATAACAGGATAAAGAAGGCTATCATGCCTATTCCATATTGCCACACTTGCCAGTAGATAAATGAGAGTACAGCCAGTACCAGGAGGAAAGCAATAGCAATCAGTCGTTCTCTGATGGTCCATCGGTGTATACGGTTCACGCGGCTGATTACCTCTACCAGAGGCATCTCGTCTATTTGAGTCCGTTGGAGGTAGCGGGTGGTGACGATGTCCCAGCAAAGTGCGGGAATCCATGCGAAAATGATAATGATGTAGATCGGGTTCAATCTGTTGTGCAACAACACCTCCGCTAAAAACAAGATCAATATCGGCAAAGAAATCAGAATAAGCTTGATGTTCAGGCTGGCAATGGCATGGATACCTTTGTCTGCATGCCTTATCAGCTTTTCAAGCTCTTCTTCTTTGATGAACTCTTTATCTTTCAAGTGTTCATCCAGGGCATTCCAAGATTTTTTCAGTTCTTCCAGTTCCATATATCTTATTCCTCCTTTTTCATTCTTTTAAGTTTGTCTTTGATACGGCTTAGTTTAGTCGCTACATTGGTAACCGTTAGTCCGGTAATTTCTGCTATTTCTTCATAACTTTTGTCTTCGAGATAGAGCAGAATAATTGATTTGTCTAGTTGTCCCAGCTGGTTAATCATTTGATAAAGCTGTTTCAGCATTTCGTTGATCGGGTCGTGTGCTTCTATGGTCCAGTCAGTATCTTTGGTGAGACTGACTATTTCCGGCACATTCTTTTCTTTACGATAAAAACTGATACAAGTGTTGAGAGCAATACGATAAATCCATGTAGATACTTTACATTCTTTTCTGAATTTAGGATAGGCTTTCCAAAGATTCAGTAGCACATCCTGATAAAGGTCATTGAGCGGAGCATTGGGGTTGGCGTACAGATAGCACACTTTGTAGATCACCCGTTCATATTCGCGGATTACCGACAAGAACTCTTGCTCAATAGGAGGATTGGCTTCTGTTGTTTGTTCTCTCATGAAGTCTATGATTGCTTTTCTGGTTAGTTAGTCGTGAGAAAAGGAGAAAAATCACAGGAGAATGATGATTATTGAAGATTCGCTGCCAGAAACTTGCGCATCTCTTCGATGCTTTTTCCCCGGCGGCGGGTATAATCTTCGAGTTGGTCTTCTCCAATCTTTCCTACAGAGAAATATTCGGAAGCCGGATGTGAAAACATAAGTCCGCAAACAGAAGCGTGCGGATACATGGCCCCGTTTTCAGTCAATGAAATACCTATCTGTTTCATGTCCAGCAGTTCATCCAACAGGAAGTTGACAGACTGATCTGGTAAAGACGGGTAGCCGACGGCAGGGCGAATACCTTGATATTTCTCGACCAATAAATCCGCTATGCCCAGATTTTCTTCTTTGGCATATCCCCATGCTTCTTTTCGTACATACTCATGCATCTTTTCTGTTGCAGCTTCTGCCAGTCGGTCGGAGAGGGTTTGGACAAGTAAGTGTTTATATGGATCCTGTTCATACAGTCCTTCCATGTCCGCATCAATAGAAGAAGCAAAAGCACCGATGGTGTCGGGGATGCCGGAAGAAAGAGGACGGATAAAGTCGCTTAGACAAAGGAAAGGACTTCCATCTCTTTTGGGCGTCTGCTGACGCAGCAAAGGAAAGGTGACGAATTGGTCTTTTTCTTTCTCAATAATTAGATTATCTCCGTCAGAATTTGCTTTACAGAGCTTGAATAGGGTCTTTACCTCATAATCCCGGTCGAGTAGATCAAGCATCCGGTTGGCTTCTTTAAATAACTGCATGGCTTCGGAAGCCTTGCTACGCTCTTCTTCCGGAAAAGTCGTCAGCCACGAAGCACGGCAGGCATCACATCCGTGAATGTTGGCGATGGCTGCAAAACGTGGCTGGAAACCCCATGCGTGGAAAAAGTAAATCCAGTTGATGTAGGGAGTAACTGTGTGTATTTTATAAGATAGAATCATAATTTATACAATTAAATGGGAATTTATCGGTTAAATGAGAATTTATCGGTTAAATGGGAATTTATCGGTTAAATGAGAATTTATCAGTTAGGCTGAAAGCCTTACAATTATATATTTATTGGGGTGCCCTGAAAGGGCTTAATTATATAGCGTAGGGCAACGCCCTACGAAAAAGACACACCAGCCACAAGCCCTGAAAGGGCGGAACTGTATACAATTATGCCCTTTCAGGGCGCAAATTCAGATTGTCGTTTTTACGTAGGGCGTTGCCCTACGCTATAGAATTAAGCCCTTTCAGGGCACTCCGCAAAATTATCATTTATCGTTCGAAGAACAATTCTTGTCCGCGATAAGTCTCGTCTATTTCTCCGTTGTTATATAACAGATGTCCGTTTACAAATGTTTTCTCTACTTTCCAGTCGAATGTGTGTCCCTCTAATGGACTCCATTTACATTTGCTTAGAATACAATCAGTTGTTACAGTCCATTCGCTTCCGGGGCGGACTAATACCAGGTCAGCCTGATAGCCTTTGCGGATGAATCCCCTGTTTGGTATCTCATACATCTGTGCAGGAGCATGAGCCATTTTTTCTACTACTTTTTCGATAGTAAACACTCCTTTATCTGCCAACTCCAACATGCTGACCAGCGAGAACTGAATCATCGGCATCCCGGACATTGCCTTTAATGCACCTCCTTCTTTTTCACTAAGCAAGTGTGGGGCATGATCGGTTGCGATGGCATCAATCAGACCGCTATTGACAGCCTCTTGCAAAGCTTTCCGGTCTTGTGCAGTCTTGATGGCAGGGTTACATTTAATGCGGGCACCCAATGTCTGATAATCTTCTTCCGTAAAGAGTAGATGGGAAACGCAGGCTTCTGCTGTAATTCTTTTTTGTGCCAGAGGAACGTTGGAAAACAGACTCAACTCTTTAGCGGTGGAAATATGCATGATGTGCAGGCGGGCATTTGTTTCCCGTGCCAGTTGCACAGCCAGCTCGGACGAACGATAGCAAGCCTCTTCCGAACGGAGAAGCGGATGAAGAGCCAGAGGTACATCGTCTCCGTATTCTTTCTTATATTTATCCGTATTTTCTTTGATAATTCCCTGGTCTTCGCAATGGACGGCGATGAGCAGATCGGTTCCGCCGAATATATTACGCAAGCTGGCCATCCGGTCTACCAGCATATTGCCGGTGCTTGAACCCATAAATAACTTCACGCCACAAACCCGGTGTTTATCCAGTTGCGCAAACTGGGTATAGTTATTATTCGTTGCTCCGAAATAGCAGGAATAGTTGACTGCTGATTTCTCACCTAGTAGGGTGAATTTCTCTTCCAAAGCCTCCAGCGTCGTAGTCTGCGGGTTTGTATTGGGCATATCCATGATGGAAGTGACACCTCCTGCTGCAGCGGCATGGCTTTCTGTGGTAATATCAGCTTTATGAGTCAGGCCGGGATCGCGGAAATGAACATGTTCGTCGATGGCACCCGGTAGGAGATAACACCCGCTTGCGTCAATGACTTCGTCACAAGGGGCAGTTGCTTTTTCTTCACCCACCAATATTTCGGCTATCTTTTCATTTTCAATGACTACTGAACCCAGTACTTTTCTTCCTTCGTTAACAATAACGGCGTTTTGAATCAGTGTACGTTTCATGACTTTTGCGGGAATTTATGGAACCAACTATTTACTTTTAATTTAATCACACCAAATATGGCCTCTCCAAAGATGCTGCTATTCATCTTGGAAGTCCCTAGTTCACGATTAATGAAAATCACGGGAACCTCGATGATTTTAAAACCACATTTGTAAGCGGTGAATTTCATTTCAATCTGAAAAGCATATCCCTTAAAACGGATATGATCCAAATCGATCATTTCCAGTACCTGACGGCGGTAGCAGACAAATCCGGCAGTTGTGTCTTGTACGGGTATTCCTGTGATGAACCGCACATATTTGGAAGCAAAGTATGACATCAATACTCGTCCCATCGGCCAGTTCACTACATTCACTCCGCTGATGTAGCGGGAGCCGATGGATACATCTCCACCCTGTTCCGAACAAGCCTGATACAAACGGGGTAAATCGTTCGGATTATGACTGAAGTCGGCATCCATTTCAAAGATATACTCGTATGCGTGTTCCAGTGCCCATTTAAATCCGGTAATATAGGCAGTGCCCAATCCCAGTTTCTCTTTACGCTCAATCATAAAAAGCCGTTCGGGAAATTCTTGTTGCAAGGTTTTTACAATGGTTGCCGTTCCGTCCGGAGAGCCGTCTTCTATTACCAGAATATGGAATACTTTGGGAAGGCCGAATACGGCACGGATGATATTTTCTATGTTCTCCCGTTCATTATAGGTGGGGATAATTACAATGCTATCCGATGTCTGCATATAGATACTATAAAATTTAAAACAAAAGTAGTTCTTTTCCTTTAGTTATAGCCGAACTAAGGAAAATTTAACGTGAAGAGCAGAATGCAATCTTTTGTTTCTTGGTGTGAAACGGTTTGTTCCTCGGTGTGAAACAAGTTGTTTCTCGGTGTGGAACACTTTGTTTCTCGGTGAGAAACTTTGGGGGGATGAAAACTTTCCCACACTTATGTCTGTCCTGCGATTCTTTTTTGTAATTTTGCGGGGAAATTTTATAGGTATGACAATAACTGAATTGCAACAACAATATGCTGCCCATCCCAATATGGCAGTGATGAAGCGCTTGTTGAAGGACACTTCTGTTCAGACTGTTTTTTGCGGAGGACTGTGTGCATCTGCTGCTTCTCTTTTTTCTTCTGTATTGGTACAAGAGGGTGGTTGTCCGTTTGTCTTTATTTTAGGTGATCTTGAAGAAGCCGGATATTTTTATCATGACTTGACGCAGATATTGGGGACGGAAAAGGTGTTATTCTTTCCATCTTCATTCCGTCGCTCTATTAAATATGGGCAAAAAGACGCAGCCAATGAGATTCTGCGCACGGAAGTACTTAGCCGCTTGCAAAAAGGGGAGGAGGGACTGTGTATCGTTACGTACCCGGATGCATTGGCAGAGAAAGTAGTGTCGCGAAAGGAATTGAGCGATAAAACTCTGAAACTGAATGTAGGGGAGAAAGTGGATACCACGTTTATCACTGATGTGTTGCATAGTTATGGCTTCGAATACGTAGATTATGTATATGAACCGGGGCAATACGCTGTTCGCGGTAGCATTATCGACGTTTTCTCTTTTGCTTCGGAATATCCTTATCGTATTGATTTCTTTGGTGATGAAGTAGAAAGTATCCGTACCTTTGAAGTAGAGTCCCAATTATCCCGCGAGAAGAAAAGTGGAGTGTCCATTGTTCCCGATTTAGCAGTGACAGGAGACGTGACAACTTCCTTTCTGGATTTTATCCCGAAAGATACTACTCTGGCAATGCGCGATTTTCTTTGGTTGCGTGAACGAATCCAGGTGGTGCATGATGAAGCGTTGACTCCCCAGGCAATAGCTGTCCAGGAAGCCGCAGAGAATGGAGGCATTACATTGGAGGGAAAATTGATAGACGGCAGTGAATTTACTGTACGGGCACTCGATTTCCGCCGATTGGAATTTGGTAACAAACCAACCGGAACGCCGAATGCCAGTGTTACTTTCAATACATCTGCCCAACCCATCTTTCATAAGAATTTCGATTTGGTAGCTTCTTCTTTCAAAGATTATTTGGAAAAAGGTTATTCGCTATATATCTGTAGTGACAGTATGAAGCAGACAGATCGTATCAAGGCTATTTTTGAAGATCGGGGCGATCAGATTAATTTTACTCCCATAGAGCGTACCATACATGAAGGATTTGTAGATAACACACTACGGCTCTGTATCTTCACCGACCATCAGTTGTTTGACCGTTTCCATAAATATAACCTGAAAAGTGATAAAGCCCGTTCGGGAAAAGTAGCACTGTCCTTAAAAGAACTGAATCAGTTTACTCCGGGAGATTATGTGGTGCATACCGATCATGGTATCGGACGTTTTTCCGGTTTGGTGCGTATACCGAATGGTGATACTACGCAGGAAGTTTTGAAACTGGTGTTTCAGAATGAAGATGTAGTGTTCGTTTCCATTCATTCTCTGCATAAAGTTTCCAAATACAAAGGTAAGGAGGGAGAGGCTCCCCGGCTTAACAAATTAGGTACAGGGGCATGGGAGAAACTGAAAGAACGTACAAAGAGCAAAATCAAGGATATAGCCCGCGATTTGATAAAATTGTATTCGCAGCGTCGTCAGGAAAAAGGGTTTTCTTATAGTCCCGATAGTTTCTTGCAACGTGAGTTGGAAGCATCCTTTATTTATGAAGATACCCCGGATCAGAGTAAGGCGACGATTGATGTCAAAGCGGATATGGAAAGTGACCGCCCGATGGACCGTCTGGTCTGTGGAGATGTAGGATTTGGAAAAACAGAAGTTGCGATTCGTGCCGCTTTCAAAGCCGTTGCCGATAATAAACAAGTGGCCGTTCTGGTTCCGACAACGGTGCTTGCTTACCAGCATTTCCAAACATTCCGCGAACGTCTGAAAGGACTGCCATGCCGGGTGGAATATTTAAGCCGCGCACGTACTGCCGCACAAACCAAAGCTGTATTGAAAGGACTGAAGGATGGAGATGTCGGTATTCTGATAGGTACCCACCGTATCTTAGGCAAGGATGTTCAGTTTAAAGACTTGGGACTGCTGATTGTCGACGAAGAACAGAAATTCGGAGTTTCCGTAAAAGAAAAGCTGCGTCAGTTGAAAGTGAATGTAGATACACTGACAATGACTGCTACTCCGATTCCCCGTACCCTTCAATTTTCGTTGATGGGCGCGCGTGATTTGAGCGTGATTTCCACTCCACCGCCTAACCGCTATCCGATTCAGACCGAAGTGCATACTTTTAATGAAGAAGTGATAACGGATGCCATCAATTTTGAGATGAGCCGCAACGGGCAGGTCTTTTTCGTCAATAACCGGATTGCGAACTTGCCGGAACTGAAAGCAATGATCGAGCGCCATATTCCGGATTGCCGTGTAGCAATCGGACACGGGCAGATGGAACCGACAGAACTGGAGAAAATTATTCTGGATTTTGTCAACTATGACTATGATGTGCTCTTGGCAACCACAATCATCGAAAGTGGTATCGATATTCCGAATGCAAATACCATCATTATCAATCAGGCGCAAAACTTTGGTTTAAGTGATCTCCACCAGATGCGTGGACGGGTAGGGCGTAGTAACAAGAAAGCATTCTGTTATCTGCTGGCTCCTCCGTTGGGCAGTCTGACAGCTGAAGGAAGACGACGTCTTCAAGCGATTGAAAACTTTAGTGATTTGGGAAGTGGTATTCATATTGCCATGCAGGATTTGGACATTCGTGGAGCCGGAAATTTGCTCGGAGCCGAGCAAAGTGGCTTTGTCGCTGATTTGGGATATGAAACATATCAGAAGATACTGACTGAAGCTGTCCATGAGTTGAAAACAGATGAATTTGCAGAACTGTATGCTGATGAAATAAAAGGTGAAGGACAAATTAGTGGAGAAGAATTTGTAGAGGAGTGTCAGGTAGAAAGTGACCTCGAACTTTTATTGCCGGCCAACTACGTAACCGGCAGCAGCGAACGTATGTTGCTCTATCGTGAACTGGATGGACTGACATTGGACAAGGATGTGGAGGCTTTCCGCTCCCGTTTGGAAGACCGCTTCGGTCCGGTTCCCCGGGAAACGGAAGAATTACTCCGCATTGTTCCTTTACGTCGTTTGTCAGCGCGTTTGGGAGCAGAGAAGATTTTCCTGAAAGGCGGACGAATGACCTTGTTCTTTGTTTCCAATCCGGATAGTCCGTTCTATCAAAGTAAGGCTTTCGGTAAAGTGATAGACTACATGATGAAGTATACTCGGCGCTGTGATCTGCGTGAGCAGAATGGCAGACGGAGTATGTTGATTAAAAATGTTACTAATGTGGAGACGGCAGTCAGTGTGTTGCAGGAGATTGTGGCGTTGCCTGTGAAAGAAGAATAAATAAGCTTTTCGGGGAAGATAAGCGAGGAATTGTTTGTTTTATACCAAGGGGATCTTTATCTTTGTAGATATAACTTAATAACTGATATGGCTAAGAAATCATATAAACCTCAAGATAATGAATTGCCACAGGTCAATGAACCAGTGGCTGCTTATCATGTAACTACTCCTAATGCAAATCTTTATGTTCCTACAGAATATGAACAGGAAATTATAATGCATTCTGAAAAAGATTATGAGGAGGGTAGATTGCATACTCAAGAAGATGTGGATAAGCTGGTGGAACAATGGCTAAGTTAAAAATAGTCTGGACAGAAACAGCGACTATTGTTTTTCAGCAAATTCTGACTTTCTATAATGTGAGAAATGGAAATACCCAATATAGCCGTTCCATTTATACAATGGTGAGAGACGTATTGCAATTAGTCGCTAAATATCCTTATATGTATAAAGCTACTTCTGTACCTAATATACGTGTTTTTCATTGTGATTATTTCAAAGTCTATTATCGGGTACTTGAAAAGCAGATTCTTGTGGAAGCTGTTTTTGATACTCGCCAAGATCCTGATAAGGCTCCTTTTTAGAGGTGGTTTTGTAAGTGATGGAATGGAGCGAATTAGCGTTTTCCATATAATTTGTCTATCAAATCAGAACGTCCGATACGTCTCAACTCATTGATGATGTTTTTCCGTTCTTCCGGTTTATACCAGAAGAAGAACTGCCGCTGGGCGAGTTTTTCCCGTTGGGTTTTGGCACTGAATATCGGTTCTAACGTGTATGGATGGAATCCGGTATACCAGGCTTCGGTAGCAACCGTCATCGGAGTAGGAGTGAAGTCCTGCACTTGTTCCAGGTGGAAGTCCAGACGTTTAGTGATAACGGCAAGTTCCGCCATATCTTCTTCTTTGCATCCGGGATGCGAGGAAATGAAATACGGAATCAGTTGTTGACGTAGATTCTCTTCCCGGTTGATACGGTCGAATATCCTCTTGAATGTTTCAAATTGCTCGAAAGAAGGTTTGCGCATCACAGATAATACCCGGTCACTGGTATGTTCCGGAGCTACTTTCAGCCGACCACTTACGTGATTGACAATCAATTCACGGGTATACTCGGCAGTGCTGCGGTTGATCGCTTCATCTTTACTTTGATGAAGTAACAGGTCATAGCGTACTCCGCTACCGATAAACGATTTTTTTATTCCGGGCAAGGCATCCACTGCACGGTAAATATCCAGCAAAGGGCGATGGTCGGTATTTAGATTCGGGCAAACTTTCGGATGGATACATGACGGTCGTTTGCACTTCTTGCAAATAGCTTCGTCTTTTCCTTTCATCTGATACATATTAGCGGAAGGACCACCCAAATCGCTTAAATATCCTTTGAAATCGGGTAACTGGATGACCTCTTTCACCTCTTTCAGTATGGACTCTTTGCTACGGCTGACGATAAACTTTCCCTGATGAGCGGAAATGGTGCAGAAGGCACAACCGCCGAAACATCCCCGGTGAATGTTAATGGAAAACTTAATCATGTCATAAGCCGGAATCCGTTTCCCTTTATATTTAGGATGAGGTAGCCGGGTATATGGCAAATCAAACGAACGATCGAGATCTTCCTGGCTCATCGGAGGATATGGAGGATTGACTACTACTATCTTGTTTCCGACGGCTTGCGTGATTCGGGAAGCTGAATATTTGTTAGATTCTTCTTCGATATGCCGGAAATTACTAGCCTGTTTCTTTTTATCTGCCAGACATTCTTCGTGCGAATAAAGTGGAAGGTCATCTTCGGCAGAGGTCCATTCTGTTGCACGACAAAGATAGGCTGTTTGAGGAACTGATCCGATGATTGTTCTGAATTTACTGCTTGTCAGTACTGGCTCTTCAGCAGTAAGCAGACTTTTCATATTCTTCACCAGGTCTGGAAGTGGTTTTTCTCCCATTCCGTAAATGAGCAGGTCGGCACCGCTGTCGCATAAAATGCTCTTTTGCACTTTGTCCTGCCAATAATCGTAATGACTTAACCGTCTTAAACTGGCTTCGATTCCTCCGATAACTACGGGAACATCCGGATAAAGTTTCTTTAGTATCTGGCTATAAACCGTAGAAGGATATTCCGGACGCATATCCGGACGACCGTCCGGGGTATATGCATCTTCACTGCGCAATCGTTTGTTGGCTGTGTATTTATTTACCATCGAATCCATGCATCCACCGGAGATGCCGAAGAATAGCCGTGGGCGTCCCAGCTTCTTGAAGTCACGCAGGTCGTCACGCCAGTTGGGCTGGGGTACAATGGCTATTTTCAAACCTTCCGCTTCAAGAATCCGTCCAATAACGGCAGCACCAAAAGAAGGGTGATCCACGTATGCATCAGCACTGAATAGAATGACATCCAATTCATTCCATCCGCGAAGTTCTACTTCTTTCTTGGTAGTAGGTAACCAGTCAGTCAATCGATATTCTTTCATGCTGCAAAGATACGGATAATAAAAAAACATCCCAATGATTTTTTTATTCATTGAGATGTTTAACTTCGATTATCGGGATGTTTTGCTTCAATCATTGAGATGTTTTTTTATAACTTCCCATTGATTGTGAACTGTAATGTCATTTGTTCTCCATCATAGATTTCACGAAAACCGATACCTTGCTCGGACAGATATTCCTTTAGATCCTGAAACGCGTCAGCATGGTTCATGATAATCTCTATCGTTTCTCCCGGAGAGGCAGTGCACATTGCTCTTATTGCAGGAATCAGCGGACTGTATGCTGTTATTCCGCAGGTATCTACCGTAATCATTATTCCTCCTCTTCTTCCGCTTCCGTGTTGGAAAGCCAGGTAAGATAGAGCTTGATGAGCTGTTGCAGACCGAATGCCTTCATATTATTGTGATAAATCACGTCGATACAAAGGTCCAGCAAGTCTTTACTGTCTTCTTCCTGACTGGCGATAAGGGAGCGGATATTTAGTTTCAACTTATCCAGAACTGCTTCATCTACAATACCGGTACTGTCGATAAGATGACGGAACAGAGCATATTTCTCAATCGTTCTCAAGTTTTCATTAGATACTTCTATGCTGCGTGTACCGCTAGGATTTGCTTGTATAGTATACATTGTTTTTTAGTTTTAAAGGTTATTATAGTAGCAAAGATAGAATTTAAAATGAGAAACGGATTAAAAAAAAGGATATTTTTTATTTTTGAGTAAAGAATCCCAAGATGCCTGCCATGATGGTTGCCCGATCCGCTTCCGACTGGATGCTTTCGAAAGGAAAGCCCAATACAAAAGTGCGGTAGTTCCCTTTGTAAGCGATACCTGCGCTCTGATTGCCGGGTGCATACGTAAATACAGGGAAAGCAGTATCTACGGGAACGATGCAATCTGCTGCAGGAACCGCATAACTGTTCTCATTGGGCAGACGCGGGATCGTGATTGTGCGCCCCAATCCTTTAATCTGATTCGAACTCTTATCCGTCAGGCTACTTTGATAACCATATTTCAGTATTTTCTCTGTAAACTCCCGGTTTCCTTGTGTGCCGCTCATATCGCTTCCTACATAAGCACCGCTGACAAAAAGATTACCTCCCGACTGACAATAACTGGTCATAATTCGTTGCATAGCCGAGGAGAATGTCTTGTAGTACGCTTTATTTGCGGGATCTTCTTTTTCCAGTCCCAGGATATAATCTACCACCGGATAATCTTCTAACGTAACCAATCCGTTTTCTACTGCTTCGTCACTGCATGACACAAAACTATATTTGCCGGCTGCCTGAATCGCTTTTCCATGAATGAAAGGATAATCGAATGTGTTCCCCGCTATTTTCATTCCTTCTAACTCGTTTCCGCTATGTCCCAGACTGCCTTTTCCTTCTTTTCCGGCTTGTGTACGGTCGAAGCCTGTTTGTGCTCCGCAAAACGAAATGTTTGATATATACGGGACTCCGGGATCTTGTGATAAATCGAATCCTGCTCTATCAGAAGTATTAACGACCGCCGGACCGCTGATTCTGTCAAAGCCATTGATGATAATTACCTTTTCTTGTTCGCGTTTGGCTTTATAAGCGGAAAGGATTTCGGAGGGAAAGCTTTCCCCGCCGCGGTTTACGGCAGTCACTTTGAATGAATAAACGAGCCCCGGTTCTATTTTAACGGTGTGGGACGTTTTGCTGACTAAGGTTCCATTGTCAAAGCCTCCATAACCGATGCGTGTATATACGATGTATTCCCGTGGGCGTGCAGTCGGTTCTTGCGGATCATCTTCACCTTTCCATGAAAGTTCCAATGTATTCTTTTTCTTTCCGAATTGAATGGCGAAATTGCTGACTGGTAGGGGCTGAACTATATATTCTTTATCATGCTGGCTGGTAATGAACTGCAAAATACCTTTATAAATGGCACGTCCCACTGTAAACTTGAAGTTCGGATCATGCCCTAACTGCATATCTGCGAAGTTCTGATGGGAGAGCAGTTCGATAATCGTAGAAGGTGTAGCCGGGAGACGTGTTTCACTGTAATTCCGGTTCCACATACTGCGGCGTGTCCAGGGGATGCTGTAACTTGAATAAATATCTTTCTGAATCTGTGTGAGCAGAATATCGGCTAAGTCACGTGATGCATACCGGTCTGTTCCTGCATTCAGTTTTCCATTATTGAAATCGGTGGTATAGATACCGAGCGATCCGATAAGCTCATCAGTCTTGCTGCATCCGGCATCACTGTGCAACGCCATAGTCATTTCCAAAGGTACGCCTAAACCCGATTGTTGCGGGTTGTAGACAGAACTGCCCGACAAATAGTTGATAGCGTTGGAACGTGTGTTGATGTCGTCTGTATAGTCGTTTTCACCTTTACGACCTGCATACACTTCGTATGGCATTCCCGCCCATTGCGCAGAGTAGCGTGCTCCTTCCAAATAACGGGGCAGCCCGCTGGTTCTTCCTCCACGGGCAATGTTTCCCATTCCACCTCCAAAACGTACTGCATCGGCGCATACAACTCCATGTTCGCTGCTCTCGTTGCTAAGTACCACCATGCCGTAGTCGTTGTTCCCTTTATCAAATTCAAACGTTCCGAGGTAAACCCATGTGCCTCCACCTATTTTCTGATTAACTTTAAATTCGGTTACTCCTCCGTTATGGAATACCAGATATTTGGCATCGCTTACACTATTGGGGAGTGTCTGATAAGAAACATAAACAGCATACTTGCCTGTTGTCGGTAGAGTAGGTACCCATTCGGCAAATACCTGGTCTTTATTCTTCTTTTTCTTTCTTTCGGTTGGTATGAAACGGCAGGTTCCGTCAGTGAAAGGATTCTCTCCCTCTTTATAGATCGTTTTCTTTTGAGCAAATCCTCTTACCGGGGCATTTGTCCAATTAGCTTTTTTGCTACCCACTTCCAGATAAAGGGAAGCGTTGGGAGTGTCATTATCTACGATGATTTCATTCTTCTGCGTATCCCGTTCACGGGGAGTATAAACAATCGCTCCAGCATTCTCCAACATGGGAATCACGTATGGAAGAACGAAAGATTGAGTGAACATATCTTCCGTGGTGCAGAATAATCGAGGGCGTTGCCATCCCCATTCGTTTTTATCATTTTTGAAGTAGTTGCCGTGGCTTTGCCAGATTGCGATATGACGGTTTTGCAGTCCGCGTGAAATTTCATTGGGACGTGAAATGTTTTTCACCCAGGGAGCTCCTTTATAATCTATATTCAAAGATAACCGCTCCTTATCCTTTTTCTTATTCCGGTAGAAATTAGGAACCAAATCCTCAATAGGTTTTCCATCCGCATAAATGGTGAGCTGGTAATAATGAACAGGCCCCGGAAGCAGTTCTTTAACTTGATTATAAATGTTTTCTACAGTTTCCAGACGGAAAGGCTGATAGGCGAAACTCTCCGATGCATAGATTGCAATCGTCTTGCGATCATAATTTATATCGAAACTGTTCAGTTTAGGAGTGCTGATTTTGGCTGTTGCGGTATATTTGTTGAAGTAATCCGTCAGCCGTTCTTTTACATTTCTTTCAATATCTTGAGCGAAAAGAAAATTAGCACTTACAGTAAGGCATAGAAGAAACACTATTATCTTTTTCATTATTCAATGCTTTTGTTCTCATTTTCACCACAGAGGAAAGGAGAACACGGAGGGCAAATCTATGAAGCGATATAAAAATGGTTGTTCATAATAACTCTGTGTCCTCCTTTCCTCTGTGGTGAATTATCCCCGCAAAAATAACAAAAAAAGAGCGAGAAGTATCGAAACTTCCCACTCTTCTTTCATTGTTTTATATTCTCTTAATTAAGAATATTATTCTTATAAAGGAACGTATTCTACAAATGCTTCCATTGCTTCGTAAGAAGCCAGTCCTAACTTATCATACAAAGTAGCTGTGCCACGGTTACGGTCTTCACTACGTTGCCAGAACAAACGTTCGTCATTACCCAGGAACGGAGCGCTTTCCATCTGCGACTGATGTTTCAGGATAGAGTTACGTTTTGCACGAAGTTCTTCCGGACTGATCGGCACTGCCATTTCAATATTTTCGATTTCCCATTCAGCCCACGCACCACGGTACATCCAGATACGGCAGTCTTTCAGCCATTTGGCACCTTCTTCTTTTTCAAGATCAACGGCTGCGAATACGGCGTCCGTACATACACGGTGTGTTCCGTGCGGGTCGGCCAAGTCACCTGCAACGAAAATCTGATGAGGTTTCACTTCACGAAGCAAGTTACGTACGATTTCCACGTCTGCTTCACTGATCGGGTTTTTCTGAATCTTACCTGTTTCATAGAACGGCAAGTCTAGGAAGTGGCATCGTTCCAATGGTATATTGTTATAAGTACAGGCCGTACGGGCTTCACCACGACGAATCAGACCTTTGATAGTCAGAATGTCACGACTGTCCATATCACCATCTTTCTTCTCTTTCAAGAAATTACGTATTTCTGCATATTTCTCATTGATAACCTGATCTGCGCTGTTATTGAAGAGTTGGTTGAATCCGTTGATGAAATGCATGAAACGAACTACTTCTTCGTCGCCAACGGCGATATTGCCGGAAGTTTCGTAAGCTACGTGTACTTCATGTTTCTGCTCTACCAAACGACGAAGCGTACCACCCATCGAAATAACGTCATCATCCGGATGCGGAGAGAAAATGATTACACGTTTCGGATACGGTTTTGCACGTTCCGGACGGTAGGTGTCATCAGCATTAGGTTTGCCACCCGGCCATCCGGTAATGGTGTGCTGTAAATCATTGAAGATTTTGATGTTTACATTGTACGCAGAACCGTAAAGTGCCAGAAGTTCACTCAAACCGTTTTCGTTATAGTCTTTATTTGTCAACTTCAGAATCGGTTTGCCGGTCAACTGACACAACCAAACGATGGCACTACGGATTAGTTTATCATTCCATTCGCAAGAAGTTACCAGCCACGGACGTTGGATACGTGTTAAGTTCATAGCTGCTGAAAGATCAAGAGCTACATGCGCGTTGTTGTGAGTTTGCAGATAAGAAGCCGGAATAGTGTCAGTGATCGCACCTTCCACACATTCTTTAATCATAGCTGCTTTGTTTTCCCCCCATGCAAGCAGATAAACCTTCTTTGCGCCAAGGATAGTGGATACACCCATTGTAATAGAACTGATCGGCGTATTATCCAGCGTTCCGAAAATCTTGGATGCTTCGTTGCGTGATGCATTATCCAACAAAATCAGACGAGTGGTAGAATTCAGTCGGGAACCCGGTTCGTTGAACGCGATGTTACCTACACGGCCAATGCCCAACAAGGCAATATCAATACCTCCGAAGCTTTCGATGCGTTGTTCGTACAGACGGCAATATTCGAAGATGGTATCTTTGGCAATGCTTCCGTCGGGAGTGAATATATTTTGTTTGTCAATATCGATGTGATCCAGCAACATACTCTTCAAAGCGTTGAAGTTGCTGTTGATTGCATCGGGAGCCAACGGATAATATTCATACATATTAAATACGATCACATTGCGGAAGCTAAGACCTTCTTCCTTATGCATGCGGATGAGTTCGGTATATACGTGGCTGGGCGAATCACCTCCGGGGAGTGCCAATACGCAGAAGCGTCCTGCTTTTTGTTTTTCGCGGATGGTCTGTGCTATTTCGCGAGCAATATAGTTAGCACCTTCTTCTACGGATTCGTAGATGTCCGTAGGGATTTTTTCGAGTCTTGTCAAGACTGATTTTTCAAATGCATTCTCCGGTCTGTAGTATCTGGGGGAGACCCGGTGGAGACTGATTTGAGAACTAAGATTTGTTTTCATAAAGTTGTTAATTAAGTTATGTAAGATTAGCGTCCTTACGACTGTATTTTCACGACAAAGATACAAAAGAAGTCTATATAATTAACTACCGAATTCTAGGTATTGTTGCTACATGAATCTGTTTTTAACATTTGTTATTTGGCAAATGTTATAGATGGAATTCGTCTGCATCTTTCCATACCGGGAACTTCTCTCTGAATTGGTTGAGAGCAGTGAGATTTACACTGACAGTCGTTATTCCTTCCTTTTCATCTGGAATTGAGCCGATTTCTTCTCCGAAAGCGGAGTAGACTTTACTTCCTCCATTATATGAAAGTTGGTACCCGTCTGTACCTACTCTGTTGACACCGCATACATAGCATTGATTTTCTAAAGCGCGTGCCCGGAGTAGAGTATCCCAAACCAGACGGCGGGGGATAGGCCAGTTGGCTACATATATTAAAAGGTCGTACTCGTTGCCTACGTTTCGGCTCCATACAGGGAAACGAAGGTCATAGCAAACCAGCAGGCAGATATTCCATCCATGATAGGGGATGATGAGTCGTTTATCACCGGCCGAAAAGTGTTCAGCTTCCCGTCCCATACGAAACAGATGTCGTTTGTCATAATAGAACTCTTCTCCTTCCGGCGTCAGAAAGAACGCACGGTTATAAAACTGTTCGTTCTCTGTTGCTATATAGCTTCCGCAAATGGCTAGCTGGAATTTGGCGGCCCATTGTTTGAGTGTTGTAATGGTTTCCCCGGAATTTGGCTCTGCCAGTATTTTACTCTGCATACTGAATCCGGTAGAAAACATCTCCGGTAAAACAACAATCTCCGTTATTCCACGAAGACTTTGCAGCTTTTCGTGGAGCAAACGGAGATTTTCTTGTTTATTTTCCCAAACAATATCGGTTTGTATGATAGAAATACGGATAGACTCCATGATAACTAAGTATTAAGTAATAAGTATTAAGTATTAAGCCGTGCGGATAAGTATATCAAAAGCTACGATTAATACTTAATACCTAATACTTAAATCATATTTCTCCAAGAGCGAAATTCTCCGGATGTTTTCCTTTGAAATCCTTGAAGTAAAGTTTGATTTCTCTCATGTCCTTATTAATATCTCCTGACGGCATGATAGCTTTCGTTGCCGAAATCGTTTTTTTGCTGTAATCAATACCAATCAGAACGATAGGAACCTGTGCTTTCAAGGCTATAAAATAAAAGCCTTTTTTCCAGTTTGGATTCGCTTTACGGGTTCCTTCGGGAGTGATAGCCAAATTAAACTTTTTATATTCGGCAAATTTATGAACCATCTGATCTACTAGCGAAGTTTTTCGACTGCGGTCGACGGGAATTCCGCCAACTGCTTTGAAAAAGATTCCAAGCGGAAAGAAAAACCATTCCTTTTTCATCATGAAACTTGTCTTACGGCCTATAGCACCATAAAATAGTTTTCCAATAAATAAATCAAGGTTTGTTGTGTGTGGAGCGGCACATATCACGCATTTGTCATAATTAGGCACCGTAACGTTTGTCTTCCACCCTAACAGGCGGTAATAGATAAAGCTATAAATTGCTTTTTTCATTCTGTTGTTAGTTCAATTTCCCTATAGCTTCAATAATCTCGTTTACCTTTGCATTAAAATCAGCACGGAATTTCTTATAAAAACCTTTCACGTTGCCCGGTTCTGTGTGGCTGATGCGAGTAACAAATTCATCCTGCATCTTCAGTACCTCTGCCATCAGTTCATCTGCTTTCACCTTGTCTGTGCCAGGGATGAACATACTGTTGATTAAACACTCGGTGAATAATTCTCCTGCGATATAGTTTACGTTCTTTTTGAGTTCTCTTCTACTTGCCATAATCTTTACATTTAATGGTGAATAATAAAAAATACTTGCGGTAAAGATAGGTACTTTCTTTGATTCTAGCGAATAATACGGGGAAAAACATTATTCAAGCCTGCATCTTCTTGCTGTATTTCTTTATTCAAATAACTTCGCAGGATTGATACTTAAGAATTGTTCGGCTTTCATGCCCCCTTCTCCGACTACGAAACTAGCATACGGTTGATACATTTTGCGTATTTCTTCTAGTCCTGCATTATACATTTCACTGTTGCTTTTTACTTCTATGGCTACAATCCGGTTTTTCTTTTTCAATATATAATCTACTTCCTTATCTTTTTCTCTCCAGTAAAATACTTCATAGTTACCAGTAAATGCGTTGGAAACAATATGTGCACCAATTGCAGATTCAAAAATACGTCCCCATTCTTTTCTGTTGAGAATAGCCTCCTTAAAAGTCAAATCATTATATACGGTTTTTAAAGCATTGTTGAATACCTGAAATTTAGGAGCGCTTGCTCTTTGGCGCGACTTGTCCATTGCAAACTTTTGTAAACCGGTCAGTAAGCCGCTATCTCCCAGTAAGTTTAAATATCCTGCTAGCGTTGTTGTATTTCCAGCGTCTTGTAATGCTCCTACCATTTTGGTCAGCGATACGATTTCACCGGAATAAGAAGTTCCCAGTTCAAAAGTTTGCCGTAATAATGCCGGTTTGCTAATTGGGGAATCGTATAAAATATCTTTATTGATAGTGGCATCTATGATTGCTCCATTGATATATTGTCCCCAGCGTTCTTCATCTTCTATCAAAAAAGCTGCTCCCGGGTATCCACCGAAATAAAGATACTGTTCCAGACTCATATTAAATGCATCCCGCATTTCCGGATACGACCAGTGTGTCATTCTTATCTCTTCAAAGCGACCCATCATCGAGTCTGATAATCCCTTTTCTAACAATACACGTGAAGAGCCGAGAAGAACGACTTTCATATTAATATCATTGAATGTATCTGCATCCCATTCTTTTTTGACTACTTCACTCCAATTTTTTATTTTTTGAATTTCATCGATTATCAGAATAAATTCAGATAATTTTTCTACTCGCATCTGTACTCTTGCCGTATTCCAACAGTCTGAAATCCAAGATGTCTGTGTAGCAGGAATACTATCTGCCGAATAGATTTGATAAGGTAGATTCAGATCATTGACTACTTGTTTGATGACTGTAGTCTTTCCAACTTGGCGAGGTCCTAACACTACTTGCAGGAAATGTCGAGGCTCTTTTAGTCTTTTTGTAATCGTTTGATATTGAACTCTTTTATACATGTTTTCTGTTGTTTATTCAATAGAATGAGTACTTTTACTCAATATATTGATTAGTTTTACTCAATAAATAACGCAAATATACACAATAAGTTGCTTTGTATCATTTTAAATCTACAATTCTTTATCTTTTCTTTAATCATGAAATGAAAGAGTATAAAAATGAATGAAACGGTGCAGAAATGAATGAAAGTTTGGTCTACTATAAAGTTGAAAAACATAAAAACATCTGCCACCTGCAACGAAAAGCGTGTAACACACTAATTAATAAATAGTTGGAACGTTGCAGATACCTGTTGCAGATAGGTTGCAGATAAAGTATCTGCAACACGTTATATAATCAAAGAAAAAGCCTGGATTCCTTTGTGCAAAGCTATGGGATAATTGGGGTGACTCCGTGGAGAAATGGTGGTGTCTCTACGGGGAAACGACAGTATCCTTACGTAGAAACTGTAGTGTCTCGCCTTAGGAACTCTCGTTTCCTGCCGTGGAAACTGTAATTTCTAATGCCGGAAACGACAGTTCCCCGCCTGGAAACGGGAAGTTAATGTATACAATAAACTTTTGCCCTCCTAGAGAATTGGCTTATGTAAGGTTTATACTGTGTGGCAGATACTTTATCTGCAACCTATCTGCCGCAGGTATCTGCAACGCTCCAACTATTTATCAACTAGTGCATTACACGCGTTTGGTTGCAGGTGGCAGATGTTTTCATGTTTTTTCAACTTTATAGTAGGAGGATTACGCATCAAAATTAGGGTCACAACCGTAAGTCATAAAACAGATTCACCTCTGTGCCCTCTGTGTACTCTGTGGTGAAAACAGTGCAGACATGAATAAGATTCACTTCTGCGGCCTATATGGTGAATAAATTCAGAACGTTATAGGAAAGTAAAAGAATAACTTCCACGCGAGTGAAGGTTTTCTTTTACTTTTCTTTTTTTATAATAGCTGCAATCATAAAGTAGCTTACTTTTGTTCTTTCTCTATATATTGTATAATCTAAAATAACTAGTGATGCAAAAAATGAATAAAAATGGATTTAGCCAATGTGCCGGAGCGTACATTGAGCGTTTGCGAAAAGAAGGGCGATATTCTACCGCTCATGTTTATAAGAATGCTCTTTTTTCTTTTAGTAAGTTTTGTGGAACAGGTAACATATCGTTCAGGCAAGTCACCCGGGAGTGTTTACGATGCTATGGACAGCATCTTTACGGGTCCGGATTAAAGCTCAATACGGTTTCTACTTATATGCGTATGTTGCGTAGTATCTATAATCGGGGAGTAGAAGCGGGAAGTGCCCCTTATGTTCCCCGGTTGTTTCATGATGTCTATACAGGCGTGGATATCCGGCAAAAGAAAGCATTGCCTGTGACCGAATTGCACAAACTACTGTATGAGGACCCGAAATCCGAACGTTTGCGTCGTACGCAGACGATTGCAGCTCTGATGTTTCAGTTCTGTGGAATGTCATTCGCGGATTTGGCGCATTTGGAGAAATCGGCTTTAGACCGGAATGTGCTTCAATATAACCGTATCAAGACTAAAACACCTATAAGCCTGGAAATTCTGGAAAGTGCAAAAGAGATGATGAATCAGCTTCGAAGCAATAAAACAGCTCTTCCTGATTGTCCCGACTATTTATTCGATATTCTGCATGGTGATAAGAAGCGGAAAGATGAAAAAGCATATAAAGAATATCAGTCTGCTCTTCGTCGTTTTAATAATTCTTTGAAGGATTTGGCGAGAGTGTTGCGCTTGAATTCGCCCGTCACTTCATATACCTTCCGACATTCTTGGGCCACTACTGCTAAGTATCGCGGAGTTCCGATTGAAATGATTAGTGAATCGTTGGGACACAAATCTATTAAAACCACACAAATATATCTGAAAGGCTTTGGGTTAAGAGAACGCACAGAAGTAAATAGAAAGAATTTATCTTACGTTAAAAATTACAATGTAAGTAGGTAATAGATAGGCAAAACTTTAATAATCAGTATTTAAATGTATCTGTTACTTCTTAGGTAACGGAATCAAATATGACGCAAAGATAGACAAAAATATAAATAGCAAACAAATATTCCCCCATTTTTTTTCGTTTTATCTGATGCATACGGCAAAAAAAAATCCGAACATGAAATAATCATATCTTCATGCCCTATGATTTATATGTCCTGTTTTAAAAAGAATTTCCCCCTTCGCTAAAGGCAAAAACTCTTCTACCACTGTAATTGTCGATGTTTTTCTCTATTCTCATTCCGATTGGTCTTGATTGTGTGTTTTCCGTTACCTAAGAAGTAACAGAATTATATAAGGTAAAAATAGTGGATTAATCAAAAAAGTTTTGAGAATATCTCTATTTAAAAGTATAACATACAAATAAAGATGAAACAAATTAAAGCGGCTTTTAGGAATAAGCCATTTATTTCGTTAAAAGGTAGTATTCTATTTCTGATACTCATTCCGATGAGCGGTCTGGTTCATGCGCAATATTCCATGGGAACAACAGGGCAGTTGATGATACCTACCGCTGAAATGCAGGAGACCGGTACCTTTATGGGAGGAGTCAATTTCTTACCCGAGCAAGTTACTCCATCGGTTTTCAGTTTTCCTACCATGAACTATTTTGTAGATATGACTCTTTTCTCTTTTATCGAATTCACTTACCGGATGACATTACTCAAAATGACAACCGGTACAGGCAGGACGGGTTATCATAATCAGGACCGTTCTAATACGATTCGTATTCGTCCGCTAAAAGAAAGTCGCTATTTCCCAGCTGTTGTGATTGGTGGAGATGATCTTTTGACGGAGAAGAAGACTCCGTATTGGGGAGCTTATTATGGTGTGTTGACAAAGACTATCGGGTTTCGTTCGGGAGACCAATTGGCTGTAACGGCCGGATGGTATATTCATCAAGGTGATTGTCGTGTATTTAATAAAGGACCTTTCGGAGGTGTCCGCTATACGCCTTCTTTTTGCAAAGAATTGAAGTTGATGGTGGAATATGATACGCGTGGATGGAATATGGGTGCTGCCATGCGCTTTTGGAAGCATTTGTCTGTCAATGTGTTTACTCGTGAATTTACATGTGTTTCCGCCGGTCTGCGGTATGAATGTACATTAATGCATTAAAAGAAGATGAAAAGGATTGTTAGTGCGACCGCTGTTTTTCTCTGTGGTATTTCTTTGTTACAGGCACAGCCAGTTCGTGTGAGTGAGACACTGAAAGAGTTGGATATGGAGAATATTTCAGTTGTGGAGAAAAGGGACACGATAACTGCGGCTTTTGAGACCTCTGCTTATAGGGGTATTTATAATGGAATTGGTATTGCCATACGTCATTTGGTCGCTATACCGGAAATACCGACTTTGCAGCTACTTATATTAGATAATGCCTTACCACAATTATGCATAACCATCCCTGCAGAATTGATTCAAAAATATCAAGCCGGTGAATGTGCGTTGGATGAAGTGTATCGCAAGATGGGGATGACTACTTCTACCGAAACTGCTGTACGGCAGCTGAAAGGCGTAAAACGAAAAGAAAGTTCTTTCGGTAAGGTCGATTTGGTAGTATATCCCAACGTGATGTTAGTCAATAATGTAACTTATAAGTTGTATAAAGCGGCTCTCGAGTTGCAACCTGCCGTGGAAATGCAATTATGGAAAGGCGCCTCGCTACGGATGCAGGTTTCTTTGCCTATTGTAAGTAATGAAGATGGCAAGTGGAACTGCGTTCGCCTGGGATACATGACTTTTCGTCAGGATTTTCGCTTGGCTAATCATTGGAAAGGATACCTCACAGGCGGTAGTTTCTCGAATGACCGTCAAGGACTTGCAGCAGGCATCGGCTATTTTTCGGCAAATGGTCGGTGGACGGTAGAAGGTGGAGGAGGAATAACCGGCTCTGCTCATTTCTATGGTAGCGAATGGAAAATGAGCAAGTGGAAAAGAGTCAATGGACAGATTAGCGTAGGATATTATATTCCGGAAGTGAATACTTTGGTAAAAGTAGAAGGAGATCGCTTTATTTATGGCGATTATGGAGTACGCGGAACTCTTTCACGCTACTTCGGCGAATATATTGTAGGTATATATGGTATGTATACAAATGGAGCAACGAATGCAGGATTCAACTTTTCTATCCCGTTACCGGGAAAGAAACGCAAGCGACATCTGCTACGGGTAATGCTTCCCGAATATTTTGCTTTTCAGTATGATATGCGTAGCGGGAATGAATATGCCCATCGTTCGTTGGGCGAAAGTTATAGTGTTGAACCTAAGTCGGCAGAGAATTCACATTTCTGGCAGCCGGATTATATTCGATATTATTTGATTAAAACGAGTGAGAAGTGAAACATGATTGATATTTTAACTAGTATTTTTAACAAAATTGAAACATTATGAAAAGTGTAAAATGGTTTTATGTGGGTGCCATGGCGATAGCCTTGGGTATGTTAACTTTTGCGACAGTAGCCTGTCACGATGATGATGACGATCCGAAACCGGCAGAAGGGGAAGTAATTGAAACTCCAAAACCGGTAGTGGAGTATTACATTATGGGTACGGTGACTTCTGGGGGAGAAGCAATGAATGGGGTAAAGGTAAAAGTGGGTAGTAAAAATTACACAACCGACTCGAATGGTAAGTTCTCTGTTACAGAAAGTGCTACAGGTACTTATAGTATTGAAGCGTCTTCTAATGGATATCTTTCACAGAAAACGTCAGTTGTCATTGCAGAGAATGCAGAGAATCGTAGTGTGGTAACGGTAGCTCTGGCTCTGACAAAGGAGAGTCCGAAAGAGACTGTGTCAATAACGGCAGCAGAAGAAACTAAGGTAGAGGATAAGAGTGAATCGAATCTGGCAATTGAAGAGCCGGGAGAAGTTGCTCCGGAAGAAGTGGTAGAGGATAAACCACTCGTAAAAGTCGAATTGGCAATACCGGCAGGTGCAATTGAGGCAACAGGAGAGAATGCAGAAATTGTTAAAGATGGTAAAGTAGACATCAGTGTAACAACCTTTGTTCCTGCTCCTGCAGAAGTAACTACTGAAGTAAAGGCTGAAGAAGTGAATAAAGATATACCTAAAAGCATCCCTTTAGCTGCTGCTAAATTTGAACCGTCTGGTTTGCAATTTGCAAAGAAGGTTACGATTTCTATTCCTAACCCTATCCCTGGAATAACATTCGCTGATGCTGATATGATACTTACTTATCAGAATCCAGATACAGGAGAATGGGGAGATGCAAAAGATAATCAGGGAAATGTAATTAAAAATATATCTTCTACTACAGAAGGTGGAGCTGTCACTGCGTATACAGCCGATGTCGATCACTTCTCTGCTTATGCTATAGAGAATAAAGTATACAGCAAGATTAGTAATGAAACTGTGACAACTACTATTCTAGGACAAGCTAGTCGTGATAATAGCGAGAATGCTAAAGCAGTGACTGGTATTGAACTGAAATATAAGGAAAAGTCTGGTTGGGACTATGATAAGAATGATGCTGCTCTTGTTGCTGAAGTAAAATCGCAATTAGGAGCTGGTGCTAGTGCTGAAGATACAAAAACGGTGAATGCAATGGTTGCTTTCATGAAAACTCGTATGTTCTCATTAATGGGATCGGTATCTGGCATTACGGAAACTGAACGTGTTTATAACACTGTAAATGTAAACGGATACACCACTATGAGTTATACTTGCTATGCAAAAGCTCGTACTACCACATTGACGGCTAATGTAAAGTTTAATGGTCAAAACAAGACGGTTTCGATTACAGCAACTCGTTATACCGGAACGGATCATCAATATAAGACGGTTACTTATAATCCGACACATAGCGGCGGTAAGGGTGGTAGTATTTAAGATGTTTTATAGTAAGGGGCTTGGATTCGTTTGTAGCATTGAATCCCTGCCTTAGCCGATTAGGAAAAAGTACAGAGGTACATCTTTACCTAATCGGGGCCACGCATCAGATTTTATTTTGATGCACATTTCCCTGAATATCAACTGTCTGTGAAGATCGTTGATATGATTTGAAACGATTCATTGAATCGATATGTAATATTTTTAATAAACCCCTTTTGAATATGTTCCTTTTTTAATAAACCCTTTGGGGCATATTCATATAGAGTATAGAGGGAGGAGATCACTGTGAAGCGGTCTCCTCTTTTGCTTTTTGAAAATATTGTATTACGCGAAGTAGTATTGCTAAAATCTGTCTTCCTTGGAGTGTTATTATATTCTTTTTGACTAGATTTGACTAGAAGTAATACCCTAAATTCACAAAACAACTTCCTTTGTCCGTCTGATTGGAGTATCCCAACGATATTTCCAATGGTCCGAAGATGCTGTCCATTCCATAACCTGCACTAACACCGAATAATTGCTTGCCTTTCAATATATCGAAGAAATTACTATCCGTTAGCCCGTAGTTACCCGTCAGTGTGAGATAATGAATGGCTCCCATACGTTGTCTGAACTTAATAGACGCAATCATGATGGTGTTATCCATCAATTCCAGATTGGTGACCCCGGCAAACGGTAATTGCTGTGGAATATAGAAACCGGGTACGTCACCGCCAATGGCATTTTGCAGCGGATAAGGAAAATCTCTTCCGATCAGGATACGTCCATAAATGGAAGGAATGACGGAGAAACGGCGGGTCACAGGGATGACACTTGCCCACGAAGCATTCAATGCTGAAAATGGAGCGTGGTCGTTGTATTGTGCCATGTTATCCGTATAAAGCGAATAGGCAGCTCTGAAGTCACTTCCTTTAGAAGGGAAGCGTCCTTTATCATAAGTATTATATTGCACTTGGGCAAAATAACTTAGAAAATGTTCCGATTCCACTTTCAGATCGGAGATTTCAGGTTTCTTGAACAGGAAATCTTTATACTTGTAGTATTCAAAACGCAGACCGAGTCCGAAGCGGAAATTCTTGTACCATACATCGGAGAAACCGAATTCTGCCAGATGATATTTATACGTTGTATTATAGGCGCGGTCACCTTCCTCGTAAATGTTAATATCGTTGTATTGGAACATATACGAGAAGTTGAAATTACGTTGCTGCATGGGTTCCAACGTATAATCTATGCGGGCAGCATATCGTTTACCCAATCGACCGGTAAGAGCCAGGCGGGAAGGAATATGAGTCTTAAGATCTGCCGTTGCATTCACCAACAAAGACGCGATTTCTTCCGAATCGAAACGGATGCCCAGATTGATTCTTCTTTCATATTTTTCCTGCAACAGGAAGTTGAGGTGATAACCTTCAGGAGTCTCTTTCAACGTATAGCTGGCACTGGAATAGGATTGGCTGCCACGTAATTGATACAAGGCCTGTTCTATTTGTTGAGTGGTAATGTCACTGTTTTCTTTCAGATTACATTTCTTCATCAGCCATTTTTTATCATCCACCTCTACACCGGAAAATGAGATGTCCGTCACATAAACTGTGCGTGCATTGGAAAGAGAAGAATAAGGGCCATGTTGCTTCGGAGTATAATCTTCGGCTATTCCTATCTTCTTTTTCAAGGCAAGCAACGAATTCCATTGTTCTTTAGCCGCTTCTTCGCCTCTTCGCATCAGAGTGTCGATGGCAGCCGGGGTAAAACTGGCGGATGAATATCCCTCCACATTGACACGGATATAAGTGTCTGTGAGGTCTACATTCTTTTCGTGGTTAGACTGGCAGGTGATGTCTACAATCTGTCCCAGAATATCGGGGACGCTGTTGAGCTTGTCAGCCTTCTTCAAAGCATTCTGCACGTCTACTCCGATAATAATATCGGCTCCCATGGCTTTCACAACATCTGCCGGATAGTTGTTTACAATGCCGCCGTCCACTAATACCATGCTGTCTTGCCGTACCGGAGTAAATACACCCGGAATAGCCATACTGGCACGCATAGCGGTTGAGAGTATTCCGTCATGGAATACAATTTGCTCTCCATTGACAACATTGGCCGCTACACAAGCAAAAGGAATGGGAAGTTTATTAAAGTCGATAGAGTCATGATACCCCACAGTGAGGTCTGAAAATAGGTTGGCCAGATTTTGCCCTTTCATGAGTCCTCCGGTAGCAGCATCTTTGGGAGTTTTGGTGAAAGGGATAGAGACTGTATATTTTTCAGACCGTTCACGATCAGTCAATGACATGGCACTTCGTTTGATACGGTCGCTCAACAGGAATGTCCAATCTTGTTTCCGTACCATGCTGTCCAATTGTTCCGTAGTATAACCGATGGCATAAAGGCCACCTACGATAGCTCCCATACTGGTACCGGCTATGTAGTCGATAGGGATTCCGGCTTCCTCAATTACTTTCAGTGCTTTGATGTGTGCCATTCCTTTGGCACCGCCGCCGCTTAGAACGACACCTACCTTTTTCCTTTGCTCTTGAGAATGCAAAGAAAAAGGCAATAAGATGCCAATTGATAAAACTAATGTTGAAAAGATTTGTTTTTTCATTAGGATGTGGTCTAGTGTTGATGTTTAATATAATACAAATGTAGAGCATAATTTGTTTAGTTGTTGAAATGGGAACTAAAAAAAATGTTCCAAAAGTCGGAAATGTGGATTTTTTCTACACCATACAGTGAATTTCCACACTTTCTGCAAAACGAAGAAATATCTAATGCTTTGATTTTAAGCAAATAATGCAGGTAACGCATTTTTGGTATATGAGTTGTAAATAAGGATATAGAACAAACATAAGTTAAATTAAATAATAAGATTCGATATGAGATTATTCTTTTCGAAACATGAGTTGAAACTGAGGAGAAAGAGAACCATTGCTGCTATTATGTGTATGGTAGTTGTGTTGGGTGTGTATTGGATACTGACCCGACCTCAGAAGGCTGCGCCGGAAATGCCGACAGTCATTGTTGAACCGGTAGTGAAAGACGACGTAGAGATATACGGGGAATATGTGGGGCGTATTCGTGCCCAACAGTTCGTCGAAGTACGTGCCCGTGTGGAAGGTTATCTGGAAAATATGCTTTTTGCCGAAGGGACATATGTCAATAAGAATCAGGTTTTGTTTGTAATCAACCAGGACCAGTATCGTGCCAAAGCAGATAAAGCCAGAGCGCAATTGAAAAAAGACGAAGCGCAGGCTTTGAAAGCGGAACGTGATTTAAAACGTATCCGTCCGTTGTTTGAACAGAACGCTGCGAGCCAGTTGGACTTGGATAATGCGGAAGCTGCTTATGAAAGTGCCGAGGCAACGGTAGCCATGAGCGAGGCGGATTTGGCACAGGCTGAACTGGAATTGGGTTATACCATTGTTCGTTCGCCCTTATCGGGACACATTAGTGAAAGAAATGTGGACTTGGGTACATTAGTCGGTCCCGGAGGAAAATCATTGCTTGCTACCATTGTGAAGAGTGATACAGTGTTGGTGGATTTCAGTATGACAGCACTCGATTATTTGAAGAGTAAAGAAAGAAATATTAATTTGGGACAGCAGGATTCCACCCGTTCCTGGCAGCCGAATATTACCATTACATTGGCGGATAATACCGTCTATCCATTTAAAGGATATGTGGATTTTGCCGAACCGCAAGTCGATCCTCAAACCGGAACTTTCTCTGTACGTGCAGAAATGCCGAATCCGAAACAAGTATTGTTGCCGGGACAATTTACAAAGGTAAAGTTGTTGCTGGATGTTCGTGAAGGTGCACTTGTTGTTCCGATGAAAGCCGTTACCATCGAAAAGGGTGGAGCATATATTTATACCATGCGCAAAGATAATGCGGTAGAGAAACGTTTTATCGAATTAGGACCGGAAGTCGGGAATAATGTGGTGGTAGAAAGAGGACTGGCAGAAGGAGAAATGGTGGTTGTAGAAGGGTTCCATAAGTTGACTCCGGGCATGAAAGTGCGGGTCAGTGATCTGGAAGCCGAAGCTGGGGACAGTATAACTACGACAAAAAATGAAGTGACCGGAGTAAAAGAAAACACTACCGGAACGAAGGATAACGCGAAAGGAGAATAAACGATGAAAGTTACTTTTTTTATAGATAGGCCGGTCTTCTCGGCTGTAATCTCCATCGTGATTGTGATTGTCGGTATTATTGGCCTGACGATGCTTCCGGTGGATCAATATCCGCAGATTACCCCTCCGGTGGTGAAGATCAGCGCATCCTATCCGGGTGCCAGCGCACTTACCGTGTCGCAGGCGGTAGCCACTCCGATTGAGCAGGAAATCAATGGTACGCCGGGTATGCTTTATATGGAATCAAACAGTTCTAACTCCGGAGGTTTTTCGGCAACGGTCACTTTTGACGTATCTGCCGATCCGGATTTGGCAGCCGTTGAGATTCAGAACCGTGTGAAACTGGCGGAATCTCGTCTGCCGGCAGAAGTCATTCAGAATGGTATTTCGGTAGAAAAACAGGCTCCCAGTCAGTTGATGACGCTTTGTTTGACTTCTACTGATCCGAAGTTCGACGAAATTTATTTGAGTAACTTTGCTACTATCAACGTGCTCGATGTAATTCGCCGTATTCCTGGGGTTGGACGTGTATCTAATATAGGTAGCCGCTATTATGCGATGCAGATATGGGCGCAACCCGATAAGTTGGCAAACTTTGGGCTGACCGTACAGGATTTACAGAATGCATTGAAGGATCAGAACCGTGAATCAGCGGCCGGTGTATTGGGACAACAACCGGTGCAGGGACTGGATATTACCATTCCTATTACGACTCAAGGACGTTTGTCTACCGTAGGGCAGTTTGAAGATATTGTAGTGCGTGCCAATGCCAACGGATCTATTATCAGGTTGAAAGATGTGGCGCGTGTATCGTTGGAGGCTTCTTCCTATAACACGGAAAGTGGTATCAACGGCGAGAATGCTGCTGTGCTTGGCATTTATATGTTGCCGGGAGCAAATGCGATGGAAGTAGCTGAGAGGGTCAAAGAGGCTATGGATGAGATTAGCAAGAACTTTCCGGAAGGATTGAGCTATGAGATTCCGTTCGATATGACGACCTATATTTCCGAATCTATTCATGAAGTATATAAGACATTGTTTGAAGCGTTGGTATTAGTTGTATTGGTGGTTTATCTATCCTTGCAAAGCTGGCGTGCAACGTTGATTCCGGTAGTGGCGGTGCCTATTTCATTGATCGGTACTTTCGGATTCATGTTGATTTTCGGTTTCTCGCTGAATATACTGACATTGCTAGGATTGATTCTTGCCATCGGTATTGTGGTGGATGATGCGATTGTGGTAGTGGAAGGTGTGGAGCATATCATGGAAGCGGAGCATCTAAGTCCATACGAAGCAACGAAGAAAGCGATGAACGGACTTGCCAGTGCTTTGATTGCTACATCACTGGTATTGGCGGCAGTGTTCGTTCCGGTTAGTTTTTTAAGTGGGATTACAGGGCAGTTGTATCGCCAGTTTACGGTGACGATTGTGGTGTCCGTACTTATTTCTACGGTAGTGGCTCTGACATTGAGCCCGGTGATGTGTTCATTGATTCTGAAGCCGGATAATGGAAAGAAAAAGAATATCGTATTCCGGAAGATTAATGAATGGCTGGGCATCGGTAGCAATAAATATGTGGCTGCTGTGACTCGTACGATCAAGCATCCTCGCCGGGTTTTGAGTGCTTTTGGTATGGTGTTGATTGCTATCATGCTGATTCACCGTATTATTCCGACCAGTTTCTTGCCTGTGGAAGATCAGGGATATTTCAAGATTGAATTGGAATTGCCGGAGGGAGCTACTTTGGAACGTACCCGTATCGTAACAGAACGTGCCATTGCTTATTTGGAAAAGAATCCATATATTGAATATATACAGAACGTAACGGGAAGTAGTCCGCGTGTTGGAAGTAACCAGGGACGTGCTGAACTGACGGTGATCCTGAAACCTTGGGAAGAGCGGAAGAACACCACTATTGAGAAGATTATGGATACGGTGGAAAAACATTTGAGGGAATATCCAGAATGTAAAGTCTATCTGTCCACTCCTCCGGTTATTCCGGGACTGGGTAGCTCGGGAGGTTTTGAAATGCAATTGGAAGCCCGTGGAGAAGCCACTTTCGATAATTTGGTAGACGCGGCAGATACATTAATGTACTACGCATCCAAGCGCAAAGAACTGGCTGGTCTGTCATCTTCTTTGCAGTCGGAAATACCACAACTCTATTTCGATGTAGACCGTGACAAAGTAAAGATGCTGGGTGTGCCACTGGCTGATGTGTTCTCTACCATGAAGGCTTATACCGGTTCGGTGTATGTGAACGACTTTAATATGTTCAACCGTATATATAAGGTTTACATTCAGGCGGAAGCTCCTTACCGGGAACACAAAGACAATATCAATCTGTTCTTCGTGAAGGCCTCCAATGGAGCGATGGTACCGTTGACTTCTTTAGGAAATGCCTCCTATACCACAGGACCGGGAAGTATTAAACGTTTTAATATGTTTACTACGGCCGTTATCCGTGGAGCAGCTGCACAAGGATATAGTTCCGGACAGGCGATGGAGATCATGGAACAGATTGCCCGTGACCATCTTCCCGATAATATCGGTCTTGAATGGAGTGGCCTTTCTTATCAGGAGAAGCAGGCGGGAGGTCAGACAGGTATGGTGATGGCATTGGTATTTCTGTTCGTTTTCCTTTTCCTTGCTGCTCAATACGAAAGTTGGACGGTGCCTATTGCCGTGTTGCTCTCTTTACCTGTTGCCGCTTTGGGAGCCTATTTAGGAGTCTGGGTTTGCGGATTGGAGAATGATGTCTATTTCCAGATTGGTCTGGTAATGCTGGTGGGACTTGCCGCTAAGAACGCGATTTTGATTGTAGAGTTTGCAAAAGTACAGGTAGATAAAGGTGAAGACCTGGTGCAGTCGGCTATCTACGCAGCCAAATTGCGTTTCCGTCCGATTCTGATGACTTCTCTCGCATTCGTACTCGGTATGCTTCCGATGGTATTGGCAAGCGGTCCGGGGTCGGCAAGCCGGCAGGCAATCGGTACAGGTGTATTTTTCGGAATGATATTTGCCATTGTATTCGGTATCATTCTTGTGCCGTTCTTCTTTGTGATGGTGTATAAAACAAAGTCGAAAATTTTAAAACATAAGAAATAATGAAACGAAAGAAACTATATATTGCTATCCTGTTACTTGCCGGAGTCTTGACTTCCTGCAAGGTAGGGAAAAGCTATGTCCGTCCTGATCTTCATTTGCCCGACAGCTTGGAAAGAGCGCAAGACTCGATCAGCTTCGGCGACCAGGACTGGAGGGATATTTATACGGATGCTACCTTGAGAAGCCTGATAGAACGTGCACTGGATCATAACAAGGATATGTTGATTGCCGCTGCCCGTGTGAAAGAAATGGCAGCACAGAAACGTATTTCCACCGCTGCGTTACTTCCGGATATCAAAGGAAAAGTAACGGCAGAACGTGAACTCGAAAATCATGGAGGAGATGCTTTCAAGAGATCAGAGACCTTTGAAGCACAATTTCTCGTTTCATGGGAACTCGATCTTTGGGGAAATCTGCGCTGGGCACGTTCGGCCAGTATTGCCGAATATCTGCAATCTATCGAGGCGCAACGCGCATTGCGGATGACGATTGTTGCTGAAGTGGCACAGGCTTACTATGAATTGGTTGCTTTAGATACAGAACTGGACATCGTAAAGCAAACATTAAAAGCCCGTGAAGAAGGAGTACGTCTGGCACGTATCCGGTTTGCCGGCGGGTTGACTTCCGAGACTTCCTATCGACAGGCACAGGTGGAATTGGCGCGTACGGCAACTTTGGTTCCTGACCTCGAACGTAAAATCTCCCTGAAAGAAAACGATATTGCTTATCTTGCCGGTGAATATCCTAATAAGATAGCCCGTTCCCGTTTGCTTCAGGAATTCAACTCTCCGGAAACACTTCCTGTTGGGTTGCCGTCTACATTATTGGAACGTCGTCCCGACATCCGTCAGGCAGAGCAGAAATTGATTGCTGCCAATGCGAAAGTGGGAGTGGCTTATACAAATATGTTCCCGCGTCTTGCCCTGACAGGTGGTTTCGGTAGTGAAAGTACTTCTTTGTCGGAACTCCTGAAATCTCCATACGCAGTGATGGAAGGAGCTTTGCTGACTCCGATCTTTGGTTGGGGAAAGAACCGTGCGGCATTGAAAGCAAAAAAGGCTGCTTATGAAGCTGAAGTACATAGTTATGAAAAAGCTGTACTGGAAGCTTTCAAGGAAACACGTAATGCGATTGTCAACTTCAACAAGATCAAGGAAGTGTACGAACTTCGTGCCAATCTGGAACGTTCGGCCAAGAGCTACATGGACCTGGCACAACTGCAATACATCAATGGAGTTATTAATTATCTGGACGTATTGGATGCCCAACGTGGATATTTTGATGCACAGATTGGGTTGAGTAATGCTATCCGTGACGAGTTGATTGCGGTAGTTCAACTCTATAAGGCTCTTGGTGGAGGCTGGGAACAAAATCCCTAGAATTATCATATCGATTCAGTCATTGAAGAAAACGTAAAGGCTATCTCCCACACCGGGAGGTAGCCTTAATTTTTCTTTCTTCTTCTTTTTGTCTTAAAAACAACAACAGAAGAATTTTCATAATTCGGAAAAAAGTGCGAAATTTGCAACGCTTTTCAAGTTTGACAAGAAACTTACTAACACCTTTAAATAAAAAATTAAAGAAAATGACTAAAAGTGCATTGCAAATCGCAAGGGCTGCTTACCAGCCCAAACTTCCGAAAGCATTGGCATCAGGAGCTGTTAAGGCTGTAGCAGGTGCTGCTACTCAATCTGTAGCCGATCAGGAAGCTATCAAAGCATTATTCCCGAACACGTATGGAATGCCGTTGATTACATTCGAAGCTGGTGAAGCTGTTGCTCTTCCTGCTATGAACGTAGGTGTAATTCTTTCCGGTGGTCAGGCTCCGGGCGGACACAATGTAATCTCCGGTTTGTTCGACGGTATCAAGAAATTGAACCCGGAAAACAAATTATATGGTTTTATTCTAGGTCCTGGTGGTCTGGTAGATCACAATTATATGGAACTGACTGCTGATATTATCGACGAATACCGTAACACTGGTGGTTTCGATATCATCGGTTCCGGACGTACGAAGCTGGAAGCAGAAAGCCAATTCGAAAAGGGATATGAAATCATCAAAGAACTTGGCATCAAAGCATTGGTTATCATTGGTGGTGACGACTCTAACACAAACGCTTGTGTATTGGCTGAATACTATGCAGCTAAGAACTACGGTGTACAGGTAATCGGTTGCCCGAAAACAATCGACGGTGACTTGAAGAACGATATGATTGAAACTTCTTTCGGTTTCGATACAGCATGTAAGACTTATGCGGAAGTAATCGGTAACATCCAACGTGACTGTAACTCTGCACGTAAATACTGGCACTTCATCAAGTTGATGGGTCGTTCGGCTTCTCACATCGCACTGGAATGTGCTTTACAGGTACAGCCTAACGTATGTATCGTTTCTGAAGAAGTAGAAGCTAAAGATATGTCTTTGGACGATGTAGTGACTTACATCGCTAAAGTGGTAGCTGACCGTGCTGCACAGGGAAACAACTTCGGTACTGTATTGATTCCGGAAGGATTGGTAGAATTCATTCCTGCCATGAAACGCCTGATTGCTGAATTGAACGACTTCCTGGCTGCTAATGCTGAAGAATTCGGTCAGATTAAGAAATCTCACCAACGTGATTATATCATCCGCAAACTTTCTCCGGAAAACTCTGCTATCTATGCAAGTCTGCCGGAAGGCGTTGCCCGCCAGCTGACTTTGGATCGTGACCCGCACGGAAACGTTCAGGTATCACTGATCGAAACAGAAAAGCTGTTGTCTGAAATGGTAGCTACCAAATTGGCTTCATGGAAAGAAGCAGGCAAGTATGTTGGTAAATTTGCTGCTCAACACCACTTCTTCGGTTATGAAGGACGTTGTGCTGCTCCATCAAACTTTGACGCTGACTATTGCTACTCTTTGGGTTACACAGCTTCTATGTTGATTGCTAACGGTAAGACTGGTTATATGTCTTCTGTACGCAACACAACTGCTCCTGCTGCCGAATGGATCGCAGGTGGTGTGCCTATCACTATGATGATGAACATGGAACGTCGCCACGGTGAAATGAAACCGGTTATCCAGAAAGCATTGGTGAAACTGGATGGCGCTCCTTTCAAGGCATTTGCTGCGCAACGTGATCGTTGGGCTATCGAAACGGATTATGTATATCCGGGTCCGATCCAGTACTTCGGTCCTACAGAGGTTTGCGACCAGGCAACTAAGACTTTGCAGCTGGAACAAGCTAAATAAATACACTTCAGAGCAGTTGTTGATGTAACAGTTGCAATAACAGCTGCAATGAAAGATTCTTTCAGGCACGGATTACACGGACTACACGGTTTATAAGAAATAACTAAAAAACCGTGTTAATTCGCGTAATCCGTGCCTATCTCTAAAAACATTGATCGTTTAAAGTAAATGCCGCAACGCAACAACCCGATGTCTGCCGTACAGAAGAAAAGAACCGTTTCCACTACCAAGAAAAAGGGAACGACCTCTTCTTCCAAAACTTCCCGTACCTCAAAAAAGGAACAGATGAAGCATCGAACTGTGATGCCTGTCTGGATTCGTAACATTTTGGCAGTGGTGATTATCGGTTGTTTTTCCGTTGTATTCTACTATTTCTTTATCCGTCCTTATGCTTATCGATGGAAACCTTGTCATGGTTTAAAGGAATACGGAGTTTGTATCCCTGACGGATATGATATTCATGGTATTGACATTTCTCATTATCAGGGAAAGATTGATTGGAAAAGACTGTTGCAGAATAAAGAGACGGCTACTCCTTTGCATTTCGTTTTTATGAAAGCTACAGAAGGAGGAGATCATAACGACACAACCTTTGAGGCGAACTTCGCCAATGCCCGTAATCATGGATTTATCCGTGGTGCTTATCATTTTTATATTCCTGGTACGGATGCTTTGAAACAGGCGGACTTCTTTATTCGTACGGTGAAACTGGATACGGGTGATTTACCTCCCGTACTTGATGTGGAAGTGACCGGGCGGAAGGAAAAAAAGGAATTGCAGCAAGGCATTAAACGCTGGCTGGACCGGGTGGAATCTCATTATGGAGTGAAACCTATTCTTTATACTTCTTATAAATTTAAAACCCGTTATCTGGACGATTCCATCTTCAATACATACCCTTACTGGATTGCCCATTATTATGTTGACTCTGTAAAGTATCAGGGGAAATGGGACTTTTGGCAACATACTGATGTAGGAAGTGTTCCCGGCATCAAAGAAGACGTAGACCTGAACGTGTTTAATGGCTCGTTAGAGGAACTTAAAAAGCTGACAATTAAGTAACAGGTATTTCTTTTCCCAACAACTTATCTCTTCTCTCATTTGTTATAATCGTATTATTACTAAAAAAGATACGATTATGAACTTTGATATAGCTATTATTGGTGGTGGTCCTGCCGGGTACACAGCTGCCGAACGGGCAGGGGCCAACGGATTAAAAGCCGTTCTTTTTGAGAAAAAGGCAATGGGTGGAGTGTGTCTCAATGAGGGGTGTATTCCTACTAAAACTTTGTTATATTCTGCTAAAATACTGGATAGCATTAAAAGTGCTTCCAAATATGGCGTTTCTGCCGATTCTCCTTCGTTCGATTTATCCAAGATTATGAGCCGCAAAGACAAAACAGTGAAAATGTTGACGGGTGGCGTGAAGATGACTGTGAATTCTTACGGAGTGACGATCGTGGAGAAAGAAGCTTTTATAGAAGGAGAGAAAGAGGGGATGATTCGCATCACTTGTGATGGAGAAACCTATTCTGTGAAATACTTGCTGGTATGTACCGGCTCCGATACAGTGATTCCTCCCATACCGGGATTGTCGGGAGTCAGTTATTGGACTTCCAAGGAGGCGTTGGAGATAAAAGAGCTTCCCAAGACGCTGGTTATTATTGGCGGTGGAGTGATCGGGATGGAATTTGCTTCTTTCTTCAATAGTATGGGAGTAAAGGTGCATGTGGTAGAAATGATGCCGGAGATTTTGGGAGCGATGGATAAGGAAACGAGCGGTATGCTTCGCGCCGAATATGCCAAACGGGGAGTCACTTTCTATTTGAATACGAAAGTAGTGGAAGTGAACGCTCATGGAGTCGTGATAGAAAAAGAAGGCAAAGTTTCCACTATTGAAGCGGAGAAAATCTTGCTTAGTGTAGGCCGTAAGGCAAATTTATCCGGAGTGGGGCTGGACAAGCTGAATATAGAATTGCATCGGAATGGGGTCAAAGTAGATGAACATCTGTTGACTTCGCATCCCCGCGTATATGCTTGCGGTGATATTACAGGTTATTCTTTATTGGCACATACCGCTATTCGTGAAGCGGAAGTTGCTATCAATCATATCTTGGGAGTGGAAGACCGGATGAATTACGATTGTGTTCCGGGAGTTGTTTATACCAATCCCGAAGTGGCAGGAGTGGGAAAGACAGAAGAAGAACTGATAAAATCAGGACTTTCTTACCGTGTGTCCAAATTACCGATGGCTTATTCCGGTCGGTTTGTAGCCGAGAATGAACAGGGAAACGGCCTTTGTAAACTGATTCAGGATGAAGAAGGGAAGATCATTGGTTGCCACATGTTGGGAAATCCGGCGTCGGAACTTATTGTGATCGCAGGTATTGCTATTCAGAGAGGCTATACGGTGGAAGAATTTCAGAAGACTGTATTTCCGCATCCTACGGTCGGAGAGATTTATCACGAGATTATGTTTTAACTCTTATTCTGTCTGACCTATGATTCGATGTATCTATAGTCCGTTTTCTGATATTTACTTTCACTTGGCTGCAGAAGAATATCTGTTGAAGCAGGGAAATGAAGACATTTTCATGCTTTGGCAGGACACTCCTTCTGTGGTAATAGGGAAGCATCAACGGTTACGGTCGGAAGTCGATCAGGAATGGGCGGAACGGGAGCAGGTACATATTGCCCGTCGTTTTTCCGGTGGAGGAACAGTGTACCATGATTTGGGCAATGTCAATCTGACTTTTATAGAAACGACTCCCCGCTTGCCGGAGTTTGTCACGTATTTGCAGCGGACGTTGGATTTCCTGAACTCTATGGGACTGATGGCAACAGGAGGCGAACGATTGGGGATTTATCTGAATGGATTGAAAATATCAGGAAGTGCGCAATGCCTGTACAAGGATCGGGTATTGTATCATTGCACGCTATTGTATGATACGGACCTTACAGCGTTGCATCAAGCATTGAATCCGGAACCGATGGTCGATGATGAAATGTTGTCGTCTGTATATGCTGTTCCTTCTGTTCGGAGTGAGGTGACCAATATCCGCAGGCATTTGTCGGCGGGGACTGTCACTGATTTCAAAGAAAAGGCTTTTCAGTATTTCAGTAAGTCGCAATCTGTCAGTGCTTTCACTAAGGAGGAGATAGAAGCTGTCAATCAGCTCCGGGAAGAGAAATATATTCAGAAAGAGTGGATATATAGCCGTTGATGCTTGGTTGTACCGATTGGCGTCCGGTTAAAATTTACTTAACTTAAAACTTTCTATTTCAGCCCATTGTTGTAATATATCTAAGGTTGAATAATAAATTTACTGTCTATGTCAAAATTCGAAATAAAAATGCCTAAGTTAGGCGAGAGTATAACCGAAGGGACCATTGTCTCTTGGTCTGTAAAGGTGGGTGACATGATTCAGGAAGACGATGTGCTTTTTGAAGTGAATACTGCTAAAGTAAGTGCAGAAATCCCTTCTCCCGTAGCGGGAAAAGTGGTGGAGATTTTATATAAGGAAGGTGACACGGTTGCTGTAGGAATAGTAGTTGCTATTATTGATTTGGATGGCGAAGAATCATCCGGTACGGAGCCGGTAAGCGAAGGTGTCACAAACGAAGGAGCTGATGCCAGTCAGGTTGCCGCTGATGTTTCCGGAACATCACAATCAGCAGCAGATACTGCTAAGAGTCAATCAGTGAATACAACATCAACCTCCGTTGATACATCGAAACCCGTTGCTGTTGAGGAAGAACGTTGGTATTCTCCTGTTGTGATTCAGTTGGCGCGGGAGGCTAAGATTCCGAAAGAAGAGTTGGATGCTATACAAGGTACGGGTTATGAAGGGCGGTTGAGTAAGAAAGATATAAAAGACTATATTGAAAAGAAGAAAAGAGGAGATATGGCTGAACAGAAGCCAGCCTCTGCCGTTGCTGCTCCGGCTGCAAACAAACCGTCGGTGGTTGTTGCTCCCGAACTGATAACTCCGAAAACGTCTCCGGTTGCATCTGCCCCTGCTGCACAGTCGGCTGCTACTTCATCCAAATCGCCTGCTCCTGTTGCCATGCCTGGAGTTGAAGTGAAAGAGATGGATCGTGTCCGCCGGATTATTGCCGATCACATGGTTATGTCTAAGAAAGTATCTCCTCATGTAACCAATGTGGTAGAAGTAGACGTCACCAAACTGGTGCGTTGGCGCGAAAAGAATAAAGATGCTTTCTTCCGTCGCGAAGGAGTGAAGTTGACTTATATGCCTGTGATAACCGAGGCCGTAGCGAAAGCATTGGCAGCCTATCCTCAAGTGAATGTGTCAGTAGACGGATATAACATCCTCTTTAAGAAACATATCAATGTAGGTATTGCCGTCTCTCTGAATGATGGAAATCTGATTGTGCCTGTGGTGCATGACGCCGATCGTTTGAATCTGAACGGCCTGGCAGTTGCCATTGACTCTTTAGCCCTGAAAGCAAGGGATAATAAATTAATGCCGGAAGATATTGATGGCGGTACATTTACCATTACCAATTTCGGAACGTTCAAGAGCCTGTTCGGTACACCGATAATTAATCAGCCGCAGGTTGCTATTTTGGGAGTAGGATATATTGAAAAGAAACCTGCTGTGATAGAAACACCGGAAGGCGATACGATTGCCATCCGCCATAAAATGTATCTGTCTTTGTCTTACGACCATCGGGTAGTAGACGGAATGTTGGGAGGTAACTTCCTCCACTTTATAGCCGACTACCTCGAAAACTGGCAAGGCTGATAATTGATTGTTTCACTCATTAAGAACTTCATTCACTATGAAAAAGAAATATGATATAAAAACGACAGATGTAGAAACCCTGAAAAAGTGGTATCATCTGATGACATTGGGACGTGCTTTGGATGAAAAAGCACCGTCATACCTGCTGCAATCTTTGGGTTGGTCTTATCATGCTCCTTACGCGGGGCATGATGGTATTCAGCTTGCCATTGGTCAGGTATTCACTTTGGGCGAAGACTTCCTGTTTCCTTACTACCGCGATATGCTGACTGTACTTTCTGCTGGAATGACTCCGGAAGAAATCATCCTGAATGGTATCTCGAAAGCGACAGACCCGGGCAGCGGAGGACGTCACATGTCGAACCATTTCGCCAAACCGGAATGGCACATCGAAAATATCTCTTCCGCTACGGGAACGCATGACCTTCATGCTGCAGGTGTGGCGCGGGCAATGGTATATTATGGACATAAAGGAGTCGCCATCACTTCTCACGGAGAATCTGCCACTTCCGAAGGCTTTGTATATGAGGCTATCAATGGCGCCAGCCTTGAACGTCTTCCTGTCATTTTTGTGATACAGGACAACGGATATGGAATCTCTGTCCCTAAATCGGAACAGACAGCCAACCGCAAAGTAGCCGAGAACTTCTCCGGTTTCAAGAACCTGAAGATCATCTATTGCAATGGAAAAGATGTGTTCGACTCGATGAATGCCATGACCGAAGCTCACGAATATGCAAGGGAAACCCGTAACCCGGTGATTGTGCAGGCCAACTGTGTTCGTATCGGTTCCCATTCCAACTCGGATAAACATACCCTGTACCGGGATGAGAACGAACTGGAATACGTAAAAGATGCCGATCCGCTAATGAAATTCCGTCGGATGCTGCTGCGTTACAAACGCCTGACGGAGGAAGAGTTGCAACAGATCGAAGCTGACGCAAAGAAAGAACTGTCGGCTGCTAACCGAAAAGCGTTGGCTGCTCCCGATCCTGATCCTAAGAGCATCTACGATTTTGTGATACCCGAACCTTATCAACCGCAAAAGTACAAAGAAGGTACTCATGAAGCAGAGGGCGAAAAGACCTTCCTGGTAAATGCCATTAACGAGACATTGAAAGCCGAATTCCGCTACAATCCCGATACGTTTATCTGGGGACAGGACGTAGCAAACAGAGAGAAAGGCGGTGTGTTTAATGTCACCAAAGGGATGCAGCAGGAATTCGGCGAAGCCCGTGTGTTCAGTGCGCCGATTGCCGAAGATTATATTGTAGGCACCGCCAACGGAATGAGCCGCTTTGATCCTAAAATCCATGTCGTGATAGAGGGAGCGGAGTTTGCTGATTACTTCTGGCCTGCCGTAGAACAATATGTAGAATGTACGCATGAGTATTGGCGCAGCAATGGTAAGTTTGCCCCGAATATAACGCTGCGGTTGGCTTCCGGAGGTTATATTGGTGGAGGGCTGTATCACTCTCAAAATATAGAAGGAGCTTTGACTACATTGCCGGGAGCACGAATTGTCTGCCCTTCTTTTGCCGATGATGCAGCCGGATTGTTACGTACTAGTATGCGCTCTAAGGGATTTACTTTGTTTCTCGAACCGAAAGCATTGTATAATTCGGTAGAAGCCGCCACTGTGGTGCCGGAAGACTTTGAAGTACCTTTCGGAAAAGCACGTATCCGCCGTGAGGGTACGGATTTGAGTATTATCACATACGGAAATACGACCCATTTCTGTCTGCATGCTGCCGAACGATTGGAGAAAGAGGGTGGTTGGAAAGTAGAAGTGATCGATATTCGTTCTCTGATTCCGCTGGATAAAGAGGCAATATTTGAATCGGTCAAGAAGACCAGCAAAGTATTGGTTGTACATGAAGATAAAGTATTCTCCGGTTTCGGTGCGGAGCTTGCAGCAATGATTGGTGAGGAAATGTTCCGTTATCTCGACGGACCGGTGCAGCGTGTCGGTTCTACGTTTACTCCCGTCGGTTTCAATCCGATACTGGAAAAAGAAATTTTGCCGGACGAAGCTAAGATATACGAAGCTGCACGGAAATTATTGGAATATTAAAAGAGAAGAATTATGAAAAAGATAGGTTTGTTTTATGCTACCAAAGCCGAAAGAACGAGTTGGGTGGCAGAGAAAATACAGAAAGAGTTTGGTGAAGACAAGATAGAAGTAGTGCCTATCGAGCAGGCCTGGCAGAATGATTTTGCTGCTTATGACTGCTTCATTGTGGGTGCTTCCACTTGGTTTGACGGGGAACTTCCTACTTATTGGGACGAACTGTTGCCGGAACTCCGGACAATGAAATTGAAAGGTAAGAAGGTTGCTATCTTCGGTTTGGGAGATCAGATACGCTATCCGGAAAATTTTGCAGATGGAATCGGTCTGCTGGCAGAAGTCTTTGAAGAGGATGAGGCTACCTTGGTCGGTTTTACTTCTTCCGAAGGTTACACTTTCGAACGTTCCAAGGCTTTACGTGGTGAGCAGTGGTGCGGGTTGGTTGTCGATTTGGATAATCAGTCCGAACAGGCGGAAAAGAAAATCAAAGCATGGTGCCAACAAGTCAAAAAAGAGTTCGCGTAACGACTTTATTTCTCTTTATAAGATAGTGACGCTATCCGATGCAAATAGTGACGGTATATGCTTGGGATAGCGTCACTATCCCAAGCATATACCGTCACTATTTTTTTTCTGCATTAATCTGGAGCCTTACGCTTGTTTATAGCGTATATCGACTGCGATTTTTGCTTGCTTCCTTATATCTTTTAATGATAAGGGAGCTTTCTCTTTTAAAGATATTTGTTGGCTCTTATCCTTTATAAATAAATTTCACTTCTGCCCAACGATTCTTCTCTTTATAATGAACGAAAGCCAGTCCGTTCTTCTCCGCTTCTTCGCGGATGGCGGCAATGTCGTCTACATAAAATCCACTCATATAGAGTTCGGAATTCGTATGCATACAGGCAACATATTGCTTCATATCATTTAGTAATATATTCCGGTTGATGTTGGCGATGATAACGTCGAAAGGTCCTTTTCCTGCAAGCGACGAGGCATCTCCTTCTGATACGGCAATATCGTCTACGTGGTTCAATTCGATGTTTTCGATGGAGTTTCGTACGCACCATTCATCAATGTCGATGGCCGTACAGGGGCGTGCGCCCCGCATACGTGCGAGGATGGCAAGAATCGAAGTTCCGCAGCCCATATCGAGCAGGGATTTATCTTTCAGTTCGCTGTCCAATAATTCTTCAATGATGAGGCTGGTAGTCTCGTGGTGTCCTGTTCCGAAGGCCATTTGAGGATTGATGACGATGTCATATCCCGCTTTGGGGACATCTTGGTGGAAAGTGCTGTGGATCACACATCGGTTTCCGATAATGATAGGTTGGAAGAAATTCTTTTCCCATTCCTCGTTCCAGTCCTTATCTTCCGCTTCGGTATATGTATAAGTAATATCCGTATCGGGTAGGGGGAACTCGTTGATGGCAATCTTGATGGCGTTTTCATCACACAATGTCTGTTGGATATATGCGGTCAGTCCGCCTTCACACTCAACAAAACTCTCAAATCCGACTTCACCCAGTATGGCAGCCAGTACGTCATTGACGGTTTCGGTACAAGGCTGGGTGCGGAATGTGAACTCAAAATACTTCATAGTTGTTTTTAATGCTGGTGAATAATGTGCAAAGATACAGCAATCCGGGTATAGAAAGTCAAGTTTGCCTGAACTTTATGCCGGTGAGCGTTGTATCTTCTACAAAGATAGTTAGAAATAGGGATTTCCCTATTATCCTTTGGGGAAAATCTCCCCCGGACGAAAAATCTCTTCCTTATCTTTGTAACGTGAATAAGTTTAAGTAATTACATAAACCGAGATGATATGAAAAAGATTGTTTATTTCTTGCTATTTGCCTTGTGCCTTCCGATAGGTATCTTTGCACAAAGCGTTGATGACGACCTTTACTTCGTACCTTCTAAAGACAAACAGGAGAAGAAAGAAACTCCGGTTAAGAAGGAACCGAAGAAACAGGTGACGACTAACATCTATACTTCACCGGGTACTACAGTAGTGGTTCAGGACCGTAAGGGAAGAACACGGGATGTGGATGAATATAACCGCCGTTACGATGCACGTGAAAATGAATTCGTAATGGATAATGATACCTTATATATAAAAGAAAAATCTAATCCGGATTTGGACGGAGAATGGGTGACGGGCGAATTCAATGGTACAACAGACGACTATGAATACGCTGAACGTATCATTCGTTTCCGCAATCCGCGTTTTGCTATCAGTATCAGCAGTCCGTTGTACTGGGATGTAGTTTACGGTCCGAATTCATGGGACTGGAACGTATATACCGATGGTATGTATGCTTATGCATTCCCGACGTTCAGTAACCCGCTTTGGTGGGATTGGCGTTATGGCTCTTACGGCTGGGGATGGAACTATGGCTGGGGATGGAATCGTCCTTATTACTCTTGGGGATATTACCCCGGTTATTGGGGTGGCGGCTACTGGGGTGGCTGGTATGGCGGCGGATATTGGGGACATCATCACCACTGGCATGGTGGTCCTAGCTGGGGCTGGGGCGGAGGTGGAAGCGGTCGTTGGACAGGTCCTACCTATACAAACCGTCGTTCTTCCGGACAAAGCAGTTACAGGAATCCTTCTACTATTCGTCGTTATGGTTCGAGTGCCGTTCGTTCCAGTGGTTCTTCTGTTCGGGGAGGCTCTGCAGTTCGTTCAGAAGGTAGTTCTGTTCGTTCTTCTGGTTCTACTTATAGTAGGGGAACTACTTCCAGACGTGTAGTGGGTACACGGACTTCAGGTGAACGCAGTGGCTCAAGTAGTCGTAGCAGTGCTACTTATTCTCGTCCAAGTAGTACTAGAAGTAGCGGAAGTTCTTCATCTTCCCGTTCGACTGGTTCTTCTGGTTATTCGCGTTCGTCTGGAACCACTACTAGAAGCAGTAGTGCAAGATCAACTTATAGTCGTGGAAGTTCAGAAGCACCGCGTAGTTATTCTCCAGCAAGTAATAGTAATACCCGTTCTTCTTCCTATGGTACTTCTCGTTCTTCTTCACGTAGTTATTCTCCAGCTTCGTCAGGTGGCAGTAGCTCTCGGGGTAGTTATTCGAGCGGTGGTTCTTCTTCTAGATCATCATCAGGTGGAGGTTCCTCTCGTAGTAGCAGTGCCAGAAGATAAGTATTAATTAAATGGTTTTGACAGGAATGAAAAAGATAAGTGTTTTAATTGCTCTGGGGATGCTAATGATAGCGCCTTGGGGAATGGCACAAACGATATATGACGGTGCCAAACTAACAGGAAAAGATTTGAATGGCACAGCTCGATTTGTGGGTATGGGTGGAGCTATGGGAGCTCTTGGAGGAGACATATCTACGATGGGGACTAATCCGGCAGGTATTGGCCTTTATCGCAGTAATGATATAATGACTTCATTTGGGCTTTCTCTTTATGGGAATGAAAGCCAGTATTTGGGGAAAAAGTTTAATTCCGATTTAACTAAAGGAGATTTTAATAACATCGGGTTTGTATTTTCTTCTAAGATTGGTAATGAAACTCCGCTGCGTTTTGTGAATTTCGGTTTTAATTATCATAAAGCGAAATCCTTTAATAACAACATGCGCATGGAAGGTAATTTGGGGCTTTACTCACAAACCTATCTAATGGCATCTCAAGCAGCTGGCATTGAAAAATGGGGAGATTCGCCTTATACGGATAATGGTATTGGGTGGCTTTCTATTCTTGGAGCTGATGCTGGGCTGATTAGAGATATTACAATACATGACAAAACAGGAGGGGTAAACAATATTCCTTATACCTATAAGGATGAACAAGGGAAGGAGGTACAGTATAAGGATATAAATGGTAATCCTCTTTATATCTCTCCTGGACATTTTGAAGGAATGTTAGATAATGGATATGCAAATTTTCGTTCGGAAGAACGCGGGGGAATTGATCAATATGATTTTAATGTATCGTTTAATTTTAATGATCGGGTATATTTGGGGGTGACGCTGGGTGCTTATTCTGTAGATTATAATAAGTATACTTTTTATGATGAGGATTATGGAAACGATGAAGGATATAGTTTGCAGAGTTGGAACAGAATAAAGGGGTCTGGCTTTGACGTGAAGTTGGGAGCTATTATTCGTCCTTTTGAATATTCGCCTTTTCGAGTTGGATTAGCTATACATACGCCAATATTCTATAGTTTGGATTATAAAACGAGTGCACAAGTTATATCGGATGTGATGGATGTTGTAACTGGAGAAATAAAGGGATATGACGTGAGATCATGGGATAATCTTCCGGGAAAAGGGGATATGATCCTTCCTTTCGATTTTCAGACTCCTTGGACTTATAATGTAAGTTTGGGATATACGGTAGGCAAGAGCTTGGCTTTAGGAGCAGAATATGAGTATCAAGATTATTCTTCCATGAAGTTTAAAGATACTGAAGGTAATTCTTCTGCTTATGAATTTGAGAATAGTACGACGTCTATGTTGAAAGGGGTTAGTACAGTCCGTCTTGGCCTAGAGTATAAGGTGATTCCACAGTTTGCTTTTAGGGCAGGATATAATTATAGTACTGCGGCTTTCCATCAAGATGCTTTCAAAGATTTGGCTATTAACTCTATTCAGACAGATACAGACTTTGCCAATTCTAAATCAATGAGTAATTATACATTGGGTATTGGTTATCGCGGATCAATGTTTTATGCTGATTTAGCTTATAAATACTCTACATATAAAGAAAACTTCTATCCGTTTGTGAATGGATTTACAGATGAAGATGGTAGTACAGTCATTGGTTCACCGGAAGCAACGAAAGTTACGAATACACGCAGTCAAGTGTTGTTTACCGTAGGTATGCGTTTCTAACCTAAAAAAGACAGTTTTCAATTTCAATAATAACTTTTGTGTGTAAAAAATCCCTGGAATGCTGAGTGTCTACAGCGGTTCCGGGGATTTTTATTAGTATCACTTTTTATTCTTTAGTCTTATCTGAATAGTGGAGTTCGTTCGTCAATGATTCCGCGTCTTGCGTACATTTTTACCGCAACAGGAGTTCCGGCTTCTATGGTAATGTCCTCCTCTGCGATGATAGGTTCTTCTTTACCGTCCTCCAGGATAACCGTTCCTATTTTCTCGCCGGCTTTGATGAGCTGTGGAATCAAGTTAGTCAAGATACCTTCAGATACTTTCCGGATATCAATGTATTCCGGTTTTGCATTGGGGTCAGCTTCGATTTTACCGCTGAACAGGTCTTGCACACCTTTGTTCTTCAAGAACAGTTTAACGATTGCTCTACCTTCGTACGGCTGGTTGTTCTCGTCAAGCAGAACGACGGGCGTTGTCATTCTCTTGAATGAAAGAGCAACATTCTTAGAACCTTTGTTGGCTTGGGCTGTACCGAACAAATATTCTAAGCCACCCTTGATTTCGCGATAGCGGCTGCTCAATGATCTGGTAGTAGCAGCTTCGTCGGTCAATTCAGGATAATGAGCATAGAAAGTAACCGTTTCCGAATCGGTGCCTGCTTCGTTCCAAGTCTGGCTATCCATGCCTATGGCAAACGGATGATAATCCTGCTCGGCAACGGACATGGAGATGACATCCCCGGCAGCGAAATTGCTCTTTAACGGAAGTGTCAGACTACTGCTGTTACGAGTAAGAGCATTGTTGATACTTTGGTCAATAGAAGTAGAAAAGTCGATCACTCCTTTACTGGGATCTTGCAGTTCTTCTTGCTGTTGACAACTGAACAGGCATACTGATGCCATAACAAATAAAAGGCTTTTTCTTTTCATTTGAGGGTAATTAATAGGTTAATAATAGTGAGAGGTTTTCTAATATTCTACTCTGTCTTCTTTAGCCACCCAGGCTTTGAAGGCAGTAAGGGCTTCATTATGTAGTAGGATTTCGGAAGGAAGCTTTCTGTCTTCAGGCTTCAGTTCCAGTTCGTCATAGATAAAAGAGTCGTCGAAGCCGATGTTCTTGGCATCGGTCTTGTTGTTTCCATAGTACATCTTGTCCAGGCGTGCCCAATAAATAGCACCCAGGCACATGGGGCAAGGTTCGCAGGAAGTATAGATTTCGTATCCGCTAAGATCAAATGTTCCGAGTTTGGCAGCTGCGGCACGTATAGCGCTCACCTCGGCGTGAGCCGTAGGATCACAAGATGCAGTGACACGATTAACTCCTGTTGCAACTATTTCTCCGTCTTTCGTGGCAATCACAGCACCGAAAGGACCTCCACCATTTTCAACATTTTCTTTTGAAAGCTCGATCGCTTTTCTCATTAAAGCTTCTTTAGTCATGGCACAAAAAATATATTGTTAGTTTCATTTTTTCTTTGCTTCTTTCTACAAAGATAGAAAAAACTAACAATATACAATGGGATGTCCCTATTTATTTTTTAACAATACCGGCAGAATCCGGAAAAAGAAGGAACTTTTTTTTTGCTTTTTTTAGGGTTATAGCTTACCTAAGATCTTGTCCATTACCCAGTTAGTCAACGTTGCACTTTCGCCGTCGCAAGAGCAAACCGACTTACCCAATAAGTGATCTACTACTGCTTGGATAAGAGGCTGTTGCACGTGTTCCGGGTTGCCGATACAGATTTCTTCCCGTCCTTTCTCGGTATGTAGTCCGATAGGTTCGTACGTGAAGACGGAGAAGCAAATCATTCCTTTGTCACCGATAATCTCTATGCGGTCTTCGCGGGCAGAATCATGGGCTACGAAGCACCAGGAACCACTACCCACCAGTCCGTTGTCAAATTGGAAACAGGCGCTTAATGTATCTTCGGCAGGATAAAGCCCGCCGCGATTACTCTTGTAACCGCTTGCTTCGAGGATGCAACCGAACATATCCTGCAACAAATCAATCTGATGCGGAGCAAGGTCGTAGAAGTAGCCGCCTCCGGCAATATCAGCCTGCACACGCCAGGGAAGATTATCACGATTGTAATCCAGATCGCGTGGCGGCTGGGCAAAACGAATCTGTACATTGATAACGTTGCCGATCGTCCCGTTCTCTACTAATTCCTTTACTTTCTGGAAATAGGGAAGATAACGTCGGTAGTATGCTACGAAACAGGGAACCCCCGTTTCATTGGATATGCGGTTGATTCGGGTGCATTCTTCATACGTCACCGCCATTGGCTTCTCAATATAGGCCGGTTTACCCGCTTTCATGGACATAATGGCATACGTAGCGTGTGAAGAAGGAGGAGTGGCGATATAGACAGCGTTTACTTCCGGATCATCTATCAGCTCCTGTGCATCGTCATACCATTTCTTGATTCCTCTCTCTTTGGCATACGCTTTCGCTTTCGCGCCGTCACGACTCATCACGGCTACGACTTCCGAATGTTCTACTTTCTGGAAAGCGGGACCGCTTTTCGTCTTGGTTACTTCTCCGCAACCAATGAAGCCCCATTTGATCATCTTTTCACTCATAATATAATATACCTATTGTGTCTGTTCTAACAAACCCCAAAGATAAAGCTATTTTTTGTCAAGAGCAACTTTATTGATTATTAACTTAGCGGGGACAGTTGGAAAACAGACATTGTGTTTTGTTTCAACAGAAGCTCTATTTTATCGGAACAAAGGCTCTGTTTCAGGCAAACAGAACGTCTGTTTGAGGCGGATATATACTTCATTTCGGTAAGAAGCAAGGTGAACATTGCTGATCCTCCGGCTGAAGAACCATAACCACCGGGCAAAGCGAAAGGAAAAGTCGGGGCGGGGAGAAGTTTTCCCCGGATGGATAAAAAGAAAGGAGAGAATCGCGATTCCCTCCTTTGCATGTAGTTTAATTGAAACTACTTTATCATTAACTCTGTAAAGATACGACATTCGAAAGCGAAAGTCAAGTCTTTGGGAGTTTATTTCTCGTAATAGACATGAATATATCTATCTTACATTCTGTTTTTGATTGTTTTCTTCTGATCTGTACTATGATAAGGTTATTCTTTATCATAGTACTTTTTATAAATCTTCTGGTATTCTTTCTCCTTTTGGAATTTATCCAGCCATGTATTCAAACTATCGAGTAAAGCGGGTGATTGTTTGCTGACTGCCCATGAGTAGAATTGTGTAAAGCTGATGGCTGTATTTATATCTATCTGCGGGATGGAATCGGCGGCCGCGCGTGCGATGCTTTCGTCACAAACGGCATAGTCGATATCTCCATGAGCTACCATTGAGATTAATTGTTCGGAACCGTATTTATCTATTTCTTTGATATAAATGGTATCTCCGATTTCATTTCCCAGGTTTTGGATACGCAGGATGGAGGGAGAGCCTTTTACTACGTGAAGTGTCCGCCCCGCCAAGTCCAGTTGGTTACGGATATAGAGTGAATCGTTTTCTCCGTTTTCTCTCCGTTGCACGAGCACTTGTTTGTTAAGCGTGATGGGAGAGGTGAGGAGCAGAGAATCTTTCAGTTCGCTGGTAGCTAATATGCCGCAGGCAATTACATCGTAACGTCCTTCGCTTAATCCTTCCAGCCGTTCTTCGAAACTCATCAGGGGTGTTATTTCGGTCTTTAATCCCTTGTCATAGGCAAAAGCCTGTATCAGTTCGTAATGGAAACCGGAAACGGTATCACCGTCCACGTAGAAACTGATCGAGTTATATTCAGTCGCTACACGCAATATGCCTTCTTTGGCAATGGCTGCATAATCACGCGGGTGTCCTGACGGCTTTTCCTGATTACTGCATTGGCGGATAGAAAAGATGATTGCCAATACAATGATTACGGGCACTAAATATCGGGACAGTCTCAATTTGGGGCGTGTTACCATAAGCCGTATAGATTTTGTTAATCATAGAAATTCCATGAAAGACCGAATTTCAGTACACGCGGGTTGATAGGGTAGTGAGGAGACAAGAAGTAATTCGGGCTGCTCATACCTTGATTCACGTGATACATCATTACATAGAAACGTGTACGCTTTAGATGTAAGTTTGCGTATACATTCACGATCGGATAACCTCCTATCTCTACCTGGTCATTTTCCGGTTGCAAATAGAAGTTTTGGATAGCCGGCATATAAGCGGGTGCATTGTATTTACTGAAATAACGCACGTCGGCACCCAATTGTACACTAAGCACTTTCTTTGCCAGCTTGAACTGCATATAGAAATTGTGATACAGCGAAAGATCAGGCAAAGGCAATACGGTCTGGTCGCTGGACTTTTGCCAGGTTACTTCATTATCTAAATGGAAGATTCCCAATTTGAAGTCCTGATTAAGACTTGCTGACAACACCTGTATACTTCCGCTTTTCTGTTCCGGCACCGCTTGCTGGTTGAAATAAGTGTAGTTCTTTATGTTTTCAACTCCTGCCTTCAAACGTGTTCTCCAACGTGCAATGCTTAATTCTCCTTCAATACGGGTACGAAATTCTTTGTCCATATCATTGTCCCACATGAAGTGTTTGGAATGATAATGACGCATATAGAAAGGTGCAAGCTTATTGCTGACTTCACCACGGGCTATAAGGCTCACAGTGTCTTTCCATAACGGAAAGTTAAGGTCGATATCTCCTTTCACATTGAATTGTCCGATTGCTTTTCCGGCAAGTCCCACTTCACCAATGGCATGGTAATGAAGTACATTTCCTTCACGTTTGGATAATTCGCCTCCAACAAATATTTCATTTTCATTGTATTTGTCGGGCAACGGATTACCCTCCATATTCATAAGAGTATACTTGCTGATTTTATAGGAAGCGAATGCTGTCAGACCCGCTTTGGCATATTTATTGAATCCTTCGAGTAGAGCAATACCTATGGTATTCTTGATACCCATGTAGGTAGTACTGTCTCTGGCAATCGGATTATCCGGTTCCAAATAGGTGTTTTGATAATAGTTTTTTTCACGCATGTCATCATCCGAGTTGAAACTATGACGTGCACGCTCTACCTGAATGGTATGTATAAAACTAGTGACCGGCACAAACTCTTGTTTGGCGGGAGTAGTGTCATTTTCGGCCTGCGGTATGTCGCGGCTGAATCCCAGATTGTAACGTTGGGTCAGGAATACATAAAAGTCATGATTACGGTTGGTTGTGGCGCTTAGTACAGTCGGGATATTGGTTGATTCATATTCCCTTTGGCCTTGTGCCATCTCTTCAGGCGCAGTGATGTATCGGTCGTCCTCAATACCTCCGTTTTCATTTGTTTTGAGATAATTGTTGCTGTATATTGCCTGCATCTGATAGCGGTCGCCGATATAACTACCGAAAATTGCCGCATTGAAATAAGCCGTATTTTGGTTATTATAATATCCTCGTCCGTACAAGTAATCTATGTTAAAACCGAAAGCCAGCTTCTTGTTTACATTGACAGAGAAATAAGACTTAAAGCGTTCTTCTCCGTTTATTTTATTACCGGCTTTATGATACGTCAGATTGGTATAAGGTACGTTACTATTGGTGAAATTGAACTCCGTAGGACGAATAAAGAAACTGGAGAAAGGCTCCATAAAGATAGTCGGTTCCGGATCACGACGTTCAAAGAAGATGCGTGACATACGGGGAGAACCCATATTGGCCAGATAATTATAATGTCCGGTAAGTCCTTCGGTAAGATTGGTGTTCTGGAAGTGGTGATAAGCAGTATCCGCCGGGATGATAGTCCGGTCGCCCAACTGATTATTAATACGCCACATATATAATTTCGGAGGTAACCCCTGTACTTCTACATTTGCACTATCCAGTCTGTCCGGAATCATGGCTGGGTCCACCTGGTTACCGTATTGGTCGTATCCGTTTTCGTCCACTCTCTGGCGACCATTATCGAACTGTGCATGGACAGTTGTCAAACCTATAACGGAAAAGATTATATATAATAGTAAGATTCGTCTCATAATTGGAGGCAAAGATACTTACTTTAATTGATTTAATGATAATGGATAATTGAAAATTATGTTGCATACGTACTATACGTAGCTAATAATTATCAATTATCCATTGTACATTATCTGTTAATTAAACCTCACGGATTAACTCCATACCTTTCTTGATAGCTTCCTCGTTCATAGGAATCAAGTGATGGTGGCGTTCCGGCAGGGTTTTCTTAAGTCCTTTGATAACATTCTCCAGCGTTACGATGGGGCGAAGCTTCAATAATCCGCCAAGTACGATCATGTTGAATGCTTTGGCATTGTTCATCTCGTTGGCTGCATCCATTGCGTCGATACGATATACCTTAATATCCTTACGGGTAGGAGGGTTGATAATTCCGTAACCGTCATAAATCAGGATACCGCCGGGTTTCACTTTGCTTTCAAACTTTTCGAGTGAAGGCTGATTCAGAATGATGGCAGCGTCGTATTTACTAAGAATCGGTGAGGAAATTTTGTCATCGCTTACAATAACTGTAACGTTGGCTGTTCCACCTCGTTGTTCGGGACCATAAGCGGGCATCCAGGTCACTTCTTTGCCTTCCATCAAACCGGAATATGCCAGAATCTTACCCATAGACAATACGCCTTGTCCACCGAATCCTGCTATAATTATTTCTTCTTTCATTGTTCTGTTGACTTTTAGCGTTATTCTTTATCTTTTAAATCACCCAGCGGATAGAATGGGAACATGTGTTCTTCCATCCATTTGTTCGCCTTCTCCGGAGTCATCTTCCAGCCTGAACTACAAGTGGAAACGATTTCTACCAGGTTGGAACCTTTACCGTTCATGGAGTTCTCAAAAGCCTTCCGGATTGCCTTCTTAGCCTTCCGGATAGCCGGTACGGATTGTACGGACTGACGGGTTACGTAAGCAGTTCCTTCCAGTTGGGCTGCGATTTCAGTAATCTTCAATGGATAGCCGTGAAGTTCAACGTCACGTCCGTAAGGACAAGTCGAGCTCTTCATGCCTACCAGTGTAGTCGGAGCCATCTGGCCGCCTGTCATACCGTAGATCGCATTATTGATAAAGATAATCGTGATATTCTCACCACGGTTCAAAGCGTGGATTGTTTCGGCTGTACCGATGCAAGCCAAGTCACCGTCGCCCTGATAAGTGAAAACAAGGCGGTCCGGCCACAGGCGTTTCACAGCAGTCGCCACAGCAGGAGCACGTCCGTGTGCTGCTTCCTGCCAGTCAATATCGAGATAGTTGTAGGCAAACACTGCACATCCCACCGGAGAGATTCCCACAGTTTTATCTTCCATACCCATTTCCTCAATGACTTCGGCAATGAGTTTGTGTACCACACCGTGACTGCAACCCGGGCAGTAGTGCATGGCGTTATCGTTCATCAGAGTCGGTTTTTTGTAAACCAGATTCTCGGGTTTGATTATTTCTTCTTTAGTCATAACTTCATCTCCTTATCTGTTGGTGAACCGTATAAAAAACTCCATCAGCTTGACAAAGATTGCCGCGCCGCATACGTAGATAAACATTTTGAAATCATCTTTTGCTACAAAGTAGGTGATGATGGCTGCAACAGCCAATATCATAAATAGGATGTTCAGTACGTTTCTTATTTTATCGGGATTCATTGTTTCGTTATTTGATTATTTTTTCTTTCAAGGCAGTTACAATTTCATCCGGATCGGGAACGATGCCACCTAGACGTCCGAAATGTTCTACCTTTACTTTACCGTTAACAGCGAGACGGACATCTTCAATCATCTGTCCGGCATTTAGTTCCGTAACGAGCATACCTTTTACTTTATCAGCGTATGCAGCAATCGCTTTGGTTGGGAACGGCCACAGTGTAATCGGGCGAAGGATACCTACTTTAATTCCTTTTTCACGGGCTAGTTCCATTGCTTTCTGGCCAATACGTGCCATTGAACCGAAAGCGATAATCAAATACTCTGCATCTTCGCAGTTGATCTCTTCGAAGCGTACTTCATTTTCTTCAATTTCACGATATTTAGCTTGAAAACGGAGGTTGTTGATTTCCATTGCTTCCGGTTTCAATTCAAGGGAAGTGATAATATTCGGTTTGCGGTCTTTTGCTTTTCCGGTAGCAGCCCATGGACATTGTTCAATTACTTCTGCTTCCGTGCGGCGTGGCTTTTGTGCAGGAAGAACAACCTTTTCCATCATCTGACCGATCACACCGTCGGCAAGGATAATAGCCGGATTACGGTATTTGAAGGCCAGTTCGAATCCTAATGCTACGAAATCCGCCATTTCCTGTACGGATGCCGGAGCGAGGGCAATCAGTTTGTAGTCTCCATGACCACCACCTTTTACTGTTTGGAAGTAGTCAGCCTGGCTAGGTTGGATAGTTCCCAATCCGGGACCGCCACGCATTACATTCACAATCAGACAAGGAAGTTCGGCACCGGCCAAATAAGAGATTCCTTCTTGTTTCAAGCTCACACCCGGACTTGAAGAGGAGGTCATTACCTTCTTTCCGCTACCTGCACCTCCATATACCATATTGATAGCTGCCACTTCACTTTCCGCCTGGAGTACTACCATGCCGGTTGTTTCCCACGGTTTCAGTTCGGCAAGCGTTTCCAACACTTCCGATTGGGGAGTAATAGGATAACCGAAGTATCCGTCGGCACCGCAACGGATAGCTGCGTGGGCGATGGCTTCGTTTCCTTTCATTAATACAACTTCTTCTGCCATATTCTTTTCTTTTATTCTACTTTTACTTTATACACTGAAATACATCCGTCCGGACAAACCGTTGCACACGAGCTGCATCCGTTACAGGTATCTTCCTTCACTTGCCAGGCATAGTTATAGCCTTTCATGTTTACCTCTTTATTGAGGGCGATTACATCGAGCGGACACGCCACTACACACAGGTTGCATCCTTTGCAACGCTCCGTGTCGACTACGATTGCTCCTTTGATTTTTGCCATAATCTTTATTTTATTACGTTATCTTTGAGTACGGTTATTGATTATACATCTCTTTTATTGATTGAACATATCCTTGTGGTAGAAGTTGAGGATATCTATTACCATCTTCCTGGCCTGAACGGCAGGACTGTCCGGATTGATCTCGATGGCGTACTGGTAGTTGTCCAGTGCCCGCTTCCAATCTCCTTTCTTTCGGTAGGCATTTCCCCGTAAATAGTAAAGAGTATCTTTCTCTTTTTCGACAGAATTGTCTTGGAGAAGCTGGTCCAATTGCTTAATCGCTGTGTCCACATCCCCCTGATTGATAAGCTCTTTTAGGTTGTCTATTTGCTCCATTTCTTTTCGTCTTTCGGGATTCTGAAACGCAAAGATAGTTTTTATTTATGTAAACAGGGCAAATGAGGACGGAAATTTGCAACGTTTTGAGTTTATTGCATATTGTATAGTAGAGGTGGAATTTGCCTTTTTCTTGACATATCCGTAACTTTATTAATCAAACGTAAGCGTCTCCGCGATTCTATATTGCTGTCCGTTTTTAGCTCTCATATCTTTGCGAGGTATAAAAATGAAGCATTATGGATTTAGAAAATAGATTTAGAAGAACTTGGAAACGTTTCCAAGAAGTCTTAAAAACAGACTACAATTGTTCTTTAGCGGATGTTTGCCGCGAGCAGCATACCACTTTTGGAGGTATGAGTTCCTGGATGTCCCGACGGGGCTATAGCGTTAAACAAGCTAAGGCAGATGTGGTTCGTGATTATTATGGCGGCGTTGAGCCGTCCCCACTGAGCACTACCTCTCCTGCGTTCACTCAAATAGCACCCGCCATGTCGTCGGAAGAAGAGTTTAGTCTTGCCGGGATCACAATCACGTTTAACAGTGGAACCACCATTTCGGTCAAACGGGCCACACCCGGTGGTGTTATTAAAATGTTGCTCGATTACGAAAGAAAGGAGGGAGATCCATGTATTCTCTAACATCAGCCAATCGATACTATCTGTACCAGGCTTTGTGGTTCTTCTTCAAATTCCGTGCTAGTAAAGCTCATTGAAAGGTTGATGGATAAAGGGATATCGGCATATTAGAAATAGCAAATAAATTATCCAAGCTATATGCATCTTAAAGTACCCCGGAATAGCCATGAATAAGGTTATTGAACATAAATAAGTAGCACGGAATTTGATTAAGAACCGGCTTTGTTCGTATGAACCTTGGCATCGACGGTTTATTCAAAATTATACGCTTGGAAATGAAGGACTTGTCTCCCGTTTCCGGAGATATATTTTTATTCTTTGGCAAAAACCGACAAAGTGTAAAAATACTGCGTTGGGATGGCGATGGCTTTCTTCTGTACTACAAGCGCCTCGAAGGTGGAAGTTTTGAGTTACCAACATTTAACCCCCATACAGGCAATTACGAGATTTCTTATCAGGTTTTGTCTTTTATCTTAAATGGAGTGTCATTGAAGTCTGTACGGTTGCGAAAACGTTTCAGGATTTAATATAATATGTTGATTGTTAATTATTTGTACTAAGTATATCATCCGATTTATTTGGTCAACTCGTTGATTTTTTATATCTTTATACCATGAAAAAGGATGAGATCATAGAGTTATTGAAGGAACAGATCAAGGGATTACGAGATGACAACAACAGACTCTTGGGCCAAGTAGATGCTTTGATAAAAGAGGTTTCTTCCCTTAAAGAAGCACTCCTTCAAAAAGGCGAATCTCTTAGCAAACAACAGCGCCTTGCTAAGGGGCTCGCCAAACTTGTATCCAACACATCCGAACAGCAACAAGCTCCCCAACCTGCCATGTCCGAAGAAGAGCGGCAGAAGAGAGAAGCTGAAAAAGCAGATAAGCGTAAAGCCAGAAAGAACAATGGTGCCAAACGTGACATGCATTATGAGATGGAGGAAGAAGAACATGTCGTTTATCCTGATGATCCCGATTTTGACATCAATAAAGCCCGGTTGTTTACTACCGCTCCCAGAATATGCGTCCGCTATGAATGTGTACCCATGCGCTTCATCAAGCACGTCTACAAGATACACACCTATACGCAAGACGGTCGCCTGTTTGAGGGAAAAACCCCGGTCTCGGCTTTCTTAAATTCCAGCTATGACGGCTCATTTATTGCCGGATTGATGGAATTACGTTATATACAATCGCTACCTGTTGAAAGAATCATCAACTACTTCGAAGGTCATGGCTTTACGCTGAAGAAACCTATGGCTCATAAGTTGATAGAAAAAGCCTCAGGCCTCTTCGAAAATCTTTATAAGTGTATCCGGCAGACAGCTTTGAGTGATCCTTATAAGGCAGCCGACGAAACCTATTACAAAATACTCGTCCCGGAAAAGAACAGTAAGGGAAAAGGAGTTAGAAAGGGATACCTTTGGGTGGTTGTCGGCATAAACACCAGGATGATATACCTGCTCTATGATGACGGCTCCCGGTCTGAAAGAGTTATTCTTAACGAATTAGGCAGTTGCAAAGGTATCATACAAAGCGATGGCTACTCACCTTACCGGAAGCTCGAAAGCGATGCTTATCCCAATATCACACGCATCCCGTGCTTGCAACATATAAAACGGAAATTTATAGATTGCGGTGAGAATGACCCGGATGCAAAAAGAATCGTGGAGCTGATAAACACTCTTTATCAAAACGAGCATAAGCATAAAGTTGGGGTTGATGGATGGACAGTAGAACAGAATCTTATGCATCGAAAAAAGTATGCGCCGGACATACTCGGAGAAATAAAAGATGTGTTTGATGAAATAGAAGAGCGGGGGGATTTATTACCAAAGAGCGAACTACAAGAAGCTATCACCTATCTTCGCAATGAGTGGAATGCAGTGGTGGACATCTTTAATTATGGTGACACTTACCTGGACAACAATATAGTTGAACGGATGAACCGGTACATATCCTTATCAAGAAAAAACTCATTGTTCTTCGGCAGCCATAAGGGAGCCGAACGAGGCGCCATACTCTACACGATAGCACTCACCTGTAGGATGCATAAAGTGAATCTATTTGAGTATCTCACGGATGTGATAAACAGAACAGCTGAATGGCAACCAAACACACCACTTGAAAAATACAGGGAACTGCTTCCTGACAGATGGGAAAAGGCTAATGGATAAAAAGGGAGCATTAGCCTTTTTATTTTAGCAAACTATATAGAATCGCGGAGACGCTTACAATCAAAAAACGATATGAATCAGGAGTTATTATTGTTTTTGGAGTTGTAGTTTATTCATTATTTATATCCATGTCTAATCACTTTATATGGTTGAACTATTGTCAACAATATTCTGTGGCTTATCGAAATTAAGATAAATAGCCTTGCCTAAAAAGTCGTCAAAAGAGGGTGCTATATACTTAATAGAAGCTATATCTAAATCTCCTAAATCTACCCTATATATACTATTGTTTGGCAGGTGGAAAATATATCCAATATCACCATCCATGCCAAATGCTAAATACTCTTTTTGAAGATATTTGTGTATTCCATAGTCATTATTGTAAGCAACAATATCTTCAATAGCCCATATATAGATGTAGTTATCTCCTAATTTACCCTCGCCACCATTGCTCCATAACAGAAATCTTTTGTACTGATAGGGCAAGGTTGTATTTAGAAGTTTTTCTACGTCTTCAATAGACGCTGTATTTGCACCATTCTTTATTATACCATTTACTTTCTATTACTTCCATATTGATTTTGTTGTACTACTGTTAATGTGTTTCAGCTAACTGCTGTTTCCTCGTTTATTTTTTTATTTTGATAAATGTTAATCTCAGACGGATCATTTCTTTTAGGACAATTTACCCGTTTGTTACTGATATTATTTCGCTTGCTATTATTTTTCTTTGTTGCTTATTTATGTCCGAAGAGCAGTGGATGCAATTCATGGCATCCACTGCATATAGTTTTGTAGTATGCTTGGAAAGCGGTACACCTATTCTTTTTAATACTGGTTTAATCACTTCATAAATGATACTTATATCTGCATTACTGGTGATTCCCTGCTTTTTAACAAAATCTATTATGCAGTTCAATCTGCATATATATTCTTTATACTCCACATATTGATTTTCTTTTAAGATATAGTGCAATATGATTTTACTTTGCTTTTCGCAGATTCTTGCCGCTTGCTGTATCGATTGGCACATAAAATCTTTTTCTTCTTTTGTGGTAGTTTGAAACCACAAATCATTCTTACCCAATATTTCACCTATTCGTAAGTAACAATCCTGTGGCAATAATATAGGTGAATACATCGCCCATGTATATGACAATGCTGTATAAAATGAAACAGTTTTTCTTCTGTCTTGATACAAAGAAGAAGACTCAATACCTACACAGACTATTAAGCCATTATCCATTTCTTTATAAAAGACTTTATTGCGGTCTTTATTGTATGGCAATGGCAAATAGCCCATTGATAGCAGTTGATTATTTATAAAATCATTCTTTTTCATTTTATTATTGCACTATCGGTAATGGTTTGCGGCTTGCTGCCGTTTATGTGGTACAGGTGCTTGTTAGTAGCATCATTCCATTTTATACATTTTTTTCTCCCAACCTTTTAATTCTTGAAGAACAGGTTTAGGATTTTGTAATATCTGATTAAGAAATTCTATAAAGTTGGGTGCTAATACTTCTGTTTCAGGCGTTTCGTAATCAAAGAGAAGGATTTCACCTTCTTTATTCTCATCATCTGTCAATTTAAGAGCTATCACGCCATAATCAGAATATCGACCTATTGCAAAATACCCTTTGTTAAGAATTTCTTCTTGCAGTTCCTCATTATTTTCAATTAAGATTTTATTCCATGAATGAATGGGCTTTGGATATAGACGAACATCTAAATCCCAAAATATTTCATAAAAGTGTTTGTATTTCAAGTAGATCTTATATGAAAGCGGAAGAATAACATTTAATTTACTTTCTAATTTGGAAATATCCTCGTCTGAAATTTGATTATCTATCGCTTTCCATACATGGTCTTTTTCCGTAATAATGTCCACCATATAATTAGTATGTTCCGGTTGAGTGACATATATCTTAACCGATTTCCCTTGTGGTATAATATTATCAAATGTGTCCTGCATTTCAGGCTCTATGTGTTCTTCATAAGAAGGGACATACATAAGATATTCTCTGTGTTCTTGCACAAAGCCCCAACATTCATCTACATATTTTCTTATTACTTCTTCCATATTTATTTTTTCTAAATATTTTTTCACTCCGTTCTTGTCTATTTGATTACAATATTGGAGAATTTTACGCTGTACACTTCAACTCTTTATTCTGATCTTTCACATACATTCTGAAAATTCACCAATAACACTTGTATTACATATAACTTTTAGACGATATATCCTTCACTGATACTTCTTCTGCTTTCATTAACTAGTTCCATTTTTTGTTTCATACCTTGAAACGAATGGTTTCCCGTAGTGAAACAGTTTGTTTCTCGGTGTGAAACGAATCGTTTCACCCTTTGAAACTTTTAGTTTCTAGCGCTTGAAACAAAAAGTTTCAGCAGGCTGGAAACTGGTTAAAACGCGGCTTTACCAATTATACTCATCCGTGTAACTGTCAAAGACCGGTTCTTCGGTGATACCTTTCCGGTGAAAAAGTTGGCGGATATAGTTTTGATCTGCGGGGCTTAGGAAGCGTTCTTCGCGATAAAAGCGATAGTAAAGCGTTTTTCCGAAATGTCCGATCAGTTGTTGCTTGATATTTGTTCCGTCCTTATAAGGTACGTTGTCCAGCAGGTGGCTGATACCCCATGCCACATGTATCTTTTCTGCGTTTTGGAAGTGGGGACAGTCAATGCCGGTGGCCGGAATACACATTGGGTTTACGATGCTGATGTAGGACGTGTCAGCGGTAGTGAGAAGTGCAGCCACCCGACGCAGGCAGTTACAAGCTTTCGGACATTGCTCGTTGTAGCAGCGGGCGTAGTTGAAAGGGACTGTTTTGTTTTTTAATTTATTGTCGTTCATTTTATATTGTATATTACATACATAATTGACAAAGGTAGTGCTTTTATTGTGGAAAGGTACAGTTTGAAAAAGAAAAAACGTGAAAGGATGGGTGAAGGGAACACCCTTCACCTATAAACTGCTTATAGATAGGATAATACAAGGAAAAGTGAAGGGTGAAGAGATTGTTCATTATAACTCTTCGCATACCCGCATTTCCATACCTTTATATACCACTACAATCTTGTGTAGTTGCGTGGAGCCAATAGCTTGTTTCACCGTGTCCGTGTCGGCATAGCGGTTGGCCTGGGCGATGGCTTCTTGACGCAATTCCTCCACACGGTTTTCAGAATCGCGATATTTGGCGTACTTCAATTCAACGATGTAGCTGTGCTTCATGTCAGAATATATGTCCAACATGGGACAGAGGAAAATATCGACGTAACCCGCTTGTGTATCTTGCTCGGAGATAGGACGGTAGAAGCGGTTTTGCGCAGTCATGGCCAAGGTGAAGCCGTGAACGAAGAATTCGCCCTTTTGCTTGTCACGCTGGGATGCATAACGTTTCAGGCAGTCGGCAATGTAGCTGAAATAGGCTTGCCAATTGCCTCGATAAGCCAGTTGGCTTGAAAGTTCGCTCTTCTCATAGCTGCTGAAACTCAAGTCTGCGTCGTTGTAGGTATTCAGTAAATAAGTGTATAGTTGCTCCTGAACCACCAGGTTGGGAATGGTCAGCTTGGTTTTTCCTTCATGCATTCCGCTAATGGTCAACATTCCGAAATAGTAGAGCAGGCTTATAAAATTGTCCGGATTGGTGATGTTGACGGCAGGGAAACCTTTCTTCAGTTCACCGGTGATATAGCCTTGACTCACTAATGTCTGAATGACGGAAGCATCGTGTGCAAACTCCTTATCCTTTCGAATGAGCATACGCAGCTTTTCATAGTCGATACGTATATTATCTTCTATCATTTCTCGTGGCGCTTTGCCGTTATCTATGTAATTCTTCACGAAGTAGAGCACCATGTTGGAGTTGTACATGGTAGTTTCACCGTAACAATCCTGCGCAAAGCAATAATTGTCGTACCATGGTTTCATTATTTCTATCAGTTCGTCAACAGTATGGCGGAAAGGACTGTTCGTTGAATAATAAGTCAGCATTTCGCGCACTTCTTCTTCGGTGAACCCCATCATTTGGTTAAATTGGGGGGTAAGTGAGTAGTTCGTGCCGATGTTGAAGCCACTCGTCAGGTCATCCATCGTTACGGGGCTTACACCGGTGATGAAACAACGCTCTATGCTGGAATAAGTTCCTGCCTTCACCTTATTGAAGAAAGCACGCAGATAACCTTCGCCATGCGTTTCATCAGTGTAGCGGTGCAAGCTTTTGGCATCAGAAAGGATGGCGTTGGTGAAGTGGTCGTATTCGTCGATGAAGAGATACATTTTCTGTCCGGCACGTTCGCAGGCTTGATAGAGGTAGTCCAACTGCTCTACGGCCCCATTCACTTGGCGTAGTTCTTCTAGTGTCTCCGGTGGCAGAAGGTCGGCATATATCTTGCAAAAATTCATGAAAGTAATGCTGCAATGTGCATCCAGTCCTTTTCGATAATCGTTCAGTTCGCCGGTGATACCTGAAAAGTTGAGGTAAAGCACCAGATAGCTGTTGCGGTTTGCTGTGGGATGCTTCCCGATGTAGAGATTGCCGAATAAGTCGTTGAACTTATCGCGGGTACGCACATCGTAGTAGTGTTGCAGTACGTTCAGCGTGAGGCTTTTGCCGAAGCGGCGGGGACGGATGAAGAAAAAGAACCGGTCTGCCTGCTCTATCATAGGAATGAAGCGGGTTTTGTCTACATAATAATAGTCTTCGCGGCGGATGACTGCGAAGTTCATCATGCCGTAAGGCAAACGCTTTCTGTTGGGTACTATATATTCCATTGGATCCATCTTCTGTCCTCCTGCTGATTTCTTATTTTATAACTTGCTTATTAATAGCGTTAACGACACAAAGATAGTAAAAGTTCTTGTTGGGTACGAGGCATCCTCAAAAAAGTATTGGAAAAACTCATTCACACTAAGAACTGCAGACCTGACAAAGCTATTCTGAAACAGCAGTGAAGTGGCGGAAATAATTCTCGAGGTTAGCTTGTATATATTGAAAGATACTGTATTTTTGTGCAGAACTAAAAAAAGAAGAGACTATGTTGGACATTATTTTGATCGTAATTAGTGCCCTTTGTATGATAGCCGGGTTAGCAGGTTGTATTCTGCCGTTTCTTCCCGGTCCGCCTATTGCTTATGTGGGGTTGGTCATTCTGCACTTCACGGATAAGGTACAATATTCTACGACACAATTAATCGTATGGTTATTGATTGTAGCTGTTTTGCAGGTATTAGATTATTTCACTCCGATGCTGGGAAGTAAATATAGTGGCGGTAGTAAATGGGGTAATTGGGGATGTATCATAGGAACTCTTGTCGGTCTTCTTTTCTTGCCTTGGGGCATTATTCTCGGTCCGTTTCTAGGGGCGGTGATTGGTGAACTATTAGGAAATAAAGAGTTCTCGCAGGCACTCAAATCAGGTGTGGGCTCTTTACTCGGATTTATATTCGGAACTTTACTGAAGTTCGTTGTCTGCGGTTATTTTTGCTATCAATTTATCATAGGTCTTATTCGGTAACCTATTTGATGTTGTAAAACATTCGTAAGAATAACTTATCTATTGCCTTTACATAGAGTACTAAATCGATGTGTGTTCGTCTTTATTGAAGTAGCACATTGAGGTAGTACCATGAAAAAGACTTTTATTTATCTTTCTTTTATCATTTTCTTGGGGTGGTTTCCCTCGCTTTTTGCGGGAGAAATTTATGTATCCCTGCAGGGGAATGATAAGAATCCCGGGACAAAGGAAGCTCCGTTTTATACATTAAACCGGGCAATCAAGCAGGCTCGTGAATGGCGTAGACTGAATCGGCCGGAAGTAGCCGGAGGAATTTATATTCGTTTGGAAGAGGGTGTTTATGCCCAGCGCAATTCTCTGTTTCTTCGTCCGGAAGATAGTGGGACACCCGATTCTCCAACGGTGATTTGTGCAGTAGATGGTGCTCACCCTGTAATTAGTGGTGGAGTTGCTGTTACGGGGTGGAAGCGTGGATGTAATCATCCGGCAATTCCTGAAAAGCTAAAGCAGAAGATATGGTCGGCAGAGGCTCCCCTAATAGGAAATAGAAGAGTAGAAACTCGGCAAATGTGGGTGAACGGTCATAAAGTTCAAAGAGCTGCGCAATTTCCTGACGGAGAATTGGAACGAATGATTGACTTCAATCCGGAAGAGCAGACAATAACGATCCCCGTTTCTCAAAGTGTAAATCCGAAAAGACTACAAAATGCCGGCCAACTGGAAATGATTGTCCATCAACGCTGGGCGATTGCTATTTTGCGCGTGAAAAGTATAGACGCGAAAGACGGACAAGCTGTAGTTCGCTTCCATGAACCCGAAAGTTACCTGGAGTTTGCGCATCCCTGGCCGCAACCCGTCATCGGAGGAGAGAAAGGAAATTCTTCCTTTTGTCTGACCAATGCACTGGAATTGCTGGACCAACCCGGTGAATGGTTTCAGGAATATCCTTCCGGCACGATTTACTATTATCCGCAAGCGGGCGAAAATATGGAAACTGCTGAAGTGATTATCCCTGCCTTGGAAACTTTAGTGACCATAGACGGTACATTGTCCCGTCCGGTAAAGCATATACAATTTAACGGAATTACTTTTGAGCATACCTCCTGGATGCGTCCTTCTTATCAGGGACACGTCACTCTGCAAGGGGGATTTCCTTTATTGGATGCCTATAAACTACAAGAACCGGGGCTTCCGGAAAAAGCAGAACTGGAAAATCAAGCCTGGATCACCCGTCCCGAAACGGCAATATGTGTAAGAGGTGCCGAGCATATTGATTTCAAGCATTGCACGTTCCGTCATTTATCGTCCACCGGACTGGATTATGAATGGGCCGTTACTGCATCGAGCGTCGAAGATTGTCAATTTACGGATATTGGAGGAACGGCTTTACTGGTCGGTGCATTTCCGGACGGAGGATTTGAGACGCACGTCCCTTTTATTCCTGCTGACGTACGGGAATTATGTTCCCATATTACTATCAGAAACAATTTCATTAGTAATGTGACTAATGAAGACTGGGGATGTGTAGGTATCGGCGCCGGATATGTCAGAAACATGGATATTTCTCATAATGAAGTCTGCCATCTGAACTATTCAGGGATTTGTGTAGGCTGGGGATGGACATCGCTGGAGAGCGGAATGTGCAACAACCGGATAGAAGCAAACTATGTACATCACTTTGCCCGGCGGCTATACGATGCAGGCGGCCTGTATACTCTTTCCAACCAGCCGGGTTCCGTCATGCGAAATAACCGGATCGAACATTTAATCGAGGCACCCTACGCTACGAATGACCGGGCTTTTTATATCTATCTGGATGAAGCTACGGACGGATATACAATGGAAAACAACTGGTGTCCCACTGAACGTTTTGATTCGAACCGCCCCGGGAAAAAGAACGTGTGGAAGAATAACGGGCCTCAAGTGGCGGACAGTATTAAATACAAAGCTGGAAGAATAAAGCAAGATTGAAACAAATCAATGGATTAACATAGTCATCAATGTACTAGTATAGCAATCAATAAACTAGTGTAATAATCATTAGAACTAGACTAGTATGGTAATCATTCAAACTAATCTGATAATTATAGTAATCAATAAACGATATTTAATCAATAAAATAGATGAAACCAACGAACTATCACTTATTTGATTTCTTTGATTTCGATACCGAGTTATCAAGGAATGAGTCGCTTTGGAAAGCATACAAGCCAACGGCTGTTTATGAAAAGGAAGGAGATATTTACGTAACAGTTCCCTTTCAGAAGCAAAAGCTGGCTAACGATATGATGGCGGATACCGATGTTCCCCAGGAGGAATATACGTTAATCATCCGTCAGTATAACATCGGCATCACCCGCCTGTTTCTTGGCTTCGGTGATTATGTACTGACAGATGAGTCGGAAATGCTGCAATTCAGTGACCGGATTCAGAAAGTGCCCCTGTTTATAAAAGAACAAAAAGGAAAATGGATTCTTTCGACAGAAGACGGAACGAAGCGTGCCGTTATCAATGTGGAAGAGCCTCTATTAGACCGATGGAGCGAATTGCTTCCCGACCCTCAAGAAACGCTTGATATCACTTTATACCCTGACGGAAAGCGTGAAATCCGCTTGTCAGCCTACGACCATTTTTCGCCTCCCCGCTACGATGCGTTACCTGTTGCTTTTTGCAAACGCGACGGTCGGAAAGAACGTGCAACGCTTTCTTTTGAATGTAAGCCCGATGAATGTTTTGCCGGAACCGGAGAACGTTTCTTTAAAATGGACTTAAGCGGACAGACTTTCTTCCTGAAAAACCAGGACGGGCAAGGAGTCAATAACCGGCGTACTTATAAGAATATCCCCTTCTATCTATCCAGCCGCATGTATGGAACATTCTACCATACATGTGCTCATAGCAAGCTCTCGCTGGCCGGACATTCCACCCGTTCCGTCCAGTTTCTAAGCGACCAGGCATTGTTGGATGTATTTGTAATAGGCGGTGATACGATGGAAGATATTCTTCGCGGTTATCGTGACCTGACCGGCTATCCGTCTATGCCTCCTCTTTGGAGTTTTGGCGTTTGGATGAGCCGTATGACTTATTTCAGTGCCGATGAAGTAGACGAAATATGCGACCGCATGCGTGCCGAACACTATCCCTGTGACGTAATTCATCTGGATACGGGCTGGTTCCGTACCGATTGGCTCTGCGAATGGAAATTCAATGAAGAACGGTTCCCCGATCCGAAAGGATTCATCGGGCGGTTGAAAAAGAACGGCTATCGTGTCTCTTTATGGCAACTTCCATACGTTGCGGAAAATGCAGAGCAGATTGATGAAGCCAGAGCCAATGATTATATAGCCCCATTGACCAAACAACAAGCGACCGATGGTTCCAACTTCTCCGCCCTGGATTATGCCGGAACAATCGACTTTACTTATCCGAAAGCAACCGAATGGTACAAAGGACTATTGAAACAACTCCTGGATATGGGAGTAACCTGTATCAAAACCGATTTCGGTGAAAACATTCACATGGACGCCCTCTATAAAGGTATGAAGCCGGATTTGTTGAACAACCTGTATGCCCTGCTTTATCAAAAGGCCGCTTACGAAATTACGAAAGAAGTGACAGGTGACGGTATTGTCTGGGCACGTTCCGCATGGGCGGGATGCCAGCGTTATCCTTTGCATTGGGGAGGCGATTCCTGTAGCTCTTGGGATGGAATGGCAGGTTCTCTGAAAGGCGGTCTGCATTTCGGTCTGTCGGGATTTGCTTTTTGGAGCCATGATGTTCCCGGCTTCCATACATTGCCCAATTTTATGAACTCGGTAGTAGCAGATGATGTGTACATGCGTTGGACCCAATTCGGCGTATTCACATCGCATATCCGTTATCACGGAACCAACAAGCGTGAACCCTGGCACTATCCGGCCATAGCTCCGTTGGTGAAAAAGTGGTGGAAATTGCGTTATTCGCTCATTCCATACATCATAGCACAAAGTAAACTAGCCATAGAAAGCGGCTATCCGCTCTTGCAGGCACTCATTCTGCATCATCCGGAAGATAAACTTTGTTGGCATGTGGATGATGAATACTATTTCGGCAATGATTTCCTGGTAGCTCCGGTGATGAACAGCGAGAACCGTCGGGATATCTATCTTCCCGAAGGAAAATGGGTAAACTTCTTTACGGGAGAACGTCTGGAAGGAGCATGCTGGCTGAAAGACGTATACGTTCCATTGGAAGAAATGCCCGTATATGTGCGTGCAAATGCCGTGATCCCCATCTATCCGGAAGACGTGGACTGTACGGATGAAATGGATTTAAGCAAGAGCATAGCTCTACGTATAGATAATGATTATAAAGGATTTTGGAATAGATAAATAGAAATAACTCAAGTTTTGTAAGTAGCCTGAAAGGCTTACATAATATAGCGCAGGGTGATACCTTACGCTATATACCAAGAGGCTTTCAACCTAATAAATTACTTCCGAAACTTGAGTAGAATAAATAAAAAATGGCAGAGTATGAAAACATGGAAGAGTAATTTAGAAGAAACAAAACAACGTTATATAAATTGGTGGAACCATAAAGGAATCATTCTCAATATGTGGGAGCACTTCCAGGAAGGAGTGCAACCACATGCAGAGATAATGCCTCCCGCACCGGCAAAAGATTTGTCGCAAAAATGGTTCGCCCCTCAATGGAGAGCAGAATATCTGGACTGGTACGTAGCGCACAGCAGTCTGAAAGCGGATATTCTTCCGGTTGCGAATACCCAACTGGGCCCCGGCTCACTGGCCGCCATCTTAGGCGGAGTGTTTGAAGGCGGGGAAGACACCATTTGGATTCATCCCAACCCAGATTTCACCGATGAAATAGTCTTTAACCCCGAACACCCGAACTGGATTCTTCATAAAGAACTCCTGAAAGCCTGTAAAGCGAAAGCCAACGGACACTACTTTGTCGGTATGCCCGACCTGATGGAAGGACTGGATGTTCTGGCCGCACTGAAAGGAACGGATAGGGTATTATTGGACACAGTGATGCAGCCCGAAATCCTGGAACAGCAGATGCAGCAAATCAACGACATCTACTTCAAAGTATTTGATGAACTATACGACATCATCCGTGAAGGCGACGAGATGGCTTTCTGTTATTTCTCGTCCTGGGCTCCCGGAAAGATGAGTAAACTGCAAAGTGATATTTCGACTATGATTAGTCAGGATGATTATCGCCGGTTTGTGCAACCTTTTATTCGTGAACAATGTCAGAAGATTGATTATACCCTTTATCATCTGGATGGAGTGGGAGCCATGCATCACCTGCCTGCCTTGCTTGAAATTGAAGAATTGAATGCGATTCAATGGACTCCCGGAGTGGGCGAACCACAAGGAGGATCTCCCAAATGGTACGATCTGTATAAGAAGATTCTGGCAGGCGGAAAGAGCGTGATGGCTTGCTGGGTGACATTAGACGAACTAAAACCCCTATTGGATCATATCGGCGCGGACGGTGTACATTTGGAAATGGATTTCCATAACGAAAAGGAAGTGGAACAGGCCATGCGGATTGTCGAAGAATATACCGGTTCTTCTACCGCTGTAAATACCAATGAACATCAACAGGATGCCGACTTGGCGGCTATCGGACAGGAACGTATTTGTATACGGGAAGAACAACACCTAGAAGAGGATAAACTGAAACCTCTGTATGAAGCCATTGTTGCCGGGAAACTGGAATCTGCGGTTGAAGTCACCCGGCAAGCCATTGCGGAAGGAGTAGCTCCCCAAATGATTATCAATAATTATATGATTAAGGCAATGGGCGAAGTGGGACAACGTTTCCAGGATGGAAAAGCTTTTGTTCCCCAACTGTTGATGGCAGGACGTGCTATGAAAGGGGCTTTGGAGCTACTGAAACCTTTATTGGCAGGAAGTGCTTCCACTACAATCGGTAAGATTGTCATCGGTACAGTGAAAGGAGATCTCCATGATATTGGTAAAAACCTAGTGGCTTCCATGCTGGAGGGTTGCGGCTTTGAAGTCATTAATATTGGTATTGATGTGACTTGTGACAAGTTTGTGGAAGCTGTGAAGGAAAACCATGCTGACATCTTGTGCATGAGCGCATTGCTGACTACTACCATGACGTATATGAAAGAGGTTATTCAGGCATTGGAAGAGGCCGGTATTCGTAATCAAGTGAAAGTGATGATTGGCGGAGCACCCGTCAGTCAGGGGTTTGCTGACGAAATCGGTGCGGACGGATATAGTGATAATGCGAATACAGCTGTAGCAGTTGCCAAAGAACTGATTGGAAATAAAAAATAGAATAAAAAGGCACGGATTACACGGATAAACACGGCTTTTAATTACATAGCCTATTAAAACCGTGAAATCCATGTAATCCATGTAATCTTTGCCTAAAGAAAATTAGATTTAAACTTACGTTACTTATTTAATACTTGAATTATGCATGTGAAATTCTTAGAGACATTAGATTGGAGTATTCTGATTGCCTACTTCCTTATTTTGATAGCTATTGGTATATGGGCAAGTTCTAAACGAAAAAAGGGGAGTAGTCTTTTCCTTGCGGAGAATTCGCTGAAGTGGTATCATATCGGCTTTTCCATGTGGGGGACGAATGTGGGACCTTCCATGTTGATAGCTTCCGCAAGTGCCGGATTTACTACTGGTATTGTTTCGGGGAATTATGCCTGGTATGCATTTGTCTTTATATGTCTGCTTGCTTTTGTCTTTGCTCCCCGATATTTGGGTAGTCGCATCACGACATTGCCCGAATTTATGGGAAAACGTTTCGGACAATCTACCCGTAACATCCTTGCTTGGTATACCATTATTACCATTCTTATTTCATGGCTTGCATTGACTTTATTTGCCGGTGGAGTCCTGATCCGTCAGGTCTTCGATATTCCTATGTGGCAATCGGCATTGCTGTTACTTGTCATCTCCGCTTTCTTCACGATGCTTGGCGGACTGAAAGCTGTGGCCTACACGAATGTATATCAAATGATACTGTTGATTGTAGTATCAGCCACACTGGCTATCATGGGAATCTATAAAGTGGGCGGTGTAGGCGCACTGGTGGACGCCGTTCCGGCGGATTACTGGAATCTTTTCCGTTCGAATGACGACCCGGCTTTTCCCTGGCTACCTATTATCCTGGGTTATCCTATTATGGGAGTTTGGTTTTGGTGTACGGATCAGTCGATGGTGCAACCGGTTCTTGCTGCCAAGAATCTCAAAGAAGGACAGATGGGAACCAACTTTACCGGATGGTTGAAAATATTAGATGTACCTCTTTACATTCTTCCCGGCATTATCTGCCTCGCTTTATTCCCACAATTGGAGAATCCCGATGAGGCTTACATGACAATGGTGACTCATTTGTTCCCGACAGGAATGGTCGGCTTGGTATTGGCTGTATTGACAGCAGCATTGGTAAGTACTGTCGGTTCTGCATTGAATGCATTAAGTACGGTATTCACGATGGATATCTATGTGAAGAAAATCCGACCGCAGGCCAAACAGAGAGAGATTATCAGAGTGGGACAAGTGGTTACGGTAGTTGGTGCACTGATCTCTGTGATAATAACCATAGCGATCGACAGCATCAAGGGACTGAATCTATTTAATGTTTTCCAGTCTGTACTGGGATTTATAGCTCCTCCAATGGCAGCTGTATTTCTCTTTGGCGTGTTCTGGAAACGCACCACTACTCTGGCAGCTAATATGGCTCTAACATTGGGAACAGTGTTCAGTATCGGAGTAGGAATCTTGTATTTATGGGTGTTTCCGGCAGAACAATATGATGCATGGCCTCATTTTATGCTGCTTTCCTTCTACTTATTCGTTATCATCGGAATAGGCATGATAGTAGTCAGCCTGTGGGATAAGTCTCCGCAATTGGGCATCTTGAATATGGAAAAGATAGAGGACAAACCTGCACGAATTGTTCTTATTCTATGGGGATTACTTATTGTGACCATGATTGGGCTTTACATCTTCTTCAATGGCCACTAGTTTTTATTCACCACAGAGGACGCAGAGGACGCAGAGATTATTATCTAATAATAAAAAGACTCCGTGTCTCTGCGTCCTCTGTGGTGAAACTATTTTCTACGAAAGCAATTTTCGTACGTACACAGCCCGCAAGTATATTCCAGCTTACGGACATGAGAACCCACTCCAATAATACCACTTACAGATTTGATGGGAATCATCAGGCTGGAATCTGTCAACTGAATACCACAGGGCGAAGCGACCGGAAATAAGGAGAATAGTTTTTGTTGTTCCGATACGTGCCATCCGCAATAACCGGGGCTGTATCTGTTAGTGTGCTTCCAACCTCTCTTTTCGATAAATGCAGCCAACTCCTCTTCCATGCAATCAGCAGCCTTTTCTGCAATGATGCTCCCCAATGAGTCTGCTATATATACTTTCACCATGTCGTCCTCTTGCTGAAGCAGATGTTGAAACTCCTCAAATTCAACTCCCGCAGTGGCGGTAAAAAAGGCAAAGGCTTCCGAACCCCGTAGTTGGCGGGCAATGGTTTTACCGATTGAGAGAACCGTATCTTTTACAGTCAGTGTTGCTTTTTCAGTGTCAAGCAGTCCGTCAGTGAGGAAAAAGAAAAAACGGGGACGAAGAAGGGGAGTGATACGGTCAAGTAACGTATTTATTTCTTCTATAACCATTCCATCCGGCATAGAATCTTTATATCCCATCGCCTCGTAGATATCGGACGATGGGATTTGCAGTTTCTGGTAAGTAAGTTCCTGTTCAACCATTGGTGGATGCATTGAAATATATAGGTTGTTGTAATCCTGCGGACACAGAATTAAACTTGTGTCTTATTGAACTCTTCCAATGCAGTATAAAATGCATCTATATTAACAGAAGACGTATGTGGCGGAATATCACAACCACTTGACAATACGAAATTCGGATATGCACGGGTAGCCTCCAATAGTTGCAAAGTCGCTTCCTTCATAGTCTCCGGACCTGCCATTTTGAAAAGGCTCACCGGGTCCAGATTTCCCATTGCCAGTGCATCGGTCGGAACCTCTTTCAACGCTTCCTCCATTTTGATTTTATTCCCGAAATGATAAGCGGCTGCACCGGTATAAACCATCGCTTGTGTGCAATTCCCTGTGTTTCCGCAATTATGAAGTACTACGGCAAAGTGATCATCCTGTACCTTCTCTATTATTTCTTTCACAAATAAAGAAGAATATTGCAGGCAATCTTCGTTGGATAACAGTCCTGCAGCAGGTTCAGCCATGACTACACCGTTCACACCGGTTGCTTTCAATGCCATGCAATAGCGGGTGATGAAGTCACTGCATTTTCTTAATAACGTATTGGCTGCATCGGGATTAATATAAATCAGCATCATGATTTCCGACATATCATACAAACGTCCAGCCAGCGAATAAGGACCGATGCAACCGGCAAAAACCGGACGGTCTGTTACATTTCTGGCTGTCAGCATATTCGCTTTAAGATATTCCGGGATTCTTCCTTTATTCAACGCCGGAACTTCCAGCTTTTCAATAGCAGCTTCATCGGCCAGTAAACGGCCGGACACACTGGGCACCTCATTTTCCGGAAAGATAATCTCTGCCCCGAAAGCTTCCGCTTCTACCGTCAGATCCATGATAACGGTTGCTGCCGCAGTCGGATACTTGTCACAAAGAGCTTTGATAGCCTCATAATGAACCTGTCCGTTTGTTACCGCATCATGCACCGTTTTCCCGATAAATTCGATACCCGGATGTGTCATGATCGGAATTGCAATCGTTTCCTTACGTTGGATCGTTTGGCTGATCCATTCTTTCATATTCAGTTTACCCATAATTTCAGTTTTTAATATCGTCTTGTAATAAAGACGAAGTTGCCCTTCTTTTGTAATCTCGTATATGATAAAATCTTATACCGGTATAAAAATAAAGCTGTCCTTCAAAAAGAAGAACAGCTTTACACCTATTTGATTTATCTTCGAGCTTTATTTTACCGGAATCTTATCAATACGGTTCTGATGGCGTCCGCCGTCAAATTTGGTAGAGAAGAACTCTGTCAAAATCATGTCCGCTTCTTCAGTGCTGATGAAGCGTCCCGGCATAACCAATACATTAGCGTCATTGTGCTGACGAGCCAGGTGTGCGATTTCTGCATTCCAGCAGAGAGCGGCACGAACCCCTTGGTGCTTGTTCAGCGTCATATTGATTCCGTTTCCACTGCCGCAGATAGCGATACCGGGATAACATTCTCCCGATTCCACTGCAAGAGCCAGCGGATGAGCATAATCCGGATAGTCTACGCTTGCGGTAGAGTTAGTTCCGAAATCCTTGTAAGCCCAGCCTTTTGCTTCCAGCCAGCCGCGAACATATTCTTTCAGTTCAAAACCGGCATGGTCGCATGCTAATCCGATTGTTTTCATTAGAGCATTGCTTTTACTTGGTTATATACGTTCTCGGCAGTAAATCCAAGTTTCTCATCCAATACTTTATAAGGAGCGGAGAAACCGAAAGATTCCAATCCCCAAACTTTACCGTGGCAACCTACCAGACCTTGAAGAGTGACAGGCAGACCGGCAGTCATACCGAAAATCTTCGCATCTGCCGGAAGAATAGCTTCCTGATATTCTTTCGGTTGGTTGCGGAACAGACCTTCAGACGGAGCAGATACAATGCGTACCTTCACGCCATCTTTGCGAAGTAACTCTGTACCGGCTACCAATGTAGCTACTTCAGAACCTGAAGCCACCAGGATAACATCCGGATTTTCGTCGGAACCTGCTACGATATAAGCACCCTTGGCTGCTTGTTCGTAATCTGTTCCTGCCGGTAAATTGACAATATTCTGGCGAGAGAAGATCAATCCTGTAGGAGTAGACATATTTTCCATAGCAAGTTTCCAAGCGATGGTTGTCTCTTCTGCATCAGCCGGACGAAGTACCAACATAGAGTTGTGTCCCTTATGGTTTTTCAGTTTTTCCATCAGGCGGATTTGAGCTTCCTGTTCTACCGGTTCGTGAGTAGGACCGTCTTCACCTACGCGAAATGCGTCGTGTGTCCAGATGAATTTCACTGGTTGTTCCATCAAAGCAGCCATACGTACGGCAGGTTTCATGTAATCGGAGAATACGAAGAATGTACCGCAAGCAGCGATCACACCACCGTGGAGAGACATACCGATACAGATACAAGCCATTGACAGTTCAGATACACCTGCCTGGAAGAATGCTCCGCTGAAATCACCTTTCTTGAAAGAATGAGTCTTTTTCAGGAAACCGTCAGTCTTGTCAGAGTTAGAAAGGTCGGCCGAAGCAACGATCATGTTTTCTACCTGTGTAGCAAGTGCGCCCAATACGGTTGCAGATGCAGCACGAGTAGCGCTACCTGCTTTCTGTTCGATAGCAGCCCAGTCCACTTTCGGAGCTTTGCCCGAGAAGAAGAGTTCCAGTTTTGCTGCCAGTTCCGGGTTTGCTTTCGCCCATGCAGCTTTCTTTGCATACTTTTCAGCAACGATCTTTTTCAGTTCTTCTGCTCTTTTTGCATACAATTCGGCTACTTCCGGGAATATAACGAACGGGTTAGTAGGATCACCACCCAGATTCTTGATTGTATTTACGTATGCGTCGCCGCCGAGAGGAGCACCGTGTGTAGCGCAGTTAGCTTCATAGCTGCTGCCGTCTGCCTTGCGTGCACCTTTACCCATTACGGTTTTACCGATAATTAGTGTCGGACGTTCTTTTTCAGCCTGTGCTTCTTTGATTGCCGCACGGATTTCGTCAGGATCATTACCGTTGATATTAAGTACGTTCCATCCCCATGCTTCATATTTCATGGCAGTATCTTCAACGGTTACGTCTTTCGTTTCTGTAGAAAGCTGAATATCGTTGGAGTCATAGAACATAATCAGGTTGTCCAATCCCAGTGCACCGGCAATACGTCCGGAACCTTGAGAGATTTCTTCCTGAATACCACCGTCAGAGATGTAAGCGTAAATGGTCTGATTCATCACCTCGTCGAAACGGGCTTTCAAGAATTTGGCAGCGATAGCAGCACCTACTGCAAAAGTATGTCCCTGTCCCAACGGACCAGAAGTATTTTCGATGCCACGCATGATGTCCACTTCAGGATGTCCCGGAGTAGGGCTTCCCCATTGACGGAATTCTTTCAGCTCGTCCAGCGTGAATTTTCCTGTCAATGCCAACGTAGAATAAAGCATCGGAGACATGTGGCCCGGGTCGAGGAAGAAGCGGTCACGTCCTTCCCAACGGGGATTTTCAGGATCGTATACTAGAAACTCAGAGAAGAGTACATTTACAAAATCAGCACCACCCATGGCGCCACCCGGGTGACCGGAATTGGCTTTCTCAACCATTGAAGCAGCAAGAATACGGATGTTATCCGCTGCACGATTCATAAGTTTGTTATCGTTCATATCATTAAAATTTAATTGATTTCTGTCAGATTGTTCGCAAAGATAACTCTTTATGTGGATTTAACAATCCAAAAGAGCTATCTTTTTTATCGACAATTTTACGGTCTTCTTGTTTGTGATACAATAAGTAATTGCTCTAAAATTACTGTAACTCTAAAGTAACAATGGACTTAGCAGGAAGTTTTACCTTCATTGTACCTTTATTGATTTTTACCTCTTTGAAAGGTGCCGGTTTTACAATATTAGGTTTTTCAAAAGAATTGTAATCGGTCAGTTTGGAAGCGGTCAGAATCTCTCCGATAGCTTTCTTGGCTTTCGTATCACCCAGATTGATGGTGATTTCCTGCGCTTCATCAGCATCTACATTGGAAAGAGAAATATGGATCACCCCATCTTTATTTTTGGAAGCTGTGGCGCTCACCATCGGTACAGTGCGGTTATCACGTACACTTATCTTTTCGCAAGTCAGGTCGATAGGAAGATAAGTGGCATCCTGGTGTACTTTATACATTTTGAAGACATAATAAGTAGGCGTCAACACCATTTCTTTGTCTTTCGTCAGAATCATCGATTGAAGTACGTTGACAATCTGTGCGATATTTGCCATCTTCAGGCGGTCTGTATATTTGTGGAATACATCAAGACTCAAAGAAGCCACGAAAGCATCACGCAATGTGTTCTGCTGATACAGATGTCCTTTGATGGTTCCCGGTTCCTCATCCCACCAGGTTCCCCATTCGTCCAGTAAGAGAGCGATTTTCTTGTCCTTGTCATATTTGTCCATGATGGCACAATGTTTCTTGAGTACATCTTCTACTTCCAGACATTTGCCCATCGTCCAGTAATAATCATCCTTGTTGAATTGAGTGGCTGATCCTTTGCTGCCACTCCATCCGGTTACGGTATAATAGTGCAGAGAAAGACCGTCCATCCGGTGTCCTACACGATTCATCAATACATCTGTCCATTTGTAATCATAGTCACTTGCGCCACTGGCAATCTTGAACAGACGGTTGCCGTCATAATTGCGGCAATAAGTAGAATAACGACGATATAAGTCTGCGTAATATTCCGGACGCATGCTGCCACCGCATCCCCAGCTTTCATTTCCTACGCCGAGATATTTCAATTTCCATGCTTTGTCGCGACCATTCTTACGGCGAAGGTTGGCCATAGGCGAGTCTCCGTCAGAAGTCATATATTCCACCCATTTAGCAAGCTCTTCCACTGTGCCGCTACCTACATTTCCACTCACGTATGGTTCGCAACCCAGCATTTCGCAAAGATTCAAAAACTCGTGCGTTCCGAAACTGTTATCTTCAATGGTACCGCCCCAGTTGTTGTTCACCATCTTCGGACGGTTCTCTTTCGGACCAATGCCGTCCATCCAGTGGTATTCATCGGCAAAGCATCCGCCCGGCCAGCGAAGAACGGGAACGGACAAGTCTTTCAGTGCATTGAATACGTCTGTGCGATATCCCTTGATATTAGGAATATCCGAGTTTTCGCCTACCCAAAGACCGCCGTAGATACATGAACCCAAGTGTTCGGCAAACTGGCCGTAAATTTCCTTCGGTATGATTTCTTTGCCTTGGTCGGCATGTACGGTTATGGTAGCACTCTTTTGTGCAGAAAGAGATACAGATGCTGCCAGAAAAGCCGTGCTGACTAATAGTTTTGCTTTCATAAATGGTATTTGTTTAATGATTATTTTTTACCACAGATTACGCAGATTATCACAGATTGATTTTATTCTGACTACTATCATGTTATAACCCATAAATAATCTGTGTTAATCCGTGTAATCTGTGGTGACTTCTATTTTAGTAAACGAACTTCATAAACGGCAGAGGTCCATTCCGTCCCGTCAGGGATAAAACGTATCGGACAACTACCCGTATTCAGTTTTTGAGGCAGAACGTATGAAAGGGTTATGAAACCGTCTTTATCCGCTTCACTGACAGTCGGATGAACAGCCAACTTTTCGTTATTCAGAAGAATAGCCACTTTATTGCGGTCATCTTTCCGTACCGTAATCAGGAGGCGGCTTGCTTCCTCTTTTACCTTCAATTGATAGCCGAACCAACCTTTGGCGCGACGGAAATGCCGGTCTTTATTCGTTCCTGTTTCTGCCTGCTCATACTGGATGCCATGGTCAGACTCCGGCTGCTGTTCGCCAGGGAAGATCAGGTCAATGGTTTGATTAGCCAATTCCGTTGCTTTTCGTTCAGCTGTTGCCATCTCTTCCTGAATCGCTTTAAACTGCTCTTCGTTTGCCTGCCGGAAATAAACGGCATAACGGGAATTATGCAGGCGGAAGAACGGAACGAGTTCCAATGCTTTGCCTTGTGCAGGATAAACCTCTCCGTTATAGCTGAAAGTAATCCGGCTATTCTGTTCTTTCTGAAGAGATTTGCAGATTGAATCTGGATTTCCTATCAGCATCGGGACTTCTTGCAAAGGAATTTGTTTGCCATGAGCGATATGTCCGCCACGGCTGTCATCGGCATATAAACCGTCAAGATGTTCTGTGCCTGTGGAAGCTGCAAGAACGATCGGACCATATAAGAAAGCATAATAATCTTTCTTGTCGGGAATCTGTTCCACGCTGACTTTCATAGGCAAGTGGAAAGTAACGACATCTCCTTTTTTCCATTTGCGGGAGAGAGGAAGATATTGGTTACCTTTTGCCATAATGAACATTTTTCTTTTTCCATTGATGCTGACGCTATATCCTTTGGATTGGTTCGCCCATTCCGGAATACGTATCATTAAAGTACGTTTTTTCTTAGGCGCTTCATCTATTCGCAAAGTTACCTTGCCGTCATCAGGGAAACAGGTTTCCTGTGTCAAAGTAATGCCTTGCTCTTTCCAGGTCAGTTGTGAAGGAATGAAGAGATTGACATAAAGAGTGTCTTTCCGATACGCATAGATAAATTCACCGTATTTGGTATGATTCTCCAAGCCTGAACCTACACAGCACCACATTGATGTTTCCGGTTGTGAGTACACACGATAGTGTCCCGGACGCATAGGAGTGAAGTAGACAAATCCACCTTTATCCGGCTCTTGTGACGCTAGAATATGATTGTAAAGCGCACGTTCGTAATAGTTTACGTAGTTGGGATCAGGTTCGTTTGTTTGATTCGGATTGTGAGAATTCTGATAAAGCATTTTGGTAAGACGGAGCATGTTGTAAGTATTACAGGTCTCCGGTCCTTGAACGTCGTTCAGCATGGACGTGAAGTTATCCGACGGATGGAAATGTTCGCGGACGCTATTTCCTCCGATGCAGACAGAACGGTGATTGACTACCGTGTTCCAGAAAAAACGGGCGGCATGATCCCATTCTGCAGCATGATTCCAATTCTTGTCGTCTTGTGAAAGTTCGGCTATTCGCTTGTAGCCGATCACTTTCGGAATCTGTGTGTTGGCGTGCATCCCCGTCAATTTGTCTTCCTCTTTGATAAGCGGGTCTAAGATAAGCTTGTGAGAGAAACGGCGTGCCAGTTCCAGATACTTCTTGTCGCCTGTGATTTCGGCCACGTCAGCGAACGTTTCGTTTAATCCGCCATGTTCGCTACGAAGCATATCCTGCATTTGTTCGTCGCTCAAGCCGGAAGTGATATCGATCATCCAATCTGTAAAAGCGATAAGCATTTGGCGTGCAAGGTCGCTTCCTGCATAGAGATATGCATCCCGCAATCCGGCGTAAGTCTTATGTATGTTGTATAGAGGCACCCATTTGCCGTTAAGGTCGAAACCTCCGGCACGGATCTTTCCTGCTTTTATATCTTTCCAAAGTTGAAGGCTTCCCGGAGTTCCTCCGATGAATCCTGTGCCGACAGTTTGTTGTGCCCGGTTCAACTCATTCAGCATGTAGTTGAGGCGATTATAGACTGCGGTATCTCCGGTGGCGGCATACATCATGGAAAGTGCGGATAAATAATGTCCGCCGATATGTCCGTCCAATCCGGTATTTTCCCAATTGGTGTAGCTGGGGGCTTTAGGCTGTAACCCTGCTTCGCGGAGAAAAGGAGCGAGCAGACGGTCGGGGTCTAATGCAAGTATGTAATGTAAATCAGTCTGTTGAGCTTGCAGAAACGGACTATCCAATAGTTTCACATTCTGTAAAGGGAAGTAAGACACTTGTGGGGCGTTTTGAGCTTTGCCCAGTGAGATGGACAGCACAAGTGCAAGTATGAACGAGGTGGTTTTCATGATAATAGTCTCCCCATCTCCCTCTCCAAAAGAGGAGAGGGGTGGAGATAATTAATGTTTGTACTTAGTTAGAATTGACTCTTGATAAACAGCGATTTATCGGCAATCTCTGATGAACAACAATGGATTGCCGACTGTCAATTATTTAAATTTGACTGCTGCCTCTTCGATAGGCAATCCTGCCTTATAGTTTTCGATGTATGTATTGAAGCCGGCTACATCTTCGGGTGTAGGTGATACCTCGATACCCGCGTCACCGACAAATACGCTTTCATCCAGAAAATCGGCAAGAGATTGTTTCTTTTCATTGTTCACGAGGTAAGAACCTAACAGGGCAATACCCCAGGCACCACCTTCGCCGGCTGTTTCCATCACAGAAATAGGCGAGTTGATAGCTGCAGCAAGTATTCTTTGACCTACTCCTTTGGTTCTGAATAATCCTCCGTGACCAGTAATTCTGTCCACTTTGATTTTTTCTTCGTTGAACAGGATATCGTTGCCAATCTTGAGTACTCCTACTGAAGCATATAGGTGAGTCCGCATAAAGTTTGCCAGGTTGAATTTGTCATTTGCCGAACGTACAAACAACGGTCTTCCGTCAGCAAATCCAGTTACAGGTTCGCCTGAAATATAATTGTATGAAAGCAAACCTCCGCAATCGGTATCACCGGTGAGTGCAATATTGTAAAGTTTGCTATAGATTTCATCCATATTTACAGGTATGCCCAGAAGCTCCTGATATTCCTTGAACAGGTTGACCCATGCGTTGAGATCAGAAGTACAGTTGTTGCAATGCACCATGGCTACCAGACTTCCGTCAGGAGTGGTCACCATGTCAATCATTTCGTATGGCTTCGACAAATCTTTCTCCAATACGATCATAGAGAATGAAGAAGTACCTGCCGATACATTTCCGGTGCGTTGTTTGACTGCATTGGTTGCCACCATTCCGGTACCTGCGTCTCCTTCCGGCGGACAAACCGGTATTCCTGCCTTCAAATGACCCGATACATCGAGCTTTTTACTTCCTTCCGGAGTGAGGACACCAGCATTTTCACCTGCCGACAATACTTTAGGCAGAATATCTTCCAGTTTCCAGCTATATTCTTTCGGAGCAATCAGTTTATCGAACTTAGCCACCATTTCAGCTGAATAGTTGTGGGTTGTCGGATCGATAGGGAGCATACCCGATGCGTCACCGATACCCAATACCTTTTCGCCAGTTATCTGCCAATGCACATAACCTGCCAGAGTAGTCAGGAAATCAATGTCATTCACATGCGCTTCATTGTCCAGGATAGCCTGGTACAAATGAGAAATGCTCCATCGCAGCGGAATGTTGTAGACAAACAGTTCTGATAAGGCTGCTGCTGCCCGACCTGTATTCGTATTTCTCCAGGTGCGGAAAGGCACGAGGATTTCTTCTTTTTTATTGAACGGCATATAACCATGCATCATGGCGCTGACACCGATAGCAGCCAGCGTCTCAATCTCTACGCCGTATAAGTTCTTTACGTTAGCGCGAAGGTCAGCATAGCAATCTTGCAGTCCCGACCAGATAGCTTCAATATTATAAGTCCAAAGTCCGTCAACTAACTGGTTTTCCCAAGTGTGGCTACCTTGAGCAATAGGCTTGTTTTCTTGGTCAATCAAAACTGCTTTAATTCGTGTTGACCCCAGTTCTATACCAAGAATGGCTTTGCCTGCTTCGATGGTTGATTTTGCATCTAATTTCATGTTGAAATCAATATTTTAAGGTATAACGATAATGATAGAAAAAATCAAGTTTCGCAGGTGCTTAATAATTGGATTAAGCTCTTGCGAAACTTGAGAGATCGGCTTTTTAGCAAAGCGCTTTATTCAACATGTAATACACTTCGTTCATGCGCAGTTCTTTTTTGAAGCAGCTGATCGTAGTATCCTTGTTGATATGTACCATTTCGATACCTGCGATTTCAGCGTAATCTTCCCAATATTCTGCTGTCAGGTCGTAAGAGAAGCAAGAATGGTGAGTTCCACCAGCCAGGATCCATGCACCTGCACCCACTTCGAGGTTAGGCATCGGAATCCAGAGAGCAGAAGCAACCGGCAACTTAGGCAGCGGTTTCGGTTCGATACATTCCACATCGTTCACAATCAGGCGGAAGCGGTTACCCATATCTACTACTGTAGCAGTGCATCCTGCGCCTGTCTTTGAAGTAAATACCAATCTTGCAGTCTGGCTCTTGCGGATACCTATACCGAGGAAGTGTACTTCCAGGCGCGGTTTGTTGGCTGCGATAAGCGGGCAGATTTCTAACATGTGTGACTGCAGGATAGAGCTGTTGGCACCGTCGAAGTTCAGCGTGTAGTCTTCCAGGAATGAACAACCTCTGGGAAGTCCCTGATTCATTACCCATACTGTACGGTACAGAGCAGCCGATTTCCAGTCACCTTCAGCGCCGAATCCGTAACCTTCCGCCATCAGACGTTGTGAAGCAAGCCCCGGGATCTGATCGAAACCATTGTATTCGATGTCGCCCAAATCGTCGAAGTTGGTCGTAAATCCTTTAGCGCCTTTAGCTTTCAGGATAGCACGCATGGCAAGTTCTGCTTTAGCGGCATTCCATACTTTCTGATAAGCTTCAGTCGATTTGTCTTCCAAAGAAGCATCGTGGTCGTATTCTTTGAAGTAGGTAGCTACCAATGCATCTACATCTTCATTCTTGATTTCTTTGTGGTATTCCATCAATTCGCTTACCGGACAATAATCTACATGGTAACCCATACGTTGTTCAGCTTCCACTTTATCACCGTCGGTTACAGCTACATTGTTCATCTGGTCGCCGAAACGGATAATCAGCATATCCTGTGAGTCTGCCCAACCGGCACAAACACGCATCCAGACAGCGATCTTGTGCAAAGTGTCTTCCTCTTTCCAGTGACCTACCACTACTTTACGACGGATGCGCATACGGGTACAGATATGTCCGAATTCGCGGTCACCGTGAGCTGACTGGTTCAGGTTCATGAAGTCCATGTCCATTGTATCCCAAGGAATTTCCTTGTTGAACTGTGTGTGCAGGTGTAACAATGGTTTCTTCAACTGTTGCAGACCATGAATCCACATCTTAGCAGGAGAGAAAGTATGCATCCAAGTGATTACACCGATACATTTTTCATCGTTATTGGCTGCTTTGAATACAGTTTCCACTTCTTTAGAAGAGTTGGCAGTACCTTTGTATACCACCTTGACAGGGAGTTTACCGGATTCATTCAGTCCGTTTACCATTTCATTAGAATGTGCGTCTACTGCGATTACTGCGTCACCTCCGTACAGAAGCTGTGCTCCTGTTACGAACCATACTTCATATTGATCAAATACGTTATTCATAATGTTATTACTTTAATTTTTAATATCTGTTTTTTTTAATTGTTACTGTCCATAATAAGCATTCGGACCATGCTTGCGGCTGAAATGTTTTTCTACCAGCAACGGGTTCATTGTTAAATTCGGGTTTACCGCATAAGCGATACTTGCCATTTTGGCTACCTGTTCCATTACTACGGCGTTGTGTACAGCATCGTGCGCATCTTTTCCCCAAGAGAAAGGACCGTGATTCTTCACCAACACTCCCGGTGTATGTACAGGATTCAATCCTTCAAAACGTTTCACTATCACATTACCGGTTTCCAGTTCGTAAGCGCCTTTCACTTCCGCTTCCGTCATATCTGCCGTGCAGGGAATAGCGTCATGGAAATAATCCGCGTGAGTCGTTCCGATGTTCGGAATGTCGCATCCCGCCTGTGCCCAGGCAGTCGCATAAGTAGAGTGGGTGTGTACCACTCCGCCAATCTCCGGAAATGCTTTGTAAAGTACTACGTGAGTAGGAGTATCCGAGGATGGCTTCAGTCGTCCTTCAACGACCTTGCCATCCAAATCCACTACTACCATATCTTCGGCTTTCATATCATCATAACTTACACCACTGGGTTTGATTACTACCAATCCGCTTTCACGGTCGATAGCAGAGACATTGCCCCAGGTAAAGATGACTAATCCATGCTTTACCAATTCAAGATTGGCATGAAATACTTTTTCTTTTAGTTCTTCCAGCATAATGATTATATTTTAAATTTCGGGTCTTTGCGGTAAGCCTTGCCGTTGAACTTATACAAGGCAGCGCCCCGTTTGGAACCCAGTTTATCAATTTTATCAGTCTTTTCTATATAATCCATTTCAGCCACTCTTTTACGGAAGTTCCGTTTATCCATTGTTTCACCGTAAATGGCCTCATATAAACTTTGTAATTGGGATAATGTAAAGAGTTTCGGAAGCAGATTGAATCCGATAGGTTCTACGGATGCTTTCTGTTTCATCAGTTCCCGTGCTTTTTCTACCATTTCAGGATGGTCGAAGATAAGCGGGGGAAGTTCGTTCATATTCACCCAGTAAGCATTGTGCTTCTGAACCAGTTTTCGGTCATACTCATTGATGTTAATCAATGCATAGTAAGCCACGGAGATAACCCGTTCACCCGGATCGCGGTCGATTGCTCCGAAAGTTCCTACCTGTTCCATGTAAACGTTTTCCAGTCCGGTAAGCTCATGCAATACACGTTTGGCGGCATCATCCACACTTTCATTGTTTTGCACAAATCCTCCCATCAGTGACCATTCACCCATTGCCGGCTCGAAGTTTCTCTTCAACAATAGCAAGCTGATTTCCCCTTCGTTGAAACCAAAGATGATACAGTCGATGCCGACATAAAAGGTGGGATTCGAGCTATAATAAGCCTCCCCCCGGTTCTTTCCAAAAGAGAGGGAGTTTGAGCTTATCATTGACTCTTGTGAATTATCTTTATCCATTTAGATTGTGATTTTAGTTATAATAAACCAGTCTTTCCGTTGGCAAGACTATTTTTAGCTTCCTTCAACCTTTCCCAAAGAGAAGATTGAAGGAAGGGCTTATTTTTTACCAGAAATACCAGTAGAAAGCACCTGTAATAGCCAGGATAATTACAGTATGAATAATATCCCAGTGATTCCAGCTAGCACGTGTAGCAGCTTTTTGTTCTTTGGTAGCCGTACCGAATACCAGTCCCTGAATCTTTTCTGCAGTCGGAGCTTTGGTTGCCAGGCTGACTACGATTACTACAATAATGCAGAACAAGAACATCCATCCACAGAAGAATAACCAATTCATATCATAGAACAAATATTTGAATGTAGAATCTGCTACTTCACCTGCATTGCTATAATATACTTTTGCACCGAGGCGAGTTAAACCGATTACCATACCAGCAATCAATCCCCACATACCACCCTGGGCGGAAGTACGTTTCCAACAGATACCCAGTAAGAAAGCCGCAGCGATACCTGGTGCCAGTACGGATTGAACGTCCTGCAAATAAGTATAAAGTACATCGCCTACACTACGCATGATAGGAATCCAGAGAATACCTAAAATAACGATTACAACCGTTGCAACCTGACCGATACCTACCAGTTTCTTCTCCGGAGTTTCCGGTCTGAAACGTTTGTAGAAGTCGATAGTAAACAGCATGGCTGACGAGTTAAACAGAGATGCAAGAGAACTCATCAAGGCGGCAAGAATACCACATACTACCAAACCTTTCACACCGGCAGGAAGTAATTTGGCTACTAATGTCGGGAAAGCGGCATCAGCATTTGCTGTTCCGTTGGCCAGCATCGGCAAGAAACCTTCGCCACCGGCACCGATATATTTTTGATGTAATGCAAATGCGATCATACCAGGAATCAAGAAAAGGAATACAGGCAACAATTTCAGATAAGCACCGAAAATAGTACCACGACGAGCTTCCATTTCATTTTTACCTGAAAGTACACGTTGAACGATGAACTGGTCGGTACACCAGTACCAGAAACCGATAATAGCCGAACCGATCAAAGCGCCCAACCAAGGGAAGTTTGCATCATCATTGCTACGGATCAGGTTAGTCATTGTATCACCGTAATCATTTACGGTAACAGCCCCACAGACTCTCATCATTTCGTCCCATCCACCTAATTCTTTGAAGCCGAGTACCAGAATTATTAATGATCCTAGCAGTAGGATAGGGGTTTGAAGAACAGAAGTGTAAAGAACTGATTTCATACCACCGAAGATCGTATAAAGTGCAGTTAACACTACCAGACCGATAGCTGCAATCCAGAAGAAATCAATTCCCCAAAGCTCTTTGATACCGAATACTTGTTGGAATACAAGACCACCGGCATATACAGTCACAGCTACTTTGGTTAACACATAACTTACCAAAGAGATGACCGACAGGATGGTACGTGATTGAGGATTATAGCGGCGTTCCAGAAATTCCGGCATTGTATATACCATGCTTCGTGTGTAGAAGGGTACAAACACCCATCCCAGAATCAAGATCATCCATCCCTGAATTTCCCAGTGTGCCATAGCCATACCACTGGATGCACCGGCTCCTGCCAGTCCGATCAAGTGTTCCGAACCGATGTTGGATGCGAAAATAGAGGCACCGATCGCAAGCCATGTTGCGTCGCGTCCGCCCAAGAAATAATCTGCCGAGTCATTTTGTTTTTGTCTGACTACCCAAACAATAATACCGATCAGAGCCAGAAAAAAGACTCCGATTACTAGCCAATCTAATGCTTCCACAATAAATATGATTTATGAGTTAATATTATTTCTCTACAGAAAATTTGAAAATACATTCACTATTATAAGTTTGTCCCGGTTCCAGTACAACAGAAGGCCAGTCTGCCTTGTTAGGACTGTCAGGATAATGTTGTGTCTCCAGACACACAGAAGCACGTTGGTTGTAAACGATGCCTTTCTTTCCGGTTACGGTTCCGTCGAGGAAGTTTCCTGTGTAAACCTGTACACCCGGTTCGTTGGTATATACTTCCAGAGTAATACCGCTTTCAGGTGAGGTGAGTTTTGCAGCAACTTGCGAAAGATCTCCCTTTGTGTTGAGTACCCAGTTGTGGTCATATCCTTTTCCGTTCTTCAGTTGAACGAAATCGTAGTTGTCGATCTCTTTGCCTACAGCTTTCGGAGTGGTGAAGTCCATCGGAGTGTCTTTCACCGGAGCGATTTCGCCTGTAGTCATAAAGGTGCTGTCTACTGGGGTATAGTAGTCTGCGTTCACATACAATATATTGTCGGTTGAAGCTTTTGACGGATCACCAGCCAGGTTGAAGTAAGAGTGGTTGGTCATATTGATGATCGTCTTTTTATCGGTAGTTGCGCTATATTTGATGTCGATAGCGTTGTCTTCAGTCAGTTTGTAAGTCACTTTAGCTGTCACATTACCCGGGAAGTTTTCGTCTCCGTCCGGTGAGACAAGTGTCAGTTCCAGCGTTGTCGGATCAATCAGATTAGCTTCATAAACTTTGTATTGCCAACCTTTCGGACCTCCGTGCAGGCAGTGGCCGAAATTGTTTTGCGGCAGTTGGATCGTGTCACCGTCCAATGCGAAACGTCCTTGGTTGATACGGTTTGCATAGCGTCCGATAGAAGCACCGAAGTCGCTGGGTACATTAATATAGTCAGCAATGCTGTCAAAACCTAAAACTACATCTTGCATCTTACCGTTCTTGTCGGGTACCATGACAGACACGATACGTCCTCCGAAGTTAGTGATGCATACTTCCATGCCTGCCTTGTTCTTTAAGGTGTAAAGAGCTGTTTTGGCATTGTTCACTTCTGTTTGAAATTTTACCGGATCAAGACCGGACAAGGTCAGCTCGGAAGCCGGCTTGTTATTGCACGCAACCAGCATCAGCGCGGCAAATCCTGCAAGTAGAAAATGTTTTTTCATGGTTTTATTTTTAATGTAAATGAGATATTTATCTTATTTTGGGTGTAAAAGTAACACTTTTGTTTGGTGTATCAAATACACTCTTGTATGTTATGCAGCATAAACGGTATATTTTATGATTTCCCATACACCTTATTATATATATAAATGTACGCTTTCCATCCGTTTATTTTTCATATAATAGAGCGGGTTAATAGGTATTTTTTGATCTGGTTTCGTATTATAAATATCAGATACGGATGGAAAATTGTGCAAATGAATGGAATTTGATCCTTTTTGACCGATATACACCTGTTAATGATAAAATCGGGTACGGGGAAAATAGAGAATCTGATTATCTTTGCATTTTAACTATATATAATTTTTTATTGAGAACCATGAGAAGATACGCAAATTTATTGGCAGTATTAGCCTTGTCTACTAACCTTGCGCTTCATGCGCAAACTAATGAGTTGGTGATACAGACGAAGAAGCTGGGTGCAGAAATCCAACCTACTATGTACGGACTCTTTTTTGAGGACATCAACTATGCTGCCGACGGCGGACTTTATGCCGAACTGGTGAAGAATCGTTCCTTTGAATTTCCACAACACCTGATGGGATGGAAAACGTATGGAAAAGTATCCTTAATGAATGATGGCCCTTTTGAACGCAATCCGCATTACGTGCGCCTTTCTAACCCCGGACATGCACATAAACATACCGGATTGGATAACGAAGGTTTCTTTGGTATCGGTGTCAAGAAGGGGGAGGAGTATCGCTTCTCCGTTTGGGCGCGTTTGCCGCAAGGAAGTACGAAAGAAACATTGAGAATCGAACTTGTAGATACCCAATCAATGGGCGAACGTCAGGCGCTTGTCGCAGGGAATCTTACGATTGATTCTAAGGACTGGAAAAAATACCAGATAATCTTGAAGCCCGGCAGTACTCATCCGAAATCCGTACTTCGTATTTTCCTTACTTCCAAAGGAACAGTAGATTTGGAGCACGTCTCTCTTTTCCCGGTTGATACTTGGAAGGGACACGAAAATGGTCTTCGTAAAGATTTGGCACAAGCATTGGCGGATATTCATCCCGGAGTCTTTCGCTTTCCCGGTGGTTGCATTGTAGAAGGTACCGACCTGGAGACTCGTTACGACTGGAAAAAATCAGTTGGCCCGGTAGAGAACCGTCCCTTAAATGAAAATCGTTGGCAGTATACTTTTACTCACCGATTCTTCCCTGATTATTATCAAAGCTATGGATTGGGATTCTACGAATATTTCCTGCTGTCTGAAGAAATGGGTGCGGCACCTCTGCCGATTCTGAATTGCGGACTTTCCTGCCAATATCAGAATAATGATCCGAAAGCTCACGTAGCCGTTTGTGATTTGGATAACTATATTCAGGATGCACTCGATCTGATTGAGTTTGCTAATGGAGACGTGAATACCAAATGGGGAAAGGTACGTGCCGATATGGGACATCCTGCACCGTTTAACCTGAAGTTTGTCGGTATCGGTAACGAACAATGGGGAAAAGAATATCCCGAACGTCTCGAACCGTTTATCAAAGCCATTCGTAAAGCTCACCCGGAAATTAAAATAGTAGGTAGCTCCGGTCCGAATTCCGAAGGAAAAGAATTTGATTACTTGTGGCCTGAAATGAAACGTCTGAAAGCCGATTTGGTGGACGAACATTTTTATCGTCCCGAAAGTTGGTTCCTGGCACAAGGTGCCCGCTATGATAACTACGATCGTAAAGGTCCGAAAGTCTTTGCCGGCGAATATGCCTGCCATGGAAAAGGAAAGAAATGGAACCATTATCATGCTGCTTTGCTCGAAGCTGCTTTCATGACCGGATTGGAACGTAATGCTGACATCGTTCACATGGCTACCTATGCTCCGCTTTTCGCTCATGTGGAAGGATGGCAATGGCGTCCTGATATGATTTGGTTCGATAACCTGAACTCTGTGCGTACCACTAGCTATTATGTACAACAACTGTATGCACAAAACAAAGGAACAAATGTACTTCCCCTTACCATGAACAAGAAAAATGTAACGGGAGCCGAAGGACAGAACGGACTCTTTGCCAGTGCTGTTTTCGATAAGGATAAGAATGAACTGATTGTAAAGGTTGCCAATACTTCCGCCACAATACAGCCAATTACCTTGAATTTTGAAGGATTAAAAAAACAAGATGTATTGTCTAATGGCCGTTGTATCAAACTTCGTTCGATTGATTTGGATAAGGATAATACACTTGAGCAACCTTTTGCCATCGTTCCGCAGGAAACTCCGGTATCTATTGAAGGCAACGTGTTTACTACCGAACTGGAACCCACTACGTTCGCGGTATATAAGTTCACGAAGAAATAAGTAGAACTAATTAGATGTTATTAGACCAATAGGTTCTAGATTTTTGTTAATTGTAAAAAGTAAGGGCGGCTCCCATCACGGAAGCCGCCCTTCTTGATGTATAGTTATGTTATGATCATAATAACTTTTCAGGATGAGTTAGTTCTTCTACTAGCTCATATACAGTAGTACAAGGCTTGTGAGCCGCATAATCTGTTCCCGAAAATGATTCTCTTAAGCGTTGAGCGTGTTTGATAGCTAATGATTCATCTCCTATACGTTGTAATATGTCGAAAGTTTCCGGTGATTTCTTTTTATATCGGTAGTTTGAATCATTTGTTCTATTTTGTATTTCCCTTTCTATTTTCTCAATGTATTGAGAACGGGATATGCCGGTATCCAAATATTGAAAATGTAGATAATACCAAAGTTCGAATGACTCATTAGACCATGCGCAAAGAATATGATTCTTTTTTGCAAGCTGTATGGCGTCATTGAAATCATTAAAGTCATCCTTATCAAAAACAGCCCATACCCTGTCAAACTCTTTATTTGATTTATCACGAATAGCTATGGTTTCTTTGATAAGACTGACTGTACCTTGTCCCTTACCTTCAATTGTAACCTCACGGATATCCGAATAACGGTCTTTTATTAAAGCCTTGAAATAGTTAGGTTCAGTTCTTTCACCTTCACATACGATAAGGAAACTAACAGATACATTGCGTACTGCTACTTTTCTTCTTTTATCCAGTTTTGCCTGTCTTTGTTCTCTTTTTATTTCCTCAAACCGATGTTTCGGCAGCAGTCTACTCATTGTGTATTAATCTTTAATATATGGAATTGCGCCGTAACGTCCGTTGATATAATCTTTTTCAAAACTACGGTCTTTCCGAATCTTGTTTCCTTCCGGTTCTCTGAATTCTGCTAATGAATAGAGGTCGGTAGCTTCCGAATGATCTTTTTCCGTAAACCAAATCTGATCCCTACGGAATGTTTTTACATTCAGTAAATTGGTGTCGTGGGTAGCAAATATTAGTTGAGCTCCCTTGGGATTTGTTTTTGGATTGTTGAAAAGTTTAATAATATGTTGAGTCAGTAATGGATGGAGCTTGGAATCGAGTTCGTCTATAACTAGTAGACCTCCCAACGCCAATTGACCAATAACTAAGGCGGCCAAATCGAATAGTTTGTTAGTACCCGATGACTCATGCTCTTTCATGGAAAAGCGGGTTTCTCCAATGACTTCTTCCTGTTCATTATACAAATTATGTATGGTGTATGCTTTTACTTCTTTTGCCAACTTTTCATCTTCGGGAAGTTTAAATCTGTTAAACCCTACATTCATAGATTTCAAGAAATCTTGAATCTCTTGTTGAAAGCTAAGTTCTGGATTTTTATTATTACACATATCATTTGTAAATACAGACCAAGATTCATGGTCGATACCTGATATTACCCAGATACAGTCAATTTTATGAATAATTTTTTTGGCAATTTCACCGTTAAAAGAATCAATTGTAGATAAAAATAGTCCATTGTCACGTACCTTTTCTTCCAAACCTTTGCCTTCATTATACTCGTCAGCTATTCCGATTCCTTCTTCTGTACGAACAAATAAGCATTTTTCCTTTTTTGCTTTTCCCTCTTTTATATATAACCACTCTTCATAAACCTTCAGATTGTCTGCGGTAAAGCCATACGTATATGTTTGGTTATCTATCAGTATTTCTATTTCAAAAAATGATGGTTCTTGAGTTGATTTTTGGTTTAATAAGAAAGGAGTAATATTTAATTTATCTGTAGAACTCATTTTAGAAGAATAGTTGACTATCTCTCCAAATTTGCCAATCGCTTTTAAAAAGTTACTTTTTCCACTTGAGTTAGCTCCATAAATAACAGCTGATGGAAGTAGTCTATATCCTTCTTTTTCTATAACAGATTCATTCAATTCTTTAATAGCGGTAGCTTCCATGCTCAAAACCTTTTTGTCTTTGAACGAACGATAGTTGCCTACTGTAAAATTGATTATCATATTGTTTTTATATTAAGTTGTCTATTCTATAGAACATGGCAAAGATACGAATAGTTTTAGATAATTCTCTTAAAATGAGAATTTTTCTCATTTTAAGAGAATAGAGTTGAGATTGTGTGTTATTATGCCGTGTAAAAAATAAGGGCGGCTCCCATCACGGAAGCCGCCCTTCTTACTTATTTAATAACGAATAAATTCTTATTCCAGTCTACGAGAACCGTCGCCGATTACTACGTCATACACTTTCGGGCTTCTGCCGAATTTAGCTTTGAAAGCAGCTTTTGTTTTTTCAACGAAGTTATCATACAACTCATCCTTAACAAGGTTGATCGTACAACCACCGAAGCCACCACCCATTACGCGTGAACCAGTCACACCGTATTCTTTAGCGCAGTCATTCAGGAAGTCGAGTTCTTCGCAGCTTACTTCGTACAGCTTGCTCATGCCGTGATGAGTTTCGTACATCTTCTTACCTACAGTTTCGTAATCATCCTTTTCCAATGCCTCGCAAACATCGAGTACACGTTGGATTTCTTCGATTACATATTCTGCACGCATATAGTCTTCAGCGCTGATATCAGCTTTCGCTTCTTCCAGCATAGCCATCGTACAGTCGCGCAGGAATTCTACGTGCGGATGTTTTTTCTGGATAGCGGCAACAGCAGCTTCACAGCTTTGACGACGCTTGTTGTAAGCAGAAGAAGCCAATTCGTGTTTAACCACTGAATCCATCAGAACCAGACGATAGCCTTCCGGATGGAATGGGAAATACTGATATTCCAGTGAACGGCAATCCAGACGGATCAAGCTGCCTGCTTTACCGAACACAGAAGCAAACTGGTCCATGATACCGCAGTTAACACCGCAGTAGTTATGTTCTGTTGCCTGGCCCACTTTAGCCAATTCAAATTTATCTATTTTGTTTTCACCGAACAGTTCGTTCAATGCGAAAGCATACGTACTTTCCAAAGCAGCAGAAGAAGACATACCTGCACCCAGAGGCACATCACCTGCAAAAGCAGTATTGAATCCCTTCACGTCAACGCCACGTTTAATCATTTCACGGCATACACCGAAAATATATCTTGCCCAGCTGGCACGTGGAGCATCCTCTTCGTTCAGACCAAATTCTACATAGTCTTTCAAGTCGATAGAGTAAGCTTTAACCTTATCAGTGCCGTTTGGTTTGATTTCAGCAATCATGCCTTTGTCTACGGCTCCCGGAAATACGAATCCACCGTTGTAGTCAGTGTGTTCACCGATCAGGTTGATACGGCCCGGAGAAGCATATAAAAATCCAGTAGTTCCGTCAAAGTGTTTAATGAAGCGACTTCTTACGTATTCTGTATCCATGATATTTATATTTTAAAGGTGAATAATAATAATAATATAGAGATTTCTGATTTATGATTTCTGAATTATGAGCAATTCAGAAATCATAAATCAGAAATCGAAAATTATTCCACAGGAATATCCTTGTTTACATTTTTGCAACCTACTAGGCCGTAGAACAGCAGGTAAGCAAGTGCGGCGATGATAACCCAGTAGCTAGGCATGAAACCGGCGATGTCAGCCACCCAACCTTGGATAACAGGCAGGATACCTCCACCACAAACCAGTACCATAAACAGACCGGAAGCAGCAGCCAGATATTTTCCTAGTCCTTCTACTGCAAGGTTGAAAATACCACCCCACATGATAGAAGTACAAAGACCTACTAATACCAAATACATAGCGTTGATAGGTACTTCAGCAAAACCGAATGACAAACCGCCGGTAGCACTCTGTTGAAGTACAGGCAGGTTAACCAATGTTCCGGTAGAAGAGAAGATAGCAAGGAATACTAAAATCAAACCCAGTGCAGATGTAAACGTAAGCATCGCTTTACTGGAAATTTTAGCACCGAGTGATGCGCCTGCCAGACGGCCGATCAACATTAAGAACCAATAAGTTCCTACCACGAAACCTGAAATAGTAGAAGCGATACCTGCTCCGCCTTTTTCTACAGGGTCTGTCAGGAATAGATTCAAAGTACCCGGTACACCAACTTCAATACCTACATATACAAAGATTGCAATAGCTCCCAAGATGAAATGACGGAACTTTAAAGCACCCTTCATCAATTTGCCGATAGGCTCTGTTGCAGCATTGGCATTAGGTTCGGGGATTTGTACAAACAGAAGTACGAAGAATGCGAAAGCGAACACAGCCATAGCAGTGTACATCACAGGGAATATTTGAGAAATAGTAGCTTTTTCGATAGATCCGGCGATCAGGATACCTACAAACATCGGAGTAATGGTAGCCATTACAGAGTTGAAAGATCCACCTACCTGGATAAGCTGGTTACCTTTGTTACCTTCGCCACCCAGTTTGTTCAACATCGGGTTTACAACAGTGTTAAGCAAACACATAGAGAAACCTGCTACGAATGCACCAATCAAATAAACGGCAAATGCCATTTCCGGGCTTGAATGACCGGATAAGAATTGGATACCTACGCCAATGAAACCGATAGCTACTGCGATCAGTGCTGTTTTCTTATAACCCACGCGTTGCAACAGGATACCGCTCGGAATACCCATTACTGCGTATGCAATAAAGTTTCCGAAGTTTCCCAGCATACCTAATGCGTTTGATACGTCAAACTGGTTTTTCAACACGATACCCATAGGAGCAGCGAGGTTGGTAACAAATGAAATCATACCAAAAAGGAAAATCATCGTAATGATTGCAATGATTTTACCGTTCTTTTTTTCTTGTGTCATGGTTCAAAAAAAATGTTAGTTTATAAAATTAGGTTAGTTGTTTTTTCAAATCTTATTCTTCCACAGCAAACTTGTAGACAGTGATCTGTTGGTATTCATCACCCGGCAGCAAAGTAGCCGATGGGAAATGCGGTTTGTTCGGGGTATCCGGGAAACACTGTGCTTCAAAGCAGATAGCGCTTCTTGCAGGGAATGTAGCTCCGTGTGCGCCTTCAAATCCATTCAGCCAGTTGCCTGTATAGAGTTGCACGCCGGCTTCGGTGGTATACACTTCCATGATACGGCCGCTTTTTGGGTCTTTGCAAGTAGCAGCCAGGTCGAGTGAGCCGCTCTCTATCTTGTTCAGTACATAGCAGTGGTCGTAACCGGCACCGAAAATCAGTTGCTGGAATTTGTCATTGATACGTTCGCCTACGGTATGCGGAGTGCGGAAATCCATCGGAGTACCCTCTACTTTGGCAATTTCGCCTGTTGGGATAGAAACTTCGTCGATAGGCGTATAGAAATCAGCGTTAATAGTAACGATGTGGTCGTTGACGGTAGGAGTAGGAGTGGAGATACCGGCGAGGTTGAAGAAACCGTGGTTAGTCAGATTAACGACTGTGGCTTTGTCGGTTGTTGCGCGGTATTCGATAGTCAGTGCGTTTACTTCGTTTTCCAGGCGGTAGGTCATTTCTACTTCCAGGTTGCCGGGGAATCCTTCTTCGCCATCGGCAGAAACATAGTTGAATTGCACTGTGCTCTCGTCAAGTTGTATAGCGTCCCATACACGAGCGTGGAAACCGGTAGGTCCTCCGTGCAGGGAGTTAGGTCCGTTGTTGATTGTGAGTTCATGTTCTTCGCCGAACAGAGTGAATTTTCCTTTGGCGATGCGGTTGCCGTAGCGTCCGATAGTAGTGCTTAGGAAAGGTTCCGGGCTGTTGATGACGTGGTCGATGCTGTCGTGTCCGAGGATTACATTGGCATACTTACCGTTTTTGTCCGGTACCATGATAGAAAGAATGGCGCATCCGTAATTTGTTACAGCTACTTCCATTCCCTTTGTGTTTTTGAGGATAAATAAATCAGTTTTCTTATCATTTATATCCTTTTGGAAATCTTTCCGGCTGAGCCCTGATAGATTCCCTTCTGTTGGGAATGTGTTATTCATGTCTGGTATTATTAAAAATTTCCTGCAAATAAAGGGAAATTCTTTCTTACTCACAAATTATTCCGACTAAATATAACAGGTACTTTAGGAAAGTTTAGCTTTATTACTTCATGTTTTTTTCGGAAATGACAAAAGTCTTGCCGTTAATACAGAATTGGAATTGAAAAATATTCGATATAAAAACGAAAGAATCTTTCTTAAATGAATTTTCATCCTCCTTTTCTTAAAAACTGAACAATTTTTTGTATGTTTGTTCCCGGATTGTAACAATCCGAGCGAATTTAATCTAGGTTTATAACAAGAAAAACAAAAATGTATCCATTAAAATTCGAACCAATTCTGAAGCAGACGCTTTGGGGGGGCGACAAAATTATTCCGTTCAAGCATTTGAACTCTGACTTGAAAGGAGTAGGAGAAAGCTGGGAGATTTCTGGCGTTGAGGACAATGAATCCGTAGTGGCTAATGGCCCGGATAAAGGTTTAACCTTAGCCGATATGGTAAGAAAGTATCGTGAGGAACTGGTTGGTGAAGCGAATTATGCCCGTTTCGGCAACAAATTTCCGTTGCTCATTAAGTTCATCGACGCCAAACAGGATTTGTCAATCCAGGTACACCCAACAGATGAGTTGGCGAAGAAACGCCATAATTCGATGGGAAAAACCGAGATGTGGTATGTGGTAGATGCCGACAAAGGAGCTAAATTGCGTTCAGGATTCTCTGAACAGATTACCCCGAAAGAATATAAAGAACGCGTGTTGAACAATACGATTACCGACGTATTGCAGGAATATGAGATCCATCCGGGTGATGTGTTTTTCCTTCCTGCCGGACGCGTACACAGCATCGGGGCAGGTTCTTTCATCGCCGAGATTCAGCAAACCTCTGATATTACTTACCGTATCTACGACTTTAACCGTAAAGATGCGAATGGTAAAACCCGCGAACTTCACACCGACTTAGCCCGTGAAGCCATCAACTACGAAGTGTTGGATGACTATCGCACTAAATACGAACCGCTGAAAGACGAACCGGTAGAACTGGTTGCCTGCACCTACTTCACGACTTCTCTGTATGACATGACTGAAGAAATCAGTTGCGACTATTCCGAACTTGATTCATTCGTGATCTTTATCTGTATGGAAGGATCCTGCAAGATGAGAGACAATGAAGGCAATGAACTGACTGTTAGTGCCGGAGAATCTATTTTGTTGCCTGCAACTACACAAGACATCACAATCACTCCTGAAGGAGGAAATGTGAAATTGTTGGAAACATACGTATAAAACTAGGAAACAGGAAGTATAAAGGGGCATTCTTTTGAAGGATGTCCCTTATTATTTGGCAAAATGGAAAAATTGGCAATAAAATGTGTAGAATGCTATGCATTATTCATGAAATCGATGATGAGAGCCATCATTTTTAGAAGTCTTTTTTCCAAATCAATATTGGAAGTGCTACTTCCTCCATGGGTATTGTTGTTTCTTGTAGAGTTTAATTCCAATAATGTCATGAAATGTCGGTTTGTGGTACGGGCAAACATCCATGAACCAATGCGTGCGTATGGTGTCAGTTCTAACTCTTTTTCTTTATGAGTACCTTGTGTTTGTTGAATCAAATTGCCCTTCCAGGTTTTATCATATATCATTTTTAGCTTTTCAGAACAATTAATATCATTTCCGTTTATATCTTCGCAATAAATATCCTTTTTGTTTTTGATTTTGATATACATATCAGGGCTTGGTTCTGCAAAAAGTTCTAGAATCTGATAATATGACAAGTAAGCATATCGTAGATATCTTTCATCAAAGCGGTAATTTGTTAACATGATCCATGCTATTTCTATTTGTTCCCTTATATTATCAAGCATCTTTTTTCTAATAGGAACACTTATTGTGCTTGTTTTATCGTTTAATCTGTCCAAAATCTTTTTTTCATTTTCTGCCACTTTCTTGAGAAAATGACTTTTAGAGATTGCATTGACAGATTGTTTTAATAACTCTTCCAGTTTTTCTTTAGAGCAACTTTTATCAAAAATAGATTCTTTAGTGATATAAGCAAATACATTTTTGTTTAAAGTATATTGTAGGTTCCATGCCTTATTGGAGGCTGTCACGATGATAATTTGGATTCCCTTATTAAGTGTTTGCAACATATTGATAACATCAAAGCTGGAGAAGTCTGTTTTCTTGTTAAAGTCATCTTGCAGTAGCCGGATGTCAAGTAATACTAAATGGTATGGTTCAAACGGTTTTTCTTCAATCGTCTCCTTTACTTTTGGAAGTAAGGCTTCTTTGGTGTCAGATGCATAATCAAAGCCTTTCAGCGTATTTACTTCAATGTTGGAGTAGTGGGAAAATAATCTCTTATAAAGTTCACCCCATCCTTTATCTGCTTCATCATCAATAATAAGAATGCGTTTTTTTTCCGACTCTGATTCTGATGGATATGGAGGATAATCAATCGTTACTTTATCGCCGCACTCGGGGTGTTGTGATGTAACATACCTGTAATATAAATTCCTTTCAATATGATTTTCTATAGCCGATTTGATATTCAGACATTTAGACCATTGGTAGAGAGACCACTCGCTTGTTATAGAATGATGGGAAAGATAGTTGTTAGGTTGAGGTATATGAGTTTTTTTTAGATATCCTTCATAATTTTCCAGATGTTTATAGGTATGAATATTGTCAATGACATTTTTCACTTTTTCTTTAGAATAAGGTAAAAGTTCCACCGCCGGAGTCTGTAGAATGGAGGAATAATCTGAAAGACGTAATAATTCGGTGATATTTTCTGAACCAATTAAGAAAATGGGCAGCTTTCCTACTCCTTCGCCTCTGGTTATAATACGTATATAGTGTGCCATCTGAAGTCCTTGCAATTCTATAGCATTATCAGATAATGTGTTCATAATGAAAATGGCTGTGATTTCTTCTTTGTTGTAGCTTTCTGATAAGTCATTGAATGTCAGATAAAATCTTTCATCAACAGTGTGTCCGGAAGTGGCTAAACGGATGTTTTGAAAATAATCAAGTTGAGAAAATACATTTTCTTTATAGTAAATCAAGGCAGGTTTCATATTTTTTGTTTTATAAGTGAGGATATACTATTAATCTGTTCGCGTAATAGGGTCGGATTATACCCTTTATCTTCATGCACACATTCGGTTAACGAAGCATCGTTGGCTAATTCTAATACATAACTGTCTAAATCAAGTTCTGAATATGTCTGCGTGTCGTCTTCAGCTTCAAGCCATTCTATCAATTTATTTCTTGTGTTCATTAATATGGCAACTTCATAATCTTCTCCGAATTCTATTTTTTCAAGTATCAGCGGATTTTCTGCTTTTATATCTTGCACTATGCATGGCAATGCCTGTGTGTAAAATTTGTCGACGCTCAGTTGCAATACATTATCACTCATGTAGGAGTAGGAATAACGTCCGGAAAAGAAAATTAGTGGAATACTGTTTTTCCGGCATATCTTTTTTAGCTGATCTTCTATTTTTTCCACAAATGTGTGGTGGCAACAAATGATTGCATACTTCGCAATATGGGATGTCTCTTTGTTGGAACGAATTTCTTCAATAAAAGAAGTACATTCGTTCCCTGTCAGGATGTGAAGCTGGTCACAGTTCTTCAATATGTTGTTTACTTCCTTATTTATTGAAGCAAGCTCTTCTCGCCGTGTTTTCTTTTCATCTATAATTAGGATTTTCATAAGCATAATGTTTATATATACGGATTCGGTGAGTGAATCCCTTTACTCCATCTAAAAGTAAAGGTTCTGCTATTGTCCGATCAGACTGAATACTATTTAAATACTTGATGCGGAATACTCCATCTTTACATTGTGCTTCCACATACCAGTCGCATAAGTTTATCATTTTTCTTTTCCATTCACAAAAATCTCCTGATTCAATTTCCTGCATCAGTTGTTGGTGAGTGGCGTAATAATTCGAATCTTGTTGACTAAGTAAGATGTCTACATAATCAGAACCAAGGTCTTCTACTTTTACGAGAATGTTGGGAAACTGCTTCCTTTGTGCCATGTCATGTAGTATGTCGGATAGAATATTACGTATCATATATACGTTTGTGTATAATTTGGTGTCTGTTAGTTCAAAAGTAACATGAAAATCGAAATTTAAATATTGCTTGACTAGTTCTCGCAGAAGTTTCTTTAGTTGATGTGTCTCCAGCCTGAACTGAAATTCAGACTTAAATAGTTCTACGATATCACTGAAATAGTTCAATTTTACATTTTTTGCTATTTCGCGTTTATTTTCCGGAATCGGGCAATCGAAAGGAGAACGTTCCGGATGTTCAGAACACCATGCTTTTAGCCATGAAGAACTCCATCCGGATTTTATTTTATATTGCCCCCATCCTCTGTTGTTGAGGGGATTATGTAGAAAACCGTAAAAACAGTAAAAAAGATTCTTATCTATTGTTTTAAAACGTTCGGTTATCTCTTTAAATGCAATTTGTTCCTTTCGGATAAAATCCTCATATCCTTCAAATTTGCAATTGTCAGCATTTCCATCCCAGATATGAGTGATAAATTTGAGCGGATCGTTTTTGCTGAAATTCTCATATAAAAAGGATGGTAGTAGTGTGGCATTGTGTATTTGTTCCTTAAAGACAGTCTGTGTGGGAGTATCAGATGCTTTTAAAGTTAAACAAGACAGAGCTTTGGTAAGTGAAGTATAGAGGGGTGTGTCTTTTAGCAGGTGTATGTTGATGTTTGTACTAATTGTTTTATACCATTTATTTAGCTCTTCTATACTTAATTTAGAGTTCTGTACCGCATCACAGAAGTCGAGTATATTCTTTTTCCATTCTTTCCACTGAGGAATATATAAGTAAATAAATTTATTTTGCAATGTTTTATAAGTAGTATCACCATTTCCTTTTATCATCCGCATATATTGGATTTTTCCACTTAAATAGTTGGATAATTGAGGAATGTCAGAACAGTTGTCTTTCGTTTTCTTTATATCTGAATCGAGATACATCTGCGCGCGTTCGTATCCATATCGTTCCCATAAATATAAATATAACCGAATCTCTTTGACATACGATTTTGAGACATTTACCTTTTCATTGATCGTTAAGCCGCAAACAGTCTGTCTGTAGCCTCTGCCTTCTGCTCTGGTTTTGGAAGGTTGAATTTGGAAGTTCTGTCCCGAAATGATCCTGACTAGTTCTTGCTGGAACTCTGTGTTGTTTGCGATATCCTGATAGGATGAAAAAGTTATATCATCTGCATAACGTGTATATCTAGCACTGAATCTTTTGGCAAGTCCGGTAAGTTTACGATCCAGACGCAGACTTACAATGTTAGATAAAATGGGAGAAGTCGGTGCGCCTTGAGGTAAGAAGGCTCTGTTGCCGTCATTAGTACAACATATATTTGCAATACAATAAGCTATTCTTTCTTTATCTCCATTCAGATTGAATGGAGGTAATGTAAGACAGGCCTTTACCCGATAAAGAGAAATAGAAGTAAAAAAGTCTTTTAAATCTAAATGAAAAACATAAGGCATTCTTACATGTGGTTTTGCTGCGTCACCTATGTTTTGTCCCAAAATAAAACCCTTAGCGGAAGGATGAGGGTGATAGAGACTGGACAGGATAAAGTTCAGACATATTTGCAGACGTTTTAAATCTTTTATGGGTGCTTGTATTTCACGTGTTTTTCCGTTTTTTTTAGGAATTAAAAACTTGTAATATGCATCTTTAGCCAATTTATAATTACTAAAATAGGTCACGTCTTTTAGTGGAATTCTTTTATGCACACCTTTGCATAAGTATGACCAAACCTCATTCATCAGTTTAGTCAAATCTGCAACAGTCTTTATATCTTGAAAAGACTGAGCTACTTGCTGACGTATCTTAATTTCTTGCTCTGTCATTAATAGAGGAAAGTATACTAAAAAATTCTTTATGTATAAACGAGCACGCAGAGCAGTCTGCGACTACGGCAAATGATAAAACCTATAGTCTTCCGAAGAAGACATCAAGCCGATCTGTTAATTTCTTAACCAGCTTGCTAAATTCAATTTATGTAATAGCATACTTTCCTTGCTGCAAAGATAAGATTTTCGTTTGAAATAGGAAAGAATTAGAAAGTTTTTCGTTCTTTTGCCACTTGCCAAATGGCATAATATACCAAATAATTAGTGATGCAAATGATGAACAAGAATGGATTTAGCCGGTGTGCGGAATTCTACATCGGTCGTTTGCGAAAGGAGGGACGGCATTCTACGGCGCATGTCTACAAGAATGCCCTCTTCTCTTTCAGCAAATTTTGCGGCACGTCTAACGTGTCGTTCAGACAGATCACCCGTGAGCGTTTACGGCGTTACGGTCAGTATCTTTATGAGTGTGGCTTGAAGCCCAATACGATTTCTACGTATATGCGTATGCTTCGTAGTATCTATAACCGTGGAGTGGAAGCGGGCAGTGCGCCATACGTGCCGCGACTGTTTCATGATGTTTATACAGGTGTGGATGTCCGCCAGAAAAAGGCTCTGCCTGCTACGGAATTGCATAAGCTTCTGTATGAAGATCCCAAAACGGAGCGTTTACGCCGTACGCAAGCTATCGCTGCTCTGATGTTTCAGTTTTGTGGAATGTCATTTGCCGATTTAGCCCATTTGGAGAAGTCGGCTTTGAATCAGAATGTGTTGCGATACAATCGTATCAAAACCAAAACTCCGATGAGCGTGGAAGTGCTGAATACTGCAAAGGAAATGATTAACCAGCTCCGTAGTAAGGAAAGTTCTCACCCCGATTGTCCGGATTATCTGTTTGATATTCTTCGTGGGGATAAGAAACGGAAAGATGAAAGAGGTTATCGGGAATATCAGTCCGCTCTTCGTCGATTTAATAATAATCTGAAGGACTTGGCAAGAACCTTACATTTGCAATCTCCTGTCACTTCCTATACGCTTCGTCATTCCTGGGCAACGACTGCGAAGTATCGGGGAGTCTCCATTGAAATGATTAGTGAATCATTGGGCCATAAATCTATAAAAACCACACAAATCTATTTGAAAGGCTTTGAGCTTAAAGAACGTACGGAGGTAAATAAAGGGAATTTATCTTACGTAAGAAACTGCTGTGTAGGCAGAAATAAAAGCGTAAAGTTTTAATAATCAGAACTGATATATGTGTGTTACTTCTTAGGTAACGGAACTTAAATTTGACGCAAAGATAGACAAAAACATAAATAGTAAGCAAATATTCTTCCATTTTTTTTCGTTTTATCTAAAATATAGGAAAAAAACTATCCGAACATGAAATAAGATTATTTTCATGCCCTATACTTTTTATTGCCTAATCTCTGGATTCTTCCCGTTGAGTATTAGGCTGTTTCCTTCTTATGCCCTATTTCTATATGTGATTTCCATTTTTTGTTGAGATGTGTGCCTTGTGTATGTATTGTCCGTTACCTAAGAAGTAACGGAAGAACATGAGGTAAAAAAACATGATTTTAACAAAGCCGAAATCAATTAGTGCTGGGCCTAGCGATGGGACAGGGGAAGGCGTAGCACACTCTAAACGCTGGTATGTTGCTCTGGTTCGTATGCATCACGAGAAGAAAGTAGCCGAACGTTTAGATAAAATAGGGATTGAGAATTTTGTTCCTGTTCAGCAGGAAATTCATCAGTGGAGTGACCGACGCAAGATGGTTGAGTCTGTCCTTCTTCCAATGATGGTGTTTGTACACGTTAATCCGAAAGAACGCAAAGAAGTTCTAAGTTTTTCTACAGTGAGCCGTTATATGGTGATGCGTGGTGAGAGCTCTCCAGCGGTGATTCCAGATGAGCAGATGGCTCGTTTTCGTTTCATGCTCGACTATTCAGAGGAAGCTATTTGTATGAACAGCTCTCCTTTGGCACGTGGTGAGAAGGTTCGTGTTGTGAAAGGACCTCTAACCGGGCTGGTTGGTGAACTGGTTAATGTAGATGGCAAAAGCAAGATTGCCGTCCGGCTGAATATGCTGGGATGCGCTTGCGTGAATATGCCTATTGGTTATGTCGAAGCTATCTGCGAGAAAAACTAGTACTCGTCATCATTTATCCACAAATTACATGAATATGAAGTTTTCTTGTGCTTTTGCACTGATATTCTCTTTCTTCTTCTTTTCAGCTTGTCAATCCTATAAAAAAGTACCTTATTTGCAGGATGCGGAGGTTTTGAAACAGGTGAATACGCAAGTTTCCCCTGTTCAGGACGCCAGGTTGATACCGGGAGATGAGGTTTCCATTCTTGTTTCTACTTCCGATCCGGTTGTTTCGCAGCCATTCAATGCACAAGGCAGTACCTTTTTGTTGGATGACCAGGGAAATATCAATTATCCGGTTTTAGGTAAACTCCCTTTAAACGGATTAACGAGCCGAGAAGCTGAAAACCTGATAACGGAGCGACTGAAATCTTACGTGAAAGAAAGACCTACGGTAGTAGTCCGCATGTCCGGTTTTAAAGTTTCGGTTTTGGGAGAAGTGGCGTCTCCGGGTGTTTATCCGGTGGTGAATGAGCAGATCAATGTACTCGAAGCCCTTGCTATGGCAGGAGATTTGACCATTTATGGTGTTCGTGATAATGTGAAACTAATCCGCGAAGACAAGAACGGGCATAAACAGTTTGTTACACTCAATCTGAACGACGCGGATTTGTTATTATCTCCTTACTATCAGTTGCAACAGAATGACATCCTATATGTCACTCCCAATAAAACCAAAGCACAGAGCGCGGACATCGGAACAAGTACCACGATGTGGATTTCGGGATTTTCCATCTTAGTGTCTATTGCCAGTCTGCTGGTCAATATACTTAGATGATCCTTACAACTCTCCATATTCTTTGATACAGTTAAAACACGGACATTCCTTCATCGGATTTAAATCATGATGGCCTACAATCAATGCTTTGGGGAATCTTTTCCTCAATTCGCGGAGCAAAGCGAGCAAGGAACCTCGTTGCGCCAATGTACGTGTGTCTTGGGGACGTCCGGCAATATCCAGCCCTCCTTCGTAACAAATACCTATCGAATGGGTGTTATGGTCACGGCAGTGTGCCCCGACCTTTTCCAGAGGACGGCCCTGGCAAATTTCTCCATCGCGGGTGATGTAGAAATGGTAACCAATGTCACGGAACCCGCGGTGTTGGATATGATCTTGTCGGCAAGCCTCCGCCGAAAGGGATTTTCCTTCCGGCGTGGCACTGCAATGAATGATAATCAGCGTGATGGTGCGCATGGGCTACATACAACTTTGTACTCCGATCAAGCCTCCGATAGCGGTGGCAACGGTGATAATCACTTTGATAATGAAGCTCCATACGGAGCGGGGAGAAGATGAATTACTCATAAATAAGAGGTTTTAAATAAATTAATAATATTCCCTTAGGCAGCCGGGTCAGGCGCTTCACCGCTTCCGCCCGGATTTGGATTCGGCGTATTGCCTGAATCGGAATCTCCACCAGGGGTAGTTGGTTTCTGATACTCCGCTTGCTGCTTCAGTTGACTGTCGAGTTTCAGGTTGGTAGTCGACAAATTACCGGTGGCACGAGCTTTCAGGCGCATACCAGTGATGTTTTTCTCTAACGAAAAATCTTCCAGTGTTTCAGCCGCCTTACTTCGGATGCCTACCCCAAAGATGGCAAGGTCGTCGATTTTCACGCATTTGCCGTCGAGCAGCAATTCTTTGATGCAGTCTACCATGTCAGAAAGTACACCTTTGATGACACCACCGGAATACGGTGAATTGTGTTTCGACATGTGTTCGGCAAGCTTGGCCAAATCAAACGTCTCGTCGCTTACCGCACGGGCGAACCACTTGCCTGCATTCAGGCCTTTCTGCTGTTGGTTTTGATAAATTTTGTAACGAATCATAAAACAATAAATTAAAGGGTTAAACATATTGTCCGGGGATTCTTTTCCCTTCTGACAATACAAAGATACTACCCTGAAACATCGATAAATCAATTGTTTGCGATTGCACACGATTGTTGTCAATTATATGTCGTAATGGTCGTTTATTCAATGGAAAAGCGTTGGTTATGTGGTACTATTTTGTTATTTTTGTAACTGTAAATCAAAATTTTATCCATTATGACCGAATTCAAAATACGTGCCTATGGGCGCATGGAACTGGCGCAACTTTATTCTCCGACACTTACCGACATTGCTGCTTATCGAAAAATGAAGAAATGGATCTCTTTATGTCCCGGACTTCTGCAACGTCTGTACGACTTGGGGTACGAATCAAAGCGTCGCTCATTCACACCGTTGGAGGTGAGAGTGATTGTGGACGCTTTGGGAGAACCTTGAAGAAGTTGAGAGTTGAGAATTGAGAGTTGAAAAATGAAAGTGGGAGATGGAGAGAGGAATAGAGGCGGTTTGTGTGGGATAAAGCGGTGCTTTATGGGTGCTAAACCTATGCTTTACGAACGCTAAAGCGATGCTTTATTAAAATACAAGAAATACACTTTTATCCCCCTCTCCCTAACACACGCACACGTGCGTGCGCGTATAGATGCCTTTATCGTCTGCGTTGGTAAACAATCCTTTTTTAATCAGACGATTTAGCCAGCCGAAAGCGGTGTTAGGTTTGATTTTCATGATTGTAGCCTGCTCCGACAACTGTGCACGGGTGAATTGGTTGCCCATTGCTTCGAAAAGTGCATCCCGGTCGGCATTGGCTCTATGCTTGACTTCTGTGGAGGGAAGAAAAGACAAGATATGCGTGGCATGACGATAAAGTGGAGTTACAAGCTCCAGGACCGCTTTAAAATCTTCAGCGGTGATCGTTACATCCCAACGGGTGATAATGCCGTCTTTGATATTATCAGTGGCAATCTCCTTATCAGGAGTAAGCAGATGGATAGAAGAATTCTTGAATTGGTAAGGTTGATCACATTCCAATGCACGTATCATAGCTACTTCTGCCATGATACGGCACGTGTTGACAGCCAGTCGGGCGATGGAACTGCTCATTTCGTTGTCGTTGGCAAGTCCCGAACGGAAGAACAAATCGGAAAAGAGAGTGTTGAACTCTTGCTTTTGCTCGTCGGTGAGCCGGAGCGTATGGACTCCATGTGTTTTCATCAGGTCGAGTTGCTTTTTCCATTCCAGGCCTATGTCTGTGAAGATAGCTTCCAGATCGGCTTCGCCACTTTCAAACTGATTGATCCATGCCCATATACCATGCATGTAATAAAACAGTTGGCGCGAGAACAAACCGTTCTCTGTCGAGGGAATAAGTGGTTTCACTTGTGCGGGCGTACCGGAAAGCAGGACGGACAGATAGCTTTTCTTTACTTCCCGGTATTCCTGGTCGGTACGCCGGTTGTACGACAAACGGTCATGGTCGAACGCTTTGCGGAGCGTGTCGCTCCAGTGTCCGTATTCCGAGCCGATGGCAGCAGAAATAGTATCTGCTTCCGTTTCGCAGATAAGTCCTGTGCCGTTGGCATCCATGATATTTTGCAGAATACCAGTTCCGGTGTTATTGCCAGAGATGAGAAACATTCTGTTTTTGGGCATTTGGGGAGCTTCCACTTTGCTACGCTCTTTTCCCATGACGTCGTAGGCGGCTTTCTCTTTTTTGTAAGCCTTGACCTCTGTCGCTACTTGTTGGCGGATCTCGTCATGGATAGGTTCGACGAGCAGACGGATAAGCGAAAGAATTCCCTTACCCGAGGCAGAAGGAGCCACGATAAAACTTTGCAGGCAAGGAGACTGGAGTTTGCCGGCGTATGGACATCTCACATATCGTTCCATGCTGGCACCTATGGCAGTCAATGCTCCAATCAGCATGACGTCACGCTGGGTAGGGCTGGTGGCATAGCTCATGATGAGCAAGAGGATTTTCGGCCAGTCTGCTTCGGGGAAAGTAGGCAATGGCTGGTTCGGGTCACTACCGTTCAGCAGCTCTTCGGATTCGTCCGGTTCGTCATTCTCCACCTTATTATATACGTGTGCGTGTGTGAGAACTTTGGATGGTGTATTTTCCGTATTTTCTGTATTTCTACGGTTGTTCATAACTTCCGTATTACAGAGTTTCACATTTGCCATTTCGGCAAGATGGAAAGCCGTACCCAGGTGTACTTCCCCATGCCGGGTAGTGAGAGCATTGGAGAATATCCGTTCGGCATGTTCACGTTGGTACTTGGCGGATGTCCGGCACAAACGGTGGAAAAACTCGCGTCCCGCTTCTCCGCAATCCGTTGCGATGGCAAACGCCAGTTGTACATATTCAGCATAGGTAGGAGCAATATCCGCTCCTGCAGTTTCAACCGCTTCAGTGAGGCGGCGTAAAGATTCAATATCAGTCATTATTTTGATTTATGATTTATAATTTATGATTTATGGTTATTCGTTGGTGGTTCTAAATAATGCTCCCGGGTCATGGCAAAGGAAGCAGGATCTCACAATGTCTTTACCGGAAAAGTCCACGCCTTTTTTCTTTTCTCCGAAAGGAGGAGGTGTTCCTGTACCATAGATCATCACAGTGTATAACATTGCTAACTTCATTTTTTCCGTAATACAGTTTGCGTCATCGGCCATGGGTAAATGATTATAGGGTATGAAGGCTTTTACGCCTCGTCCGCTAGGACTGATAAACGTGAGCACAGGGTGGAGAAGAGGATCATTGAACAACGTCTTACGCATCTCCACTGCTTCCTGATAGGAGGTGAGATAGTCTATATCTACTACTGTTAGGAGGGAAGGATCTATGAGGCATTTGCTGCTGCGACGCGAGAATGTACCACAGGGAGTCACGTATGGTAATAGTGATGCTTTTGCCGTCCGTATATCTTCGGAGTTGCGTACTTGTTCGGTCAGAACTTTGAGATTCTCGTTGCAGGTAATCATTTGAAAGACTTGCTCTACGGAGACTTCGCAGCAGGGAATAAGCGTAGGAGGAGTAACTAATTGTCCGTGTTCGTCTTTAATGGGCGCAATGGGAGGCATGAAATAAGACATTCTAAAATCGTTTGTCATAACGTATCTAATTATTTGATTATCGCCTTGAATTTTCAAAACGCGGGGCGAAGGTAGGAATAGCTTTTAAATCAACTGTTCTGACATATCAGAACAGTTATAGGTAGAATCATGTATTATTTAATAACTTTAACAATTAACAGAATTACAAAAATGAAAAAGTACTCTCATGTAGCACTCGGTCTTTTCATCGCCGAGCAGTTTAAGAAAGCAGGTGTGAAGATAGCTCCCATGTGCGCTGAAATAGGCTTGGGCAAAGCTGTCTACTATGCAAAGGTTATAAAAGGGGAGACGTTCGTTTAAGCCATTTCACCCGTCTTTTGGCTTACTTCTATGACTGTCATACCAAAGAGGAATTTCGAGCCAAAGCAATTGAATGGGTCGACCGTTATATTGATTATCGTGAGAAACACGGGTGATGGGAAAGAAATTTAATCAGTTGATAATAAAATAATGCAGGAAGTCCAACGTTTCAATAAAGTCCTAAAATCTTTTGTCCTTCTAGGGGATATCATCTTATTGAACTTGCTGTTATGGATGTTTACTTCGATCTGGGAAAACCGGTCTCTATTTGAGTATTCAATGCCTCTTCTCCAGAACATGGCTCTGATGACTTTATGTTATCTGGTTTGCAACATCCGTTCAGGAGTGATTCTTCATCGTCCGGTGGTTCGCCCGGAACAAATTATGCTTCGGGTGGCCCGGAATATGATTCCTTTTGTATTGATAGTCTTTGGGCTTTCATACATATTCCATTTTGAATGTGTCAATCTGCGTCAGTTAGGGGTATTTTATATAGTTCTCATTATCGTTATCATTTCCTATCGTCTGACGTTCCGATCTATTCTGGAGCTTTATCGCAAAAGTGGGAAAAATGTCCGAAAGGTAGTGTTGGTGGGTAGCCATGAAAATATGCAGGAACTTTATCATTCCATGACGGATGATCCGACATCCGGGTATCGTGTATTGGGATATTTTGAAGATTTTCCGTCAGACCGCTATCCTATGAACATAGCTTATTTGGGACAGCCGTGTGAAGCTGTTGATTATTTGACTCGTAATGCGGGAAAGGTGGATCAGCTTTATTGTAGTCTTCCTTCCGCCCGTAGTGCTGAAATAGTGCCGATTATCAACTATTGTGAGAATCATCTGATTCGCTTCTTCAGCGTTCCCAATGTCCGGAACTATCTGAAACGGAGAATGTATTTTGAAATGTTAGGTAATGTCCCGGTACTTTCTATCCGTCGTGAGCCACTTGAGTTATTGGAGAACCGTATGATGAAACGTGGCTTTGATATTATTTGCTCGCTACTGTTTCTTTGTATCCTTTTCCCGATTATATATGTCATTGTGGGACTGGCTATAAAGATAAGTTCACCTGGACCTGTCTTTTTCAAGCAGAAACGAAGCGGGGAGGATGGTCGTGAATTCTGGTGTTATAAGTTTCGTTCAATGCGGGTAAATGCTCAATGTGATACATTACAAGCTACAGAACATGATCCTCGTAAAACCCGAATCGGTGATCTGATTCGTAAGACGAATGTGGATGAACTTCCTCAATTTATTAATGTCCTGAAAGGGGATATGTCTTTAGTGGGTCCCCGTCCGCACATGTTGAAGCACACAGAAGAATATTCTCATTTAATAAATAAATATATGGTCCGTCATTTTGTAAAGCCTGGTATTACAGGTTGGGCACAAGTGACAGGTTTCCGTGGAGAAACGAAGGAGCTTTGGCAGATGGAAGGACGTGTGCAACGTGACATCTGGTATATTGAGCATTGGACGTTTCTTTTGGATTTATATATCATGTATAAGACTGTGTATAATGTAATCCGTGGGGATAAAGAGGCTTATTAGGTGAGGAATTGGAAATTGAATAAAGATTAAATCAATAGTTGTAAAATTACATGAGTAGGTGGTTATGAGAAAACTGAAACGATTGACTTTGGGTGCGTTACTTGCTTTTTTGCTGGTATCCTGCCAATCATATAAGAAAGTGCCTTATTTGCAGGATATGGCTTTTGTGAATGATACAGAACAGAGTGTTCGTCAGACAGGTGTGAAGGTTATGCCCAAGGATTTGTTGACGATTGCCGTATCTTGTTCTACTCCGGAACTGGCTGCACCTTTCAATCTGGTAAATTCGGGTACTGCTAGTGGAACGGAGGGAAAGACGGTAGGACAAGGAACTGCATCATCTGCTCTACAGCAATATTTAGTAGATAATCAAGGGAATATCAACTTTCCAGTATTGGGCGAGATTCATGTAGGTGGATTGACTAAACTGGAGATAGAAAATCTGATTATAGATAAGTTGAAGGTTTATTTGAAAGAAGCGCCGCTTGTAACTGTGCGTATTGTTAATTATCGGATTTCGGTATTGGGAGAGGTTACTAAGCCAGGAAGCTTTGTAGTCTCTAACGAAAAGATTAATTTGCTGGAAGCGCTCGCTATGGCAGGTGATTTGACTATTTATGGTATGCGCGATAATGTGAAATTAATCCGGACAGGACAAGATAATAAGCAGGAAATTATTACTATGGACTTGAATAAAGCTGAAACGGTATTGTCTCCTTATTATCAGTTGCAGCAGAATGATATAATTTATGTGACACCTAATAAGACTAAGGCGAAGAATTCGGATGTTGGAACTAGTACCGGATTGTTGTTTTCCTGCATTTCAGTTTTGGTGTCAATAGCCAATTTACTAATAAATATATTACGATAAAATCAATAAAATAATTGATCAACAATGAAAGAAAACTCGTACGAAAATAATATTAATGAACAGGATGAGGAGAAAGTTAATTATCAGGAACTTCTTTTCAGATATATAATCCATTGGCCTTGGTTTATGGTTTCTGTTTTGATTTGTTTGATTGGTGCTTGGGGATATTTATATTTTCAGACCCCTGTGTATCAAGTTTCTGCTTCTATCATGATAAAAGATGATAAGAAAGGAGGAAATTCGGGGTCGGCAGATTTGGAGAATTTAGGATTAGGTGGGGTGATTACTTCTACGCAGAGCATTGATAATGAAATTGAAGTATTGCGATCCAAAACGATACTTAAAGAAGTCGTCAATAATCTGGAACTTTATATTACTTATTATGATAAGGATAAATTTCCCAAGCAGGAGATGTATAAGACTTCTCCTGTTGTAGTGAATTTGACTGCCCAAGAAGCGGACAAACTTCCGGGTGCAGTTTTGATTGACATGCAACTGTCTCCCGATGGTGTGCTGGATGTGAATTTGAAAGTGGGTTTGAATGAATACAATAAGCGTTTAGACAAGTTGCCGGCGGTATTTCCTACCAATGTAGGGACCTTTGGGTTTACATTGAGAGATTCGTTGTTAAACGGTCAGATTGAAGGTCAGGAAGATGTTCGGCATATTGGAGTGGTAGTTAGCCAGCCGTTTGAAGTGGCAAAGGCGTATCAGTGGGCATTAACGATTGCATCAACTTCTAAAACAGCTTCTGTTGCTACAGTCTCATTAGTCAATACAAATACACAGCGTGGGCAGGACTTTATTAATAAGCTGATGGAAATGTACAATCGGAATACGAATAATGATAAAAATGAGGTGGCTGAAAAGACGAGAGAGTTTATAAATGAGCGTATTAAGATTATAAACGAGGAATTGGGTAATACGGAAGAGAAGCTGGAGACATTTAAGCGGAATGCTGGTTTGACGGATATTAGCAGTGATGCTCAATTAGCTGTATCAGGAAATGCTGAATATGAAAAGAAAAGAGTCGAGAATGGTACACAGATTAACTTGGTCCGTGATCTTACTAAATATATCAATGATCCTTTGAATGAATATGAGGTGCTTCCCAGTAATATTGGTTTAACAGACAATGGACTGACTACTCAATTAGAACGTTATAATGAGCTTGTTATTGAACGTAAACGTTTGTTGCGTACCTCAACTGAAAATAATCCTATGATTATAAATCTAGATATGAGTATTCGTGCAATGAAGGCGAATGTTAAAACTGCTATTGATGGAACATTGCAAGGTTTGCTTATAGTCAAAGCAGATTTGGATCGTGAAGCAAATCGTTTTTCTCGTCGTATCAGTGATGCTCCAGGGCAAGAACGCCAATATGTGAGTATTGCCCGTCAGCAGGAGATTAAGGCAGGACTTTATTTAATGCTTTTGCAAAAACGTGAAGAGAACGCTATCACTTTGGCTGCTACTGCAAATAATGCTAAAATTATAGATGAACCGGTATCTGATGGTTTGGTATCTCCAAAACCTAAAATGATTTATATGATTGCTTTAGTGTTGGGACTGGGTTTACCTGTCGGTATCATTTATTTGATCAATCTTACTAAATTCAAGATTGAAGGTCGTGGCGATGTGGAGAAATTGACTCGTCTACCTATTATAGGAGATATTCCGTTGACGGAAGAAAAAAACGGTTCCATTGCTGTATTTGAGAATCAGAATACTTTAATGAGTGAGACTTTCCGTAATGTGCGTACGAATTTACAGTTTATGTTGAAGAAGGGCCAGAAAGTAATACTAGTGACTTCAACGGTCAGTGGTGAAGGTAAATCATTTATATCAGCAAATCTTGCTATTAGTCTTTCTTTATTAGGAAAGAAAGTGGTTATTGTCGGCCTTGATATTCGTAAACCCGGTTTGAACAAAGTTTTTAATATTTCTCGAAAAGAACAGGGGATTACTCAATATCTGTCGAATCCTGAAAGGAATCTGATGGATCTCGTTCAGGCTTCTGATATTAGCAAGAGTCTGTATATTATTCCCGGTGGTACGGTTCCTCCCAATCCAACAGAATTATTGGCTCGTGACGGCTTAGATAAAGCAATTGAAACACTGAAGAAAAACTTTGATTATGTTATATTGGATACAGCCCCAATTGGTATGGTTACAGATACTTTGCTTGTTGGACGTGTAGCTGACTTGTCTGTTTATGTTTGCCGTGCTGATTATACCCGTAAAGTTGAGTATTCATTGATTAACGAACTGGCTAATAACAATAAACTACCCAATCTTTGTACGGTAATCAATGGCCTGGATTTTCAAAAGAAGAAGTATGGCTATTATTATGGCTACGGAAAGTATGGCAAATTCTATGGTTATGGCAAGCGTTACGGTTATGGGGAACAATAAAATTTCACACCTGATAAATATCAACAGATGAATGTATTCTATAATTTGATAAAGATATTAGTGAGAATTGCTTTCTAGTGGCTTATTGTTAGTCTATAGCCCTTTCTGAAATGTTAATTCAATGTTTAAATTATAAAAGATGAACAGATTATGTTATATTGATTGTTTACGTGTATTCGCTTGCTTCTTAGTTGTAACTATTCATTGCAATTATATTCCTACTATGGAATGCAATAAGATATACACACAATTATTAAATGTGATAGGATCACCTAGTTCAGAACTTTTTTTAGCAATTTCGGGATGTTTACTTATCCCTGTAAAAATATCGCAAGGAGAATTTTATCGTAAAAGGTTTTCTAAACTAATTGTTCCTCTTTTGTTTTGGTCATTATTTGCTCTCTTTTTATATTACTACATCGGTCGGATCTCCATGAAAGACATTCCGTTTCATTTGTTGGCACTACCATACAAGTCTACTATTATTGGACCTTTTTGGTTTATGTATGCAATAATAGGTATGTATTTAATAGCACCAGTAATTTCACCTTTTCTTTTGTTAAATGAAAAGAAGGGAGTAGAGTTTTTGTTGTCATTATGGGGAATTTCTTTAATTCTCCCTTATTTCAATTTTATATATGAAGATTACTATAGCTTAACAGGTAGTTATACTAGTCCGTTGTATATGTTTTCTGGCTATATGGGATATATGTTATTAGGTTATTATTTGAGAAAGTATCCCAGCAAACTAACATCTCATAAATATGGATTATTATATTTGTTTGGAATTTATATGGCTACGTTGATTCCTATTTGCGTTATTGGATTTTACTGCCCACAATATAGAAGTTTGGTGATGGATAATTTGCAACTTTTTAGTGCTATTCAAGTATATGTCATTTTTTCTGCTTTTCAGATGTTTTTTACTACGGAAAATTCAGTTACCAAATGGGCAAAAAAGATAACACGATATACTTTTGGAGTTTATCTTATTCATGTTTTTGTTATTGAATATATATATATGCATATATTTGGAGGATATGAAACATTGCATGCAAGTATAGAAATTCCTTGTGTAATTATGATTTCATTCATATCATGTATAGTAATAGTTTGCATATTGTCTAAAGTTTCAGTTATGCGAAAACTATTGGGAGTAAGTTCGAAATAAATAGTAGATGAAAACTTTACGTTTTGACTGGGTAGATATAGCTAAAGGGATTGCCATTATTTTGATGGTAGTTGGACATAGTAGTATCCCTGTAAGTTTCTCAAGATATATTTGGTCTTTTCATATGCCTCTCTTTTTTGTGATATCAGGTTTCTTGTATGATGCCGACAAGTATAAAAATCTGCTCTTTTTGATAAAAAGAAGAATGCAAACTCTGATAGTTCCTTATGTATTCTTTAGTATTATTGCATTCATTGGTATGTATCCTTTAGAATTAGCAACATGGGAAGAACTTTATAAAGGTTGGAATGGCTATGCTTTGTGGTTTATTCCCGTATTATTTATAACAGAAATATTATTCAATAGGCTATACTTGATATTAAGAAGGTTCAATTGCAATATATATTATACATTAGAAATGGTAATCCTAGTTTTACTTACTGTTGGTTATATACTGTCTCAATTAAACATTCATTTAGTCTTCAAACAAGAAGTCGTATTGTTTGCTTTATTTTTTTATGGAACTGGTTTTATTTTTAAACAACTATTACAAAAGATTTCATTAAGCATAACGTTCACTTTACTATCTCTGTTTTTACAAATGGTTATAGTACAGTTTATGCCTGGAATTGATATGGCTTCTAATAGATTTGGATGTTTTATTCCTAACATTATGCTAGCTTTGTGGGGGACGATAAATATTATTCTCATTGCAAAAAATATATCAGTTTGGAAAGATAATATTATGAAAAAAACTTTGATTTGGGCGGGAAAGAATACGCTTATAATCATGGGATTGTCGCAGGTTGTGAATATGTTTCTTAAATCTGTGTGTGATACGGCATACATCCCTTTTTCAAATTCAATCATTCGTCATTGTTTGTTGTGGGTAGTTCTTTATGTTTGCTCTATGTTATTTAACAAGTATGTTCCAATTTTGGTAGGAAAGAGAAAAGTATAAATATTTTCTATAATAATGAATATATCTGCAAGCAATAAAAGGTTAGTAAAGAATACACTGATTTTGTATTTAAGGATGTTTTTCACTATGGCCATTGGGTTTTATACCAGTCGAGTGGTCCTTAGTACATTAGGTATTGTAGATTATGGTATATACAATGTTGTTGGAGGGATTGTAGGCATGTTGTCTATGCTTAATAGTGCAATGGCCGGAACAACGCAGCGTTGGATAACAATAGCTATTGGAGTAAATGATTCAAAATATCTCCAAAAAGTGTTTGCTGTGGGACTAACAGCACAATGTATCATAGGTGGAATTGTCTTTGTTTTAACAGAATCCATAGGATTATGGTATCTTTATAATTATGCAGTAATGCCTATGGAACGAATAGATACAGCATTTTGGGTGTTTCAGATATCTGTATTTACTCTTTTATTAAACATAATTAATGTTCCCTTTTTAGGCAGCGTTATCGCACATGAAAAGATGGGAGTTTTTGCATCTTTTTCCATTGTTGAGGTTATAATGAAACTGATAATATGCTTTATACTTACAATTACGTTATTTGATAAATTACTCGTATATGCTATTCTTTTATTTTTTGCCAGTATAATCAATTTTTTGTGGTTGCAAATCTATTGTTATAAGAAATTTTCGGAGGCTAGATTTAGATTTGGCTGGGATAAACGAATGTATAAAGAAATGTGGAATTTAACTTCTTGGACAATGGTGGGGCATGTTTCTCTTATATGTTATACACAAGGCATAACTTTATTGATAAATCTATTTTTTGGTCCTGTTCTTAATGCCGCATATAGTATTGCCAATCAAGCAACAAATATTATCAATCAATTTAGCAGTAGTTTTCAAACTGCGATCAATCCTCAGATTACTAAAAGCTATGCAGCAAAGCAATATGATGAAATGCATAAACTTGTATATAGAAGTTCTAAATTTTCTTATTTCTTGATGCTGATCATAGCTGTACCTCTGTTTTATGAGGCAAATTTCTTATTAGAAATTTGGTTGGGGAAGGTGCCGGAGCATTCTGTCGTTTTTATGAGATCGGGAATATTTATCGCAATGCTGACGGCGGTGAGAAATCCATTGGTAACAGCGGCTGTAGCTAATGGAAATTTGAAAAAATATCAGTTAGTCGTAAATGGAATATTAATGATGGTTGCTCCCCTTCTTTATGTTGCATTCAAATTGGGAGCTACAGCGGAATGGGCAAATATTATCTTGTTAATCGCTATGTTTTTTGCTGTATTGGCAAGTGCTTTTATGCTACAAAGAATGATATTTCTAAATTTCAGGGCTTATATAAAGGATGTTATTTACCGGATAATCGTAGTAAGCATTTTATCTTTTACTATTCCTGTCTTTTTGTATATACAAATCGAAGAGGGATGGTGTAGATTAATTATACTTGGAATATTTTCAGTGATTGTCACTGTTGTTTCAATTTATGTCATCGGACTGACATCCAATGAGGCTCAATTAATAAAGGAATTGGTGTTGAAGAGAATAAATAAATTTTCTATAAAATGAATATAAACAATTTTTTTCACCGCAATTGGTGGGCTATTTTTTATTTTAATTTTAAGATGCTTCCTTTTAAACAGGCTATTAAGTTTCCTTTTGATTTTTATGGGAAGGTTAGATTCCCATCACTTAAAGGTAGAGTTGTAATTAATTGTCCTGTTACTCGACGTATGGTTGAATTTGGCCGAGCAGAATCAGAGATATTTCCTTCTGAACGTTGTATTATTTCTATTAAAGGAGATTTAGTTGTTAATGGAAAAGGAAACTCTTTTGGTTCGGGAGTTATTCTTGAGATAAACGAAGGGGCCATAATGGAATTGAATAATGATTTGCTGAATGCTCCACGTACTAAGTTTATAATAAAGAAGGGACTTTATATCGGTAATCATGTTCGTATTTCATGGGAAGGGCAACTTTTTGATTCTAACTTTCATTATATACGTAACAGAGTAACTGGAGCTATACCGCCTATTCATAAAGAAATAAGAATTGGTGATTATGTTTGGATTGGAAATCGAGTGACTCTAAATAAAGGGACTAATATTCCCAATCACTCTATTGTTGCATCAAATTCATTGTGTAATAAAGATTATGCAAAAGAAGGGAAGGAATACATAACTATAGCAGGAAGTCCAGCTAAAGTTGTAGCAGAGGGATATGAACGCATATTTGAAAGTGTAGAATATAAACTTTGTTGTGAACTAGCTGCAAAAAAATAAGTTATAAAATACGATTCTATGTATGATTGAAAAAAATAACAATATGGGTAGTAAGATAAGCGTTATTGTCCCGGTTTATAATGGCGAAGAATGTATATCTCGTTGTGTTGATAGCATTATTTTACAATCTTTTACTGATTGGGAATTAATACTAATTGATGATGGAAGTGTAGATGCAAGCTGTTTGATTTGCGATGATTATGCGCAAAAGGATACGCGTATAAAAGTTGTCCATAAGAAAAATGGCGGGGTTAGTACAGCACGTAATAGAGGGATCGAAGAAGCACACGGAGAATATGTGTTATTTGTGGATGCAGATGATTATTTGGAGGATAACTATTTACAACAAATATCTGGATGTAATGAAGATATAATTATAATGCCATTTAAAGAATTATACTCAGATGGAACAGTAAAATTATTTAGTCCTTTTGGAAATATTTCTTTTGACAATAAAGACGATTTATTGCTATTTCTTCAAGCAAATCTTGCAAACAGAATATTTGTCACACCATGGGGAAAGTTTATAAAAAGAGAACTGCTGAATAATAATTAGATTTAACGTTAATTTGAGATTGGGAGAAGATACTATATTTAATTTCTCGATATTGGAGCAAGCTAATTCGTTGCGTTCATTAGTTGGTGCTTCTTATATGTATAAAGCTGAGGAAAATTTTACAGAAAAATATCAGATGAGTGTAGAGAAAAGTATATATAGTATTATTGAAACATATAAAGTCTATGAGAAACTGGGAATAGAATCCTCTCATAGTCGAAGTATTTTTGTATGTTTTCTTATGCTTTGTGAAGATGATGTTGTAAAGCGTCCTCAGGTATGGCTTAATAACAAAGAAATAGAATCTATATATAATCGTTATAAAAGGGATTTTCTTTTTAAAGAACAAATAAAATATCTTCTATTTCAACATCAATGGATGTTTCGTATTTTGCGGAGGTTTTCTCATAAAATCAAGCCTATATAAAATGATTATGCCAGTAACAGCTTTCAACAAAAAAACAATAATGCGTCCACTACATATCATTATGCCTATGGCAGGTGAAGGAAGTCGTTTCTTGAAAGAAGGATGGACAACGCCCAAGCCTCTGATTATGCTTAAAGGCGTACCTTTGTTTAAACGTGCTATAAGTAGTGTTAGCATAGAGGGGATACCAGTAAAATATTCTTTTATTGTTCGGCAGGAGCATATTGAACAATATCATATAGATGAGCAGATACATAACATATTGCCGGATGCTCACATATTTTCAGTACAGAAAACGACACGAGGAGCAGTAGAAACATGTTTGCTGGCTGAATCGGTTATTGCGCCGGAAGATGGTATTGTTGTGATGGATTGTGATTTGGAGTTCCGTAGTCAGAGGTTCAATTCATTAATAAAAGGAATCCTTTCAAAATCTGTGGAAGAAGTAAATGGTGGTGTCTTGGTAAGTTTCAAATCAAATGAACCTAGATACAGCTATGCTGAAGTAAATTCAGCTGGTATTGTGGTACGTACAGCAGAAAAAGAGGTGATAAGTCATCATGCTCTTTGCGGTGCTTACTTCTTTTCATCTGCACGTTCGTTTCTTTATGCAGCTGACTGTTTGATGCATAAAGAAAATTTCTCAAAGCCGGAGTATTATGTGAGTTTACTTTATAATTATTTGTTGCAGCGAGGTGAAATTGTGAGACTTGCCGAAATGGAGGAGTATTATTCTTATGGAACACCCGAAGAATTGAATCGATATAAATAAACTGAAGATCATGAGTAATGGTAATATAGATGCTACAAAGCGAAATATAAATCTTGATGTATTGCGCATAATTATGGCTTTCTTTGTGGTCTGCATACACTCTGTATTTCTATTTAAAACTGAGGTAACCCCTATTATAGATATAGCTGTATCTGTGTTTTTTATGTTATCAGGTTGGTTTTTTCAACCAAGAAATTTAGAAGAGCAAGGTGCAAAGCTTAGGAATGCACTAAAAAGTATTGTAATCATCTATTTTCAGGCTACTGTATTATATTTGGTTTGGAGAATGCCTATGTATATGTTCACTAACTTGCCTTTCGAAGCTTCATAGAGAGATTTGTTTACCTGTGAAAATACTTTTGGAGCTCATCTATGGTATCTGCTATATCTATGCTTTGCTTGTTTTTATATCTACTCACGAGTTTGAAATTGAATTTAAACAAATTGAGCATTTGTTTATTGATAAGTTGTATGATGCTATATACAGGGATGCTTTCTTCTTACAATATAATTGAACCAGGTTTAGGGATTAGAAGGGTATTCTTTATAGCAATAGTTTTTTCCTGATGGGAAAAAGCATACGGTATTTGAAGGATAAAACGTGGTTTAGTCTATTTACAATAATGATATTGTTCATGGGCTCTGCTTTATTTGTTATAGAGTATATTTATGATTTGCGACAATATATTGCGAAATATGTCTATTTAACTAGCACTTATTTCTTAGCCATAGGTCTTATGTCACTATTTGCAAAACTACCAGAAATAAAGAACTCTTTGGTATGGAATTATCTAGCAAAGATAGGCTGTAAAAATAGTCTTCATATTTATGTCGTACATTGGATATTTATTGATCTACTCAGCTTCTTTGCTCGATTTACGGGAGTAATTTTTATTCAAGATTATTGTACACCTATTATTGCTTTTGTATTATCACTATACGCCTCTCAATTGTATATCTTGGTGAAGGGTAGATTATTTCAACATTCCTAACTAATGAATCTAAAACTAATTATAACTGACTTTGATGGCACATTGGTAAATACCTTTGAAGCCAATTATTTGGCTTATGCTGAAGCTTTTGCACAATGTGGCCAGATATTGACTTATGATCTTTATAGGCGCTGTTTTGGCTATAGATATGATGATTTTATGCATATTGCAGGCGTTAACGATGTTGATATACAGCAACGCATTAGGAAAATAAAGGGTGAGGTATATCCTTTTTACTTCGATCACTTACAATCTAACGAACCATTAATCAATTTCATTCGTGCATTTCATAGAAATGGAGGGAAAACAGCAATTGCCTCTACTGCACGTCGGTTGAATTTGGTTAATGCATTACAATATTTACATTTAACAGAGTTCTTTGATTGTGTTTTAGCAGGTGAAGATGTGATTCACGGCAAGCCTAATCCGGAGATTTATCTAAAAGCGATGGAAAGGATGGAAGTATCTGCTAGGCAGACTTTAATTTTTGAAGACTCAGAAGTAGGCTTTGAGGCTGCCGAGGCTTCAGGAGCACAGTGTATAAAAATAAATCATGCATTTTATGGAGATTGAAGTAAAAGGTCATAGTGGTTGTTCCATTGATATAGTACGTGAAGGTAAGGAGTTGTTTATCCTTAAAGGTACTTGTGACCCCAAGTATGTGGAGCGACTTTATCAGCAGGCTTTGAAGCAACAGAGGGCTGGTGAACAGGAATATCAGTACATTCGTGTGCCGCAGATTGTAGATATAGAGAGACAAACAGATACTATGATGATGAAGATGGAGTATGTATATTCACATAACTTTATAGATCATTTTGAGGCGGCTGGATTTGAACAAGTGAATTATTTTGTGAAAGCTATACATTTATTCTTAAAGCGAGAAATAGAGCAATCAATTATGACAGATGTACCACGCTTAATGATTATCGAGAAGTTTGAAGATGTAAAGAGTAAAATAAATAAAAATGTATTGTTGTGTATGGATGAAGAAGTAAAATATCTGCTACAACAATCTGAAATTCGCTTCAAAGTTTTGCCCGAAGTCTTGGAGATACCTGTAGGCTGTTGTCATGGCGATCTTACTTTCTCTAATATTCTTTTTAATGGTAATAATTATTATCTGATAGATTTTTTAGATTCTTTTATAGAGTCACCGCTGCTTGATATGGTGAAAATTCGTCAAGATACGCGCTATCGTTGGAGTACACTGATGTATGAAGGGGAATTTGATGAGACACGCTTTCATATAGTGGCAGACACTATTGATCACCAACTTGATGGTGCTTTTAAACAGTATACATGGTATCGTACTTTTTATCATACTTTGCAGTTGATGAATTTTCTACGTATTTTACAGTATGCTAAAGAGAAGAAAATTGTGGCTTATCTTAAGAAAACTATTCAAAGCATATTAAATTATGAGTAAATATACATTGATTGTTCCCATTGCTGCTGACACTGATAAAATGGGGACCGAAATGCCTTATCTGTTTGGGCTGGATAGCAATGGCTTGATGTATTGCGTAAAATCTATCATGGGCTTACCTTTAGAGGCTTTTGGCGACATCTACTTCACAATTCTACGAAAACATAACTTGCGGTATAGACTAATAGAAATGATGCAGATTCAGTTTGACCGACTGGGCATTTCTCACAAAACGCACATTTATGAGCTTGAGAAGTCTACATCTTCGCAACCAGAAACACTTTATCGTACTGTTGTGGAAAATCATATCACCGGTGCTGTGCTTTTTAAGGATGCTGATAGTTATTTCACTACTGAGGTGTATCCCGAGAATATGCTTTATGTCTTTCCATTAGATGGATTGCAGATGGTAAATCCGCAGAATAAGAGCTATGTAACTATTGATGATATGTACTATATTACTAATATCATTGAGAAGAAGATTGTGAGCCGTTTCTTCTGTGCGGGTGGTTATGGTATTGAGGATGTACAGAATTTTGTATTGGAGTACGAAAAACTTTCTACATTACCTCAACTTCATTTATCGCATATTGTTTATTCGTTGTTGCTACATCAAGTTCATTTTCGTCCCCAGATAGTAAAGGAGTATCAAGATTGGGGGACAAAAGAAGATTTTAAAAGAAATTATTGATATATCTAGTTTGTTATGCAGATATCTAATTTATTTCGAGGGAATCTATGAAATTAGGAATAACATATTGTGGTCGTGAACGTGAGGGGTTATGGAGCGGTACGTGGGATGCTTTCGATACTTACTTTACTAAGCTTTCTGAGATAGAGAGTATAGAATGGGCTTCTACATTTCCCAATATACCCAAATGGTATCAGAAATTACTTACTGCTTATTGCCGATTTTTCTATTTTAAAGATGGCAATCCTTTCGAGCTACAGATGTACCCACTTTTCAAACGAAAAACTTTGAAAGAGGTCAACATGATGGAGGCCGAGTGGATTATTGCCAAAACTATCACAGATGAATTTCCTCACGATAAGAAATTTTGTACTTATGTGGACGCTGATTTTGAGGAAGTGATGAAAACTGATGTAAATCGTACAAAACCTTTATTTAACTTTTACTTGAATTATTATCACCGAAAAGCTGGAATGGCTTATCGACGTCAGAATCTTATATTCACACAGAATGAGTGGACTCGGCAATCGTTAATGAGAAAGTTTGGCTTGGCTCCGGAGAAGATAATAAATGTGGGATTTGGTATCAATCTTAAAACTTATGAAGGTGAAAAGTTATATGATAATGATTTACTGCTTATTGTACTTCGGCAGTACAACGCTAAAGTAAAAGGATTAGATCTGCTTGTAGAGGCATTATCCATAGTGAGAAAACGATGTCCAAATGTGCGTTTGGCTATAGTTGGTAATGAGCAGTACAAAGGGGTGGATGGCGTGGATTGCTATGTGGATACATCACGTGAGAAGACTATAGAACTCTTTCAGAAAGCTACTCTTTACGTGATGCCTTCGCGCAACGAACCTAATGGAATGACTTACCTCGAAGCTTTGTGTAACAAGACACCCTTTGTGGCATTGAAGCGCTTTGCTACCCCCGAGTTCTCGGGTAATGGCAGATGGAGTTTTCTCTGTGAAAAGGAAGATGCTCACCAACTGGCTGATATCATTGTAGATGCAATGAGCGATAAGGCACGTCTCAAAATGATGGGGGAGTTAGGGCAGCAATATGTGAAAAATACCTTTCGTTGGGAAAAAGTAGTGGATAAGATGTATAGTGCAATGAAAAACTACAAAGAATAAACATGGAGAACTTGAAGGATAAAACGCTGGTAAGTGTTATTGTACCCATCTACAATGCTGAAAAATATCTCACTGCATGTGTGGATGCATTACTGGCACAAACCTATACACATATAGAGATTCTTTTGGTGGATGATGGAAGCGAGGATCGGAGTGGTACATTGTGTGATGAATATGCTCAACGAGATAGCCGTGTACGAGTGCTGCATCTTCAAAATGGCGGAGTGTCGCGAGCAAGGAATCACGCCCTTGACGTAATGAAAGGAGAGTGGGTGTGTTTTGCTGACGCAGATGATGAGGTAACTCCACACTATGTAGAACACTTTGTAGATGCTATGGAAGAGGGAGTAGATGTGATAATATCCGAAGCCGTGTTTGTGCACGAAGATGGTAGGAGCGAAAGGTTATCTTATAAAAGACATGGTACGCTACCGTTGACCGAAATTTTTTCGGTCAACGAACTGAGTGCCCATGGCTACGCATGTGCCAAATGCTATCGCACTTGGCACATGCAGTCGGTTGCGCATGGGCCGATGCTGCGCTTTCCTGAAGAGATAAAATTTTCGGAGGACTTGATTTTTGTGATGCAATATTTAGCGATAAGCCCTAAGGCTAAATATGTACCATATGCAGATTACATCTACTACCTGCGTAGTGGTAGTGCTAGCGGGAAGATCTTTACTTATGAAATAGAGCGTAGATGTTTCTGTGAGTACATTGCACAGATGAAAATACTTTCTACGATAGTCGGCATGAATTTGATGCAGTTATCCTCATCCGCCTCTATTCTTTCAATGCTTTTTGCACGAGTGCGAAATAGTATGTATATCAAAAAAGAACTATCGAGAGAGGAACGTGTGACTTTTTACAAGAATATAGCACCTGAAATAAGGCAAATCATTTGCGATTATAGTCAGGGAGCCAATGTATTGGTTCGTTTAGGTTATAAGCTGTTTATGAAGGGACAACACTTTAAGCTTATGGATTGGTATTTCTTTTTTATGATAGCTATATATTATAAAAAAGCAGCCTGAGTTATTAGATAATTCTACATTACTTTAATACTAGAACATTATTTGAATGAAAGATTTCACTTTCCGTGCTTTTAAAGAACCACCATTCTATTTTGCTTTGATTGTAGCATCAATGTTTATATCCACTTTTACAGGAGGTATAGGATATATATTATATTATCCTATGCTACTGTTTATTTGTTTATATTACAATAGAAAAATACAGAAAAATAATTTGAATTCTGTGTTTGGATGGTTTCTATTAGCTTGCTTGCTAAGTATTTTACTTAACGAAATATTACCTGTATTTAAAGCCCCTTTCAGATTTACAGCTTATACTATTTTATTATTTGGCATTACTCCTATACTTTTTAATAGGAAAAAAGCGGTAATGTGTTTCAAATTCCTTCAATACACTTGTCTATTACTAGTTTTTGTTGGGTTTCTAAATTACTATTTATACAGAACGGGGAGCCTTTCTATTATGGAGGGTAATAGAGTGTATGCAGGCACTATAGGGACCAATTATCTTGGTATGTTGTGTAGTATGGGTATATTATATGCTGGTTCATTGTTGTTGTATAGGAAAAATATAAAAAAAATATATGTACTTGTATTTACAGGGTTGTTGTTGGGATTATTGTTATGTCTATTATTATCATCATCGCGTAACTCAATTGTTGCTATTATTGGTTCTGCTTTAATAATGATTTACATTCAGAAAAAAGGAAAACTAGGAAGTACTGTTACATTATTTTTTATTTTAGCAGTATTGGCTGTTTTGACATTTCCGATATGGAAGGACTATACTGTAGGTATACTCGACAAACAGGGCGGGAGTACGGAATCATTTAACATGAAATCAAGAGAAAGTACTTGGTTGACAAGATGGGATGAGTTCACATCAAGTCCCATATATGGAATTGGTTTTGCTTCTATATCGAATCCTACAGAATTTTCATTAATGACAGGCATGGTGGAAACTACGACTGGCTGGGGCGGGCTTTTATCTCAACTTGGTTTATTAGGAACTATTCCTTTTATAATGCTTACTTATAAGAATTTCAGATATCTTTTATCTAGAAAAGATGGGCGTTTTGTGCATTGTTTATTGGGAGCATTGCTTACTTTTTTCTGTATCAATTCTCTTGGTGAAGGTTATATCACCACTGTAGGTTGCCAGTTTACAGTCTATTTTTTCTTAACGCAAGGAATTGTCTATAGTTTGAGAATGGGATGGATTTCAATCAATCATTTAGAACCTTTATTTTTTAAGCAAAAACGAGTATGATACCTAAGATTATTCATTATTGTTGGTTTGGAGGGAATCCACTTCCAGATGAACTATTAACATATATAGATGGCTGGAAGAAGATGTTCCCTGAGTTTGAAATAAAATGTTGGAACGAGACCACATTTGACATTTCTACTTCACTGCCTTTTGTACAGGAGGCATACCAAGTAAAAAAGTATGCTTTTGTAGCTGATTATGTGCGTATGTGGGCAATGTATCAATATGGTGGTATCTATATGGATACTGATATTCAAGTTTTGAAACGCTTTGATGAGTTCTTGAATTATCGTTTCTTTACTGCTATGGAGTATCACGGAGATAATGTACGGATTAATCACGTAGAAGAAAAACTCACTTCCCAAGGATACAAAAAAAATAAAGAGGATGTAATCATTGATATATGTATAGAGTCAAGCATATTTGCAGCAGAGAAGAATCATCCTTTTATAAAAGATTGTTTAGATTATTATATAGGGAAACACTTTGTTTTACCAGATGGGACATATTATGATAAGATAATTGTACCGGTAATCATGGCTCTAGAAGCAGAAAAGTATGGCTTTAGGTATGTGAATGAGTTTCAGACGCTGAAAGAGGACATGCATCTTTTTCCGGATGAGTACTTTACTCACCCCTCGAAGCAAACAGAAAATACGTATGCTCTTCATATGGTGAAGAACAGTTGGAAGAAAATGAACTTTAAACAGCGAATTTATGCAAAATTGGCGCAAATGAAAGTAATAAAAAACATATATAATAAATTGGAACAAATCCCTTTAATACAGAAAGCATTCGATAAAATACAACGTGATACATGGCTGAAATAAGTATGCAGAAATCATCTTTGAGAATTGAGTGGGTTAACATCTGCAAAGGACTTGGTATCTTTTTGGTTGTAATAGGTCATACTAGTATTGCGCAAATATCGCAGACGGCCTATAATTGGATTTATTCCTTTTATATGCCGATGTTTTATATGCTTTCAAGCATGATGTTGAATGATAGCAAGTATAGTGACTTTCAGTTCTATATAAAAAGACGATTAAAAACTTTAATCATTCCGTTCTTCTGCTTGAATACACTGTTATGGTTGATGGTGAAAGGACTTAATATATCTTATATTCAGACTGATTTTACAGAACTCTTAACAGGCTGTCTCGCTATGTATTTTATTCGTGTTTTGTTAGTCTCCGAACTTTGGTATTTTGCGATTAATAAATTAGTCAGTGATTGGAAATTGAAGTTATTTATAATCTTCCTTTTAATAGTTCTGTTTGATTATTTGCGTGGTGTTATTCCTGAATATATTGGTTTAACTAGAAATGAAGCCATTGGTGTGATATTACCTGGTATGCCACTCTTTTATTATGCCGTAGGTCACATAGTAAGGAATATGGCTCTTAATTTTAACACGCAGAAATTAAAATATTGGTTGGTAAGCTCTGTAATGATAGTATTGATTATAATATCATGCCTTTTACAACCTGTTAGCTATGGGTATTTTCATATTTTCCCGGCTTTTTGTGGTATAATAACATTGGGCTCACTCAGTATATTGTTATCAAGACTATCTGTAACTTTATTAAACTCTACAGTGTGCTTTATTGGTAGAAATATATTGATTATAGTAGCGTTCCATCAGATTATCTATAATTCAATGAAGATATTGACAAATCATTTGTCTTTATCTACTACGTTAGATGCAGTATTACGATTGATTTTATTAATTTTTGCCTTATATTTTTTAATAAGAAGCTTTAATAAGTATGCTCCATGGCTTGTGGGGAGATAAGTTTTATATGATTCAATCGATATTACTTGTTATAGTAGTTAATACTATTATACTAATCACTTATTGGAGTAGCGTAAGGATGTTATTGCGGTGCTGCTATTATCTTAATAGTTTTGCGTTTTCACTACAATTTTTTTTTAAACAATTACAAAACTTCATTTTGAAATGAATTTAATATTCTTGCAAAACTGTATCAGTCCCCATCAGATGCCATATATTAAAGAATTGCCTGTTTATGGAAGTGTAGATAGGGTAGTGGTAGTGGCGCCACGTATTGATTATGATGATCGCAAACAGATGGGATGGAAAACTCCAGAATTGCTTAAGGTAGAAGGAATAGAGTTTTTGATTACTCCTACTATGGAAGTAGTGCAAAAACTATATGAGGAGTGCAAAGGTATTGAAACGTTTTGTTTTTTTTCTGGAATCAATGCTTTTCCTGAAATTGTGCCATGGATGAAACTCTCATTCAATTATCCTTTTAAGCGAGGGGTAATAACTGAGCCGCCATTACTCTATAATCATCCATTATGGCAGCATAAACTAAGATTTGCATTGAAAGATTGGCGATATATAAAGTATTTTGATTACTTATTAGTGATGGGAGATGAATTTGTTCCTTATTATCGCTTTTGGAGTAAAAAATGGAAAGTATTACCTTTTATATATTGTACAGAGTGGAAAGAACGTACACATCCTATACCGACTTCAGCGAGGCTTAAGGTACTCTATGTGGGTAGTTTGTCAGATAGAAAGAATGTGGTGGGGATGTTTCAAGTGTTGTGTCAAAAGGCTGAATTAGAGCTTGGTATCGTAGGTGATGGTGAGAAGCGAGCACAAATTGAGGAGATGAGTATGCAGGCTAATACAGAAGTAGTGCTTTATGGTATGCAACCGATGGAGAGGGTCTCGGAGATTATGCAACAATATGATGTACTGATCTTACCTTCAAAACATGATGGGTGGGGGGCTGTTGTGAATGAGGCGTTGACAGTAGGATTGTATGTGATAACAAGCAATCATTGTGGAGCTTCGTATTTGTTGAAGAATAAGCAACAGGGAATGATATTTACTCTAGAAGAAACACAGGGATTAAGTAATGTGGTTGATGCCTGTATTGCAAAAAAAAATTGGATAAGGGAGACGGTAAATGAACGTATTATATGGAGTAGAAACTACATTTCAGGTAAAGCGGTGGCAGATTATATAATACAAAATTTATGAATAAACGCTTATGAGAGTAATACATTATATTCCTAGTCTAGACCGTACATCGGGTGGTACAACTGCTTATATGCAATTGTTGACTAAAGAATTGGGGCGATTGGTAGAGCTTCATGTGGTGAGTCACACTAGTGAGAATCCTGTAAAAATGGATAATTGTAAGGTATATTTCATACCTGGAATTAGAGACTTCATGGAGATAAAGCGACAATGGAGGATATTGTTAACTCAATTACAACCTGATGTGGTGCATGTAAACTGTTGTTGGATGCCTGCTTGTGCCTTTATACAAAAGTGGGCACAGGCATTGGGGTATAAAGTGGTACTTACTCCGCATGGAATGTTGGAACCGTGGATTATGAAGCGACATCATTGGACTCGTAAGTTACCGGCATTGTGGCTTTATCAAAGGGTGGCAGTGATGAAGGCGGATGTATTGCACGCTACTGCAGAGAGCGAGAAGGAGAATTTACTGAAGTTGGGCTATAACGATAGGATTAAGATCATTGCTAACGGTATTGATGTAGAGGATATAGAGATGAAGTCATCATGGAAGCGGAATAAGGAGATTCTTTTCTTGAGTCGTGTACATGTGAAGAAGGGAATTAATTTTCTTCTTGAGGCAGTTGCTCAATTGAAAGAACAAATGGAAGGATATGTGATACGTATTGCTGGTGAAGGAGATGCTATCTACGTTAATGAGTTAAAGCAATTAACAGAACGTCTTGGTATATCGAAACTAGTCTTCTTTGAAGGTGGTGTATATGGCAATCGTAAATGGGAACTATTCCGTCAAGCGGATCTTTTTATATTGCCTACACACAGCGAGAATTTTGGTATTGTGGTGGCAGAGGCATTGGCTAGTGGTACACCTGTGGTAACAACAATGGGCACACCATGGAGTGAGTTAGAGAGTCGGCGGTGTGGCTGGTGGACGGAAGTAGGTACAGAGGCAACCGTACAAGCACTTCGTAACTTTTTATCGCTTACTGAAAATGAGTTGGAGATGATGGGACATAATGGTCGTAAACTGGTAGAGGAGAAGTATTCGGCACGTAAGGTGGCAGAGGAATTTGTGGAAATGTATAAATCAATTTTATGAAAAAGGATTTAATGGAATTTAAAACTCCATATTCTAAGAGGAATAAATTTCGCAGATTGGTATGGAATATGGTTTGGACTTGTTTTGCCCGTCCGTTTCCTCGCTCTATGGCAATGGGGTGGAAACGTATGCTGCTTCGTGCATTTGGGGCAAAGATTGCACCTACGGCAGTGGTTTATGCTACTACAAAGGTGTTTCAGCCTTGGCTATTAATAATGGACGATTATGCTTGTTTGGCTGAAGGGGTAGATTGTTATAATGCTGCTCCTGTTCGTATCGGACGTAATGCTACGGTGAGTCAACGAGCTTTTCTTTGTACAGCAGGGCACGATATATCAGATCCACATCATCATCAAACCGACGCTTCTATTGTGATTGAAGACAGGGCTTGGGTGTGTGCAGAGGCTTTTATTGGGCAAGGAGTTACTGTTGGTGCAGGTGCTGTTTGTGCAGCTCGTGCAGTAGTGGTTAAGGATGTAGAGTCATGGACTGTTGTTGGTGGGAATCCGGCAAAATTTATCAAAAAGAGAGAACTCAAATAATTTATTAACATGTTAGAAATATCAGTTATTATCTTAGCATATAATGAAGAGATTCATTTAGAACGGTGTTTGAACAATGCCCGAAAGTTTGCAAAGGAAATTTTTGTCATAGATTCTTTTTCTACTGATAAAACGGTGGAGATAGCAGAGAAAATGGGTGCAAAGGTGTATAAGCATGCATGGGAAAACTATTCGAAACAGTTTAATTGGGGATTGCAGAATCTGCCGATTACTACGGAATGGGTATGGCGTATGGATGCGGACGAATATCTGTCGGATGAGTTAATAGCAGAATTACATAAAAAGCTCCCTTGTTTGGAAGATGATGTTAATGGTTTTACAGCTCCTTGTCGACGTATTTTTATGGGGAAATATATCAAACATGGTATTCTTCCATTGATATTGCTTCGTCTCTTTAAGATAAGGAATGCGGTATGTGAGAATCGGTATATGGATGAACACATCCAGCTCTCTGAAGGTATAATTGGTGAACTGGAGTGTCCTTTCTATGACGATAATCTGAATGGTCTAACTTGGTGGACAAATAAGCACAATGGTTATGCTACTCGTGAGGCTATTGATTTGTTGTTGACGGAGTATAACTTGAATGAAGAATCGATAGTAAACTCGGGTGAACATTCGGCTACTATTCGTAGAAAGAAGCTGAAATACATCAAGATGCCTCTCTTCTGGCGTGCTTTTGGCTTTTTTATACTTCGCTATATCTTCCGAGGCGGTTTTCTTGATGGTAAGGAGGGATTTTTGTGGCATTTCCTACAAGGCTTTTGGTATCGTTCTTTAGCGGATGCAAAGGTGTATGAATTGAAGAAGCAATACGAATGGGATGAAGAAAAAATAAAGGCATATTTGAAAGAGAAATATTTATAGTACATTTCTATTGGTATAAAGTTTTTATAAATAGTGATTTATATTATTTACTTAAGGTTTTGAATGAGGTGTAGAAGTTATTTGTGGAAAAGCCTTGTAGTTAGGAAGATGTTCTGCTGAGGAATGTTGCATTTATGTTAAAACATTTTAGGTGGATGCATCTGTTTTTTCACCTTAAAAAAGAGAAGTCGTACTTTATTTCACAATAAGCGCGAGAAGTTCAAAGTGATAATGCAAGTGATTAGGAATTTTCAAAGATAAATTTTATGAAAGTATCTATAATAACGTCGTGCTTTAATCGTGCGGCGACGATTCGTGGTGCCATAGAGAGTGTCTTGGCACAGGACTATAATAACATAGAGTTTATTGTTATAGATGGGGCGAGTACGGATGGTTCGTTAGAAATTATTAGAGAATATGAAGATCGTATATCAACTATTATCAGTGAGCCTGATCATGGTATGTATGAAGCCATCAATAAGGGAATTCGTGTGGCTACAGGTGATGTAATAGGGTTGCTGCATTCGGATGATTTCTTCTATGATAATGGGGTCATAAGCCGCATTGTGGAACACATGAAGACTACTCGAGCAGATTTTCTGTATGGTGATGGGCTTTTTGTGAATCCTGATAATACTGACAAGGTAGTACGTAACTGGATTGGCGGTGATTATCGTTTGTGGAAGGTACGTCATGGTTGGCTTCCATTACATCCCACTTGTTATATTCGCCGCGAGGTAATGATGAGACTAGGTCTTTATAACGAAAGCTATAAGATTGCTGCGGATAGTGAACTGTTGGTGCGTTATCTGATGACGGGCGGACTTTCTGTTACTTATTTGAAAGAGTATGTTGTACGTATGCGCATGGGCGGACTTTCTACCGATAGTGCTAAGCGTAAGAAAATGTGGGGAGAAGACATTAGAGTGTATTCCTCTCACGGTCTATGGCCTACTCTGACTAAATTAGAAAAGATGGCATGGAAAGTACCACAATTTGTGTTGGCATTATTGAAAGGATAATGGCAATTAAATGAATTGATAGCTGATTTGTGCAGAGCAACTAGCTATTTTTTAAAAATACCTTGGAGATTATTAGCATATAATAATAACGATACATGTAGGTCCCTAACTTCATGCTACACACATGAATCCCCTACATTTTGCAGGTTGGGAAAAATACAGCGGTATATTCCTGATCTGTCCCCCTCATATTAGCAAAATGCTGATATGTATTCTAAATATATCAACTGTCTGTGAAGATCGTTGATATATTACTTTTAGAGGGTATGATGTTTGATACTTTATTTCTATTTAAAATTTATAGAAATAAATCCTTTCACTTTTCCTTATATATAAGATAATATGATTGTGCGACCAATGTTTAGTTACTCCATTAAGTAAATTATATTATTCAGTTCAAGGAGAAGATATTATTATATTATCACTTGAAGATGCTCGAATAAATCCCAAGAATATAAGATTCTAATTGAAATACGCTTGCAACTTCTGTTCCTGAATATAGCTCATCTAAAAGTTTTTTCTATCATAGAATTAAAATCACTGCTAGCTTTGTGTTATAGAATGAAAGCTGTATATTTGTATGCACCATAATTTAAAGGTTGTACATGTATGAGCAATAAAATATATCCTATTGGTATCCAGAACTTCGAGAAAATCCGTCAAGACGGTTATTTCTATGTTGATAAAACGGCCTTGATGTATCAAATGGTAAAGACCGGGAGTTATTACTTTTTGAGTCGTCCGCGACGTTTTGGAAAGAGTCTGCTGATCTCTACTTTAGAAGCATATTTTCAAGGGAAGAAGGAACTGTTTACGGGACTGATGGTGGAGAAGCTCGAAAAAGATTGGATAGAACATCCAATTTTGCATCTTGACCTTAATATCGAGAAGTATGATGCTTTGGAGAGTCTGGATAATATTCTAGATAAATCATTGACCGCTTGGGAAAAACTTTATGGTGCCGAACCATCGGAACGTTCGTTCTCCCTACGCTTTGCCGGTATTATAGAGCGTGCTTGCCAGAAGACCGGACAACGGGTCGTTATTCTGGTGGATGAATATGACAAGCCGATGCTGCAGGCCATTGGCAATGAGGACTTACAGAAGCAATTCCGGGATACGTTGAAGCCTTTCTACGGAGCTTTGAAGACGATGGACGGCTGCATCAAGTTTGCGTTGCTGACCGGGGTGACAAAATTTGGCAAGGTGAGCGTGTTCAGCGACTTGAATAACTTGAAGGATATTTCAATGGATGAACGCTTTGTGGATATTTGCGGCATCACGGAGAAAGAAATACATGACAACCTGGAGGAGGAATTGCATCAGTTGGCAGAAAAGCAGAAGATGAGTTATGAGCAGGTGTGCGCAGAATTGAAAGAATGTTATGATGGTTACCACTTTATGGAACATACCATCGGGATCTATAACCCTTTCAGTCTGTTGAACACGTTTGATAAGATGAAGTTCGGCAGCTACTGGTTTGAGACGGGGACACCCACTTATCTGGTGAACCTGTTGAAGAAGCATCACTATGATTTGGAACGGATGGCTCATGAGGAAACAGACGAACAGGTGTTGAACAGTATCGACTCGGAATCTAGTAATCCCATTCCAGTGATTTATCAGAGCGGATATCTTACCATTAAGGGGTATGACGAAGAGTTTGGCATATACCGTTTAGGTTTTCCGAATCGTGAAGTGGAAGAGGGGTTTGTCCGTTTCTTACTTCCTTATTATGCGAACGTAAATAAGGTGGAGTCTCCTTTTGAAATTCAGAAGTTTGTCCGTGAAGTACGTTCCGGTGACTATAACTCTTTCTTCCGACGGCTGCAAAGTTTCTTTGCGGACACTGGTTATGACGTGATTCGCGAGCAGGAGTTACATTACGAAAATGTGCTTTTTATCGTTTTCAAACTCGTGGGCTTTTATACTAAAGTGGAATATCATACAAGCGAAGGGCGTATCGACCTTGTGTTGCAAACGGATAAATTTATATATGTCATGGAATTTAAACTGAATGGTACGGCAGAAGAAGCCCTGAAACAGATTAATGAGAAACATTATTCACTTCCTTTTGAAGCGGATAATCGTAAGCTTTTTAAAGTGGGTGTGAACTTTAGTTCGCAAACAAGAAATATAGAAAAATGGATAGTGGAAGAGTAGTTCCTTTTATCTCAAATTTCTAAAATACGCCCGCACCTTCCGCATAATCTTGATTCCCATCACTACGCCATCGAATACAGCCATACCGGTATTGAACGAACGCATGAGGGCATCTGCCTTGTTGGTTGCCGGAGCAAGTGGGGCAAATATTTCGCGTGTAGTAGCTGTCATGGCTTTTTTTTGAGCATGGATCTCATTTAAAAGCTTCTTTTTACGTTCGGCAATCTCTTCTAATGTAAATTTCTGCGGGGTCTGCGCATTCATAATTTATTTATTTGAATCAGTTAAAAATAAATTAGCGAGGAAGTTCACCATCGGAGAAATGATGAGCTGCTTGCGGAAAATAATAACCAGGGCGATGAGAATAACATTGATGCCTGCAATGATGGCGAAACTCGACATCAGGCCGCCCACTAAAGGCTCCAATATATAAGCAAGAGCAAAAAGCAGATAAAACAGAGCCACCATGCCAAGGATAATAAGTACTAATATCATAATTAACGTGGAAAAAAGTATGGTTAACTTCTCCGTCAATTCTAATTTGGTATATTCTTTTTGAAGCTCCAGATATTTCTTGAACTCGAAAAACAACTGCTGAAAATTCTCAATACTTTTATCGTCTGCAAACATGGTCGCTCTGTTTTTAGTCTTTGATTACTCACTTATTCTGCTATTTCTCCTTTCATCTCCGCAGCAATCTCATCAACGAGAGTTTCCATTTCGCTGCGATTCAGCTTGATTCCCTTTTTACGAAGAATCTCTGCGATTTTGTGACGGGTGTCTTCTCCTTTTTCAGGAGCAAATAAAATACCAAGGGCTGCGCCTACGGCTGCACCACCCAGAAAAGCTGCTAAAACATTCAATCCTTTCATAATGTATAATGTTTAAAATGATTATGATACAACAAATATAACATTTTTATGGAAAGGTTGTTCGTGAAAACTGAAATTTTTTGCTACGTTTTATAATTCTTTTTTTCTTTTATGGTTTAATCTTATTTAACTGACTTTCGTAGCTAACCTTTGAAGGTTAAGGCGTACTTTTGTTTTCGAATATTGTAAATCAAAACATAATGGAAGCTAAGATTGTTTTTATAACCGGTGCCAGTAGCGGAATTGGCGAAGGTTGTGCCCGTAAATTTGCGAAGGAGGGATGGAATCTAATTCTGAATGCCCGTACCGTTTCGAAACTGGAAGAACTGAAAGCTGAACTGGAAGCGACGCATGGTGTACGGGTTTATATATTGCCCTTTGATGTGCGCGACCGGAAGCTGGCTGCCGCCTCTTTGGAATCATTGCCAGAAGAATGGAAGGCGATTGATGTGTTGGTGAACAACGCCGGACTGGTGATCGGTGTGGATAAGGAATTCGAGGGTAACCTGGATGAATGGGATATCATGATCGATACGAATATAAGAGGACTGCTGGCAATGACGCGTTTGGTGGTTCCCGGTATGGTAGAACGCGGGCGCGGACATATTATTAATATCGGATCTATTGCCGGTGATGCCGCTTATCCGGGTGGGAGTGTGTATTGCGCAACGAAAGCTGCCGTGAAGGCTCTTTCGGACGGACTCCGGATTGATTTGGTGGATACTCCGTTGAGAGTGACGAACATCAAACCGGGAATGGTGGAGACAAACTTTACAGTGGTGCGTTATCGGGGAGATAAGGAAGCTGCCGATAATTTTTATAAAGGGATTCGTCCGTTGACGGGAGATGACATTGCGGAAACAGTTTATTTTGCCGCGTCGGCTCCTGCGCATATTCAGATTGCGGAGGTACTTTTGATGCCTACTTATCAGGCAACGGGTACTATTTCGTATAAGAAAAAGCCGGAATAGATGTTTTTTTGACGGATTTCTTTGCCGGATGATAAAATTTCTATTATTTTGTTGCCCGAAACTAAATGTAATAGACGAAAATATTGAATTATTAATTAAAACAGAGTATAGGATTATGAAAAAATTAGTCGTATTAGGAATGGGAGTATGCTTGGTGCTAGCATTTGCATCTTGTAAATCCAGCGAAAGTGCCTATAAGAAAGCTTACGAAAAAGCGAAACAACAAGAATTGGCAGAACCGCAGGTGGAAGCTCCGGTAGAAGTAACTCCGGTGGTTGCAGCTCCTGTGACAACTACTAAAGTGGCAGATACATCCGGCGTTCGTCAGGAAAAGGTTACAGTGGTTTCCGGCAACGAAGGGTTGAAAGATTATAGCATCGTAGCAGGTAGCTTTGGTGTGAAAGCGAATGCTGAAGGCCTGAAAGATTGGTTGGATGGACAAGGATATCACTCTACGATTGCATTTAATGCTGACAAGGCAATGTATCGCGTTATCGTGAATTCATTTGCTGATAAGGCTGCTGCTGCTGAAGCTCGCGACGCATTCAAGGCTAAATATCCGAACCGTTCGGATTTCCAGGGTGCTTGGTTGCTGTATCGCGTATATTGATTTCTTTTTGGTAATATATATTGGAAAGAACGAACGTTTTTTTCCGAATAAGAAGGCGGTAACTGGGAAGTTACTGCTTTTTTATTGAAAATGAGTGACTTCTTCGTTTAGATATTTTTATCTTTCTACTAAAAGAAGTTATAAATGATAGGAGGGAAACTTTTATAGCAAAGAAAGTTTTTACTTTTGTCAATTCTTAATTTGGAGAATGTATTGCCTGAATGTGAATAGGGCATTAATTTAGAGATTGAATGGAACAAAAATATGTAATGGCTGCTATCGACGCGGCTTTAAAAGCAGGTGAAAAGATTCTTTCTATTTATAATGATCCGGCATCGGACTTTGAAATAGAGAGAAAGGCCGATAACTCTCCGCTAACTATAGCAGACAGAAAAGCGCATGAAGCAATTGTGGCTATTCTGAATGATACTCCTTTTCCTGTTCTTAGTGAAGAAGGGAAGCATTTAGGGTATGAGACTCGACGTGAGTGGGATACTTTATGGATTGTAGATCCGCTGGATGGAACGAAGGAGTTTATTAAGCGTAATGGAGAATTTACGGTAAATATCGCTTTGGTGCAGAATTCTGTGCCTGTGTTCGGTGTTATTTATGTGCCTGTGAAAAAAGAACTTTATTTCGGGATTGAAGGTGCAGGGGCTTATAAATGTTCCGGTATTGTCAGTTGGGAAGGTGACGGCGTGGCATTGGAAGAACTGGTTGCGAAATCGGAACGGTTACCTTTGAAGGAAGTGCACGATCATCTGATTGTGGTTGCTTCACGTTCGCACCTGTCGCCTGAAACAGAATCATATATTGCAGATTTAAAGAAGAAACACGGCAGTGTGGAGTTGATTTCGAGTGGAAGTTCTATTAAAATCTGTCTGGTTGCTGAAGGAAAGGCTGATGTATATCCGCGTTTCGCTCCGACGATGGAGTGGGATACGGCTGCAGGGCATGCGATAGCCCGTGCCGCAGGGATGGAAGTATATCAGGCTGGCAAGGAAGAACCTCTACGATATAACAAGGAGGATTTATTGAATCCGTGGTTTGTTGTTGAGCCAAAAAGAGAACACTAAATAATGTTTATATGACATTTGAAATTGTATTTGTACTATTATCCCTATTAGGAATGGTAGCGGCTTTGGTAGCAGACAAGATGCGTCCGGGCATGATACTTTTTTCGGTAGTGGTTTTGTTTCTGTGTGCCGGCATTCTGACTCCTAAGGAGATGCTGGAAGGGTTTAGTAATAAAGGGATGATTACCGTTGCTCTGCTGTTTTTGGTGAGTGAAGGTATTCGTCAGTCGGGTACACTGGGACAAGTGATTAAGAAGTTGCTTCCGCAGGGAAAGACAACGGTGTTTAAAGCACAGTTGCGTATCTTGCCTTCGGTGGCTTTTATTTCTGCCTTTCTGAATAATACGCCTGTCGTGGTTATTTTTGCTCCGATTATCAAGCATTGGGCTAAATCGGTGAATCTCCCGGCTACGAAGTTCCTGATTCCTCTTTCTTATGTGACTATTTTGGGAGGTATCTGTACATTGATCGGTACTTCTACTAACCTGGTGGTGCATGGAATGATATTGGAAGCCGGATTTGAAGGCTTCTCCATGTTCGAACTCGGAAAGGTGGGAATATTCATCGCTATTGCCGGAATTATTTATATATTTCTTTTTTCCAAGCGTCTTTTGCCGGATGCGCGTCCGGACACGGCTGTGCCGGATGAAGAAGTAGAAGAGGGGGAGAAGTTGCATCGGGTAGAGGCTGTTTTGGGGGCTCGCTTTCCCGGTATTAATAAAAAGCTGAAAGATTTTAATTTTCAACGTCATTATGGTGCCGAAGTAAAAGAAATCAAGACGCGTAATGGACAGCGTTTCGTAACAAATCTGGATGATGTGGTGCTTCATGAAGGAGATACGTTAGTTGTGATGGCTGATGATACATTTATTCCTACGTGGGGTGAGTCTTCTGTGTTTGTCTTGTTGACGAATGGAAATGAACCGGATACTACCGGAAAGAAAAAACGTTGGTTTGCTTTGCTGTTATTGGTTCTGATGATTGTGGGCGCAACGGTGGGTGAGCTTCCGATAACAAAGGAGATGTTTCCGGGTATCAAGTTGGATATGTTTTTCTTTGTGTCTATTACTACTATTATTATGGCATGGACAAATCTGTTCCCTGCCCGTAAATACACTAAATATATTTCGTGGGATATATTGATTACGATTGCTTGTGCATTTGCTATCAGTAAGGCGATGGTGAACTCCGGTGTGGCGGATAGCGTTGCGAAGTTTATTATCGGATTGAGTGATGATTATGGTCCGCACGTATTGCTCGCCATGGTATTTATTATCACGAATTTGTTTACGGAATTGATTACTAATAATGCAGCAGCGGCTTTGGCTTTTCCTTTGGCATTGTCAATCTCTGCGCAATTAGGGGTAAGTCCGACGCCCTTCTTTGTGGTGATTTGTATGGCTGCATCTGCCAGCTTTTCAACGCCTATCGGTTATCAAACGAATCTGATTGTGCAAGGTATCGGTAACTATAAGTTTACGGATTTTGTACGTATCGGTTTGCCGCTTAATATTATAACTTTCTTAATATCTATTATCCTGATCCCATTGATCTGGAACTTTTAATAAATAAATCTGTAAATGGAAGAAAAGAACCATATATATCCGATATTTGACCGCATGATGACGCGGCAGGATAAAGAAGAACTTTTAGGGCAACACAGTGTGATGATCTGGTTTACCGGATTGAGCGGTTCCGGAAAGAGCACGATTGCTATTGCATTGGAACGTGAACTCCATAAGCGCGGATTGCTTTGCCGTATCTTGGATGGGGATAATATCCGTAGTGGAATTAATAATAACCTGGGATTTTCCGAAACGGACCGGGTGGAAAATATTCGTCGTATAGCTGAAGTGTCTAAGCTGTTTTTGGATAGTGGCATCATTACGATTGCTGCATTTATCAGCCCTAATAATGATATTCGCGAAATGGCTGCGAATATTATCGGTAAGGATGATTTTCTGGAAATTTTCGTTAGCACTCCGTTGGAGGAGTGTGAGAAACGTGATGTGAAAGGCTTATATGCGAAGGCACGGAAAGGGGAGATTCAGAATTTTACAGGAATTTCCGCACCATTCGAGGTTCCGGAACATCCGGCTTTGTCACTGGATACTTCCAAATTGACTTTGGAGGAATCGGTGAACCGTTTGTTGGAGCTTGTTTTGCCAAAAGTGAAGAGTATAAAATGAAGAATGAGGAATTAGGGATGAAGAATTAGTATGCGGTTATCAGCAAATTCATAATTCGTAATTCATAATTTTAAAAATAATGGAAGAATATAAATTAAGCCACTTGAAGGAACTCGAAGCCGAGTCTATTCATATCATCCGCGAGGTGGCGGCGGAATTTGAGAATCCGGTGATGCTTTACAGTATCGGAAAGGATTCTTCGGTGATGGTACGCTTGGCTGAAAAAGCGTTTTATCCGGGTAAAGTGCCATTCCCATTGATGCACATCGACTCGAAATGGAAATTCAAGGAGATGATTCAGTTCCGTGATGAATATGCGAAGAAGTACGGATGGAATCTGATCGTGGAAAGTAATATGGAGGCTTTTCATGCAGGGGTAGGACCTTTTACGCATGGAAGTAAAGTGCATACAGACTTGATGAAGACGCAGGCATTGCTTCATGCGCTGGATAAATATAAGTTTGATGCAGCATTTGGTGGGGCCCGCCGCGATGAGGAAAAGTCACGCGCGAAGGAACGTATTTTCTCTTTCCGGGATAAATTTCATCAATGGGACCCGAAAAATCAGCGTCCTGAATTGTGGGATATTTATAATGCCCGTGTGCACAAGGGGGAAAGTATCCGTGTATTCCCGATTAGTAACTGGACAGAGTTGGACATCTGGCAGTATATTCGTCTGGAGAATATTCCGATTGTTCCGCTTTATTATGCTAAGGAACGTCCGGTGATTAATTTGGATGGTAATATTATTATGGCAGATGATGAGCGTTTGCCTGAAAAGTACCGGGATCAGATTGAAATGAAGATGGTGCGTTTCCGTACGTTGGGCTGCTGGCCTCTGACTGGGGCAGTGGAAAGCGGAGCTGCTACAATCGAAGAGATTGTGGAAGAAATGATGACTACCACCAAGAGTGAGCGTACTACCCGTGTGATTGACTTTGACCAGGAGGGTAGTATGGAACAAAAGAAACGTGAAGGATACTTTTAATTGTAACTAGTAATGGCAGATAATAAATTAGATATAAAAGCTTTTCTGGACAAGGATGAACAGAAAGACTTATTGAGACTGTTGACGGCGGGTTCGGTGGATGACGGAAAATCAACATTGATCGGACGCTTGTTGTTTGACAGTAAGAAATTGTATGAAGATCAACTGGATGCACTGGAACGTGATAGTAAGCGTGTAGGAAATGCAGGTGAGCATATCGACTATGCGTTATTGCTGGATGGTTTGAAGGCTGAACGTGAACAGGGAATTACAATTGATGTGGCTTATCGCTATTTTTCTACTAATGGTCGTAAGTTTATCATCGCGGATACTCCGGGACACGAACAATACACACGTAACATGATTACCGGCGGATCTACGGCAAACCTGGCTATCATCTTGGTGGATGCCCGCACGGGAGTGATTACCCAGACTCGTCGTCACACTTTTCTGGTGTCTTTGCTGGGGATCAAGCATGTGGTATTGGCTGTCAACAAGATGGACTTGGTGGACTTCTCGGAAGAGCGTTTTAATGAGATTGTGGCTGACTATAAGACGTTTGTTACTCCGCTGGGTATTCCGGACGTAAACTGCATTCCTCTTTCTGCATTGGATGGGGATAATGTGGTGGATAAGTCTGAACGTACTCCGTGGTATAAGGGGATTTCTTTACTTGATTTCCTTGAAACGGTTCATATCGACAATGACCACAACTTTACGGATTTCCGTTTCCCGGTTCAGTATGTGCTTCGTCCGAATTTGGACTTCAGAGGATTCTGCGGTAAAGTGGCGTCGGGTATTGTTCGCAAAGGCGATACAGTGATGGCACTTCCTTCCGGAAAAACATCTAAGGTGAAGAGTATCGTGACTTATGACGGAGAGTTGGATTATGCTTTCCCACCGCAGTCTGTGACATTGACGCTGGAAGATGAAATCGACGTGTCACGTGGTGAAATGTTGGTGCATCCTGACAATCTGCCGACTGTGGATCGTAACTTTGAAGCGATGATGGTTTGGATGGATGAAGAACCGATGGATATTAATAAATCGTTCTTTATTAAACAGACTACCAATTTGAGCCGTACGCGCATCGATACAATAAAGTATAAGGTGGATGTGAATACAATGGAACATCTGTCTCTGGAGAATGGCCAGTTGACCAAAGAGACTTTGCCTTTGCAATTGAATCAGATTGCCCGCGTGGTATTGACTACGGCTAAAGAGCTGTTCTTTGATCCTTATAAGAAAAATAAATCGTGCGGTTCCTTTATCTTGATTGACCCGATCACCAATAATACTTCTGCGGTAGGTATGATTATCGACCGGGTGGAAATGAAAGATATGAGTGACACGGAAGATGTGCCGGTATTGGATATGACGAAGCTGGGAATTGCTCCGGAACATTATGAAGCGGTAGAAAAAGCAGTGAAGGAGTTGGAACGCCAGGGCTTGGCCGTACGACTAATAAAATAGATTGTTAAACAATAATTTGGAAGTTGGAAATGATGGTTTTACTGTCATTTCTAATTTTCGATTTTTAATTTTTAATTAATAAAGTGGGATTACTCGAATTTAATAAACTTCCGATTAATACATTGGTAGGTGCCGACTGGAAGACATTCAAGGCTATTACTGCCGGTCGTGAAATTGATGCAGCCTACAAGGGGAAATATCGATTGACCAAGGCTGTGTGTCGCTTGCTTTCTCCATTGGCGTCATTGCAGGACAAGCGTTACGAGAAACTGCTCGCTAATCAGCCGTTGGAGCATGACCCGGTATTTATCCTGGGACACTGGCGAAGCGGAACTACGTTTGTACATAATGTATTCTCTTGTGATAAGCATTTTGGGTATAACACTACTTATCAGACTGTATTTCCTCATCTGATGATGTGGGGACAACCTTTCTTCAAAAAGAATATGAGTTGGCTGATGCCGGATAAGCGTCCGACGGATAATATGGAACTGGCAGTGGATCTTCCCCAGGAAGAGGAGTTTGCTTTGTCGAACATGATGCCTTATACCTATTATAATTTCTGGTTTCTGCCGAAGTATCAGCAGGAGTACGCTGATAAATATCTTTTGTTTGATGACATAACGGATGCCGAATTGAAGGTGTTTGAAGAGGTGTTCACTAAATTGATTAAGATTTCTTTGTGGAATACTCACGGTACTCAATTTCTTAGTAAGAACCCTCCGCATACCGGAAGGGTGAAGGAATTGGTGAAAATGTTCCCGAATGCTAAGTTTATCTACCTGGTGCGTAACCCGTATACTGTATTCGAATCTACACGCAGTTTCTTTACAAATACGATTCAGCCGTTGAAATTGCAGGATGTTAGCAATGAACAATTGGAGGAAAATATCCTTTCTATCTATGCAAAGCTTTATCATAAGTATGAATCGGATAAGAAGTTTATTCCGGAAGGTAACCTGATGGAAGTGAAATTTGAAGATTTCGAAGCGGATGCGATGGGCATGACGGAAACTATTTATAAGTCTCTTTCTATCCCCGGATTTGCTGAAGCACGTAGCGATATAGAAAAATACGTGGGCGGAAAGAAGGGATATAAGAAGAATAAATATAAATATGACGACCGTACGATTCAATTGGTAGAAAAGAACTGGGATTTTGCTTTGAAACAATGGGATTATAAATTATAAGAAGAAAAAGAAAGGAAAAGTATTGATGATTCAGAAAAGCATTCATCGCCTGTTGATGACAGGTTTCGTTGCATTTATTTCTTCCTTGTCTTTGATGGCGCAACATAAAGTTGAGGTGGTTCCTTTCGGGGACATGAATCAATGGGTGGACCGTCAGATAAAGGAGTCGAGCATTATTGGCGGGAATACTAAGAATGTATATGCGATAGGGCCGACGTCGGTGATCAAGGGGGATCAGGTTTATAAGAATATGGGTGGTTCGCCTTGGGCTACTTCGAATGTGATGGCGAAAGTGGCCGGTATTACGAAAACTAATACTTCGGTCTTTCCGGAGAAGCGGGGAGATGGATACTGTGCCCGTTTGGATACACGCATGGAAAGTGTGAAAGTGCTGGGATTGGTTAATATTACAGTATTGGCGGCAGGGTCTATCTTTACCGGTTCGGTGCATGAGCCGATTAAGGGCACTAAAAATCCGCAGAAAATGCTGCAGACGGGTATTCCGTTTACAAAAAAACCGGTTGCTCTTCAGTTTGATTACAAGGTGAAGATGTCTGACCGGGAGAATCGTATTCGTGCTACCGGTTTCAGTAAGATTACGGATGTGCCCGGAAAAGATTATCCGGCAGCTATCCTGTTACTGCAAAAACGTTGGGAAGATGCCAATGGAAATGTGTATGCGAAACGGATAGGGACAATGGTGACTTATTATTATCACTCTACGGACTGGAAAAATAATGTAACTTATGAGATTATGTATGGTGATATAACGAATCGTCCGGAGTACAAGGCGCACATGATGCGTCTGCAAGCAACCGAAAGTTATACGGTGAACAGCAAGGGTGAAAGCGTGCCTATCCACGAAGTGGCCTGGGGAGATGAAAATGATGTTCCGACTCATATGTATATTCAATTTACATCCAGTCATGGAGGAGCTTATATCGGTTCTCCGGGAAATACATTATGGGTTGACAATGTAAAACTGGTATATTAACAAAGTATATAGACAAAGAAGAGAAATAGTCAGTGATATCATTTATCATTGACTATTTTTTTTGTTTTAATTCTTTTGTCACAAACCCTTTCAGATGCCTTCTGGAGTTATCTAAGACTTTTATCGCTCTATAAAAATCTATGAATGAATGAAAATTTACGTGTTTTTTTGTTTGTGTTATATTAAATATCTATATTTGCACCAAATTTAGAAAGAAGAATGACGTTTATTGTCTCTTAGTCAGGTGTAGAACATTTGGGTTGTGTATCTATCCTGTAAGACAATTGAAATATATTATTTACTAAAATAAATTGAGATGAAAAAGGGTTTATTGTTTATTTTATTGGCAGCAGCATCTGTATGTTTGCCTGCACAAGAAAAAGAAAATGCAGCAAAGAGTTATAGAGTGGAAACTAACCGCTTTGGTGCTAACTGGTTTATTAGTGGTGGCGTTGGCGCACAAATGTATTTTGGCGACAATGATGGTAAAGCCGACTTCGGAAAACGTCTTGCTCCGGCACTTGACATTGCTGTAGGTAAGTGGTTTACTCCAGGTATCGGATTACGCGTGGCTTACAACGGTCTTCAGGCTAAAGGTGCTACTCCTTATGCTAACGGTCCGCTTGTAGACGGAGGACAGTACTCTAATGGTTACTACAAAGAAAAATGGAATGTTGTTAACCTTCACGGAGACGTATTGTTAAACCTTACCAATATGTTCTGTGGTTATAAAGAAGATCGTCTGTACTCATTCATTCCTTATGTAGGTGCTGGATTCGTACACACAGGTAAAGGTCCGGGTTATGATGAACTGGGTATCAATGCCGGTTTGATCAACCGCTTCCGTCTGTCTTCAGCTTTGGATCTTAACGTTGAATTGCGCGGACTTTTGATGAAAGGCGCATTTGGTAACTCAGGTCCTGAAGGATTGGCTGGTCTGACTGTAGGTGTTACTTACAAGTTCAAGAAACGTGGTTGGGATGCTGTTCCAACTGTACCGATGGTTCCGGAAAGTCAGTTGAACGACATGAGAGACAGAGTAAACGCTCTGAAGGGTGAAAACGAATCTTTGAAACGTGACTTGGTTGAAGCACGTAACAAAAAACCGGAAGTGATCGTTAAGAAAGAAGCTGGTTTCATTCCACGTTACGTTGTTGTATTTAATATCGGAAAGAGCAACATCAGCAAGAGAGAGTATATGAATATCGAAGCTATGGCTAAAGGTATCAAAGCAACTGATAAAGTATTTACTGTAACAGGTTATGCTGATAAAGGTACTGGTTCTGCTGAATATAACATGAAATTGAGTAAGAAGAGAGCTGAAGCAGTTCGTGACTTGATGGTTAATGAATTCGGCGTTCCTGCTTCTCAGTTGAAAGTTGATTACAAGGGTGGCGTAGGCAACATGTTCTATGATGATGCTAAGTTAAGCCGTGTAGCTATTGTTGAAGAATAATATACATTTTAAATAATAGAATAAAAGAGACGTTTCCTTTCACAGGAAGCGTCTTTTTTTGTATTTTTGTACCCCATGAGCAGAATAGTAGCAATAGATTATGGAAGAAAGCGTACTGGGATAGCTGTGAGCGATACTATGCAGTTGATCGCAAACGGATTGACAACAGTGCCTACGCATGAACTTCTGAACTTTATCGGTGAATATATGGCTAAAGAACCGGTGGAGCGGATTATTATTGGATTGCCAAAGCAAATGAATAATGAGGTTTCGGAGAATATGAAGAATATAGAACCTTTTGTTCGTTCGCTTAAGAAGCGCTATCCGGACCTTCCGGTCGAATATGTGGACGAACGGTTCACTTCTGTTCTTGCGCATCGTACCATGTTGGAGGCCGGTCTGAAGAAAAAGGACCGCCAAAATAAAGCATTGGTGGATGAGATAAGTGCTACTATTATTTTGCAAACATATTTGGAGAGTAAACGTTTTTAATAGAAGATATTGAATAACTTAATTTTTTAGTAGAGTATAAAAATATGATTTTACCTATTTATGTATATGGTCAGCCTGTATTGAGAAAGGTTGCAGAGGACATAACACCGGATTATCCGAACCTGAAAGAGTTGATTGAAAACATGTTTGAAACAATGGTACACGCCGATGGCGTAGGACTGGCTGCTCCGCAGATTGGTTTGCCTATTCGCGTGGTTACTATTACGTTGGATCCGCTTTCGGAGGAGTATCCTGAATTTAAAGACTTCAATAAGGCTTATATTAATCCCCACATTCTGGAAGTCGGGGGCGAAGAAGTGAACATGGAAGAGGGCTGTCTCAGTCTTCCCGGTATTCATGAAACAGTGAAAAGAGGTGATAAAATTCGCGTGAAATATATGGACGAGAATTTTGTGGAGCATGAAGAAGAGGTGGAGGGTTATCTGGCTCGGGTGATGCAGCATGAATTCGATCATTTGGATGGTAAGATGTTTATCGACCATATCTCACCGCTTCGTAAGCAGATGATTAAAGGAAAGCTGAATACGATGTTGAAGGGGAAAGCGCGCAGTTCATATAAGATGAAACAGGTGAAATAAAGATAAAAAACGTTTATATCCCTGTTAAGTAAGCGAAAAGCATTATTTTTGCTTCGTTTACAAGCATAAAATATCAATGGTAAAAAGAATCTTAACAGTTTTATTACTGTTCCCAACGCTGGTGTGTGCTCAGATAAATACGGATCGGGTGATGACTATTGCCCGAAACGCTCTTTATTTTGAGGACTATGTACTTTCTATTCAGTACTTTAACCAGGTTATTAACGCTAAACCTTATCTGTATGAGCCCTATTTCTTCAGGGCATTGGCAAAACTAAATCTGGAGGATTTTCAGGGTGCTGAAACAGACTGTGATGCAGCTATCCAACGCAATCCGTTTGTGGTGGGTGCTTATCAGATTCGTGGTTTGGCAAGGATTCGTCAGAGTAAATTTGATGGAGCGATTGAAGATTACAAGAAAGCATTGCATTATGATCCGGAGAATATTACCTTATGGCATAATCTGACATTATCTCATATCCAGAAGAAAGATTATGATGCTGCGAAAGAGGATTTGGAAAGTTTGCTGAAAGTATCTCCGCGTTATACCCGCGCTTATTTGATGAGGGGGGAAGTGTCCTTGCAACAGAAAGATACGATTGCTGCCTTGAACGACTTCAATAAGGCTCTTGAACTGGATAAATATGATCCGGACGCATGGTCTGCAAGAGCGATTGTTAAATTACAGCAGGCTAAGTATGCGGAAGCTGAAGCGGATTTCAACCGTGCTATTCCTTTGAGCGCTAAGAATGCGGGAAATTATATAAACCGTGCATTGGCACGCTTTCACCAGAATAATTTGAGAGGCGCTATGAGCGATTATGATCTGGCGTTGGATATTGATCCGAATAACTTTATCGGTCATTATAACCGTGGTTTGTTGCGTGCTCGGGTAGGAGATGACAACCGGGCTATTGAAGATTTTGACTTTGTCATCAAGATGGAGCCGGATAATATGATGGCTGTCTTTAACCGTGGATTGCTACGTGCCCAAACGGGTGATTATCGCGGGGCAATACAAGATTACACAACTGTTATCAACCAGTATCCGAACTTCCTTGCCGGATATTACCAGCGTTCGGAAGCTCGCAGAAAGATTGGCGACAAGAAAGGAGCGGAGCAGGACGAGTTTAAAGTCATGAAAGCTCAAATAGATAAGCAGAACGGTGTGACGAATAAAGATGTAGCACAGAATAAGGATAAGGAAAACGAAGAGGAAGGCGGAGAGAAGACCCGTAAGAAATCAGATAAGAATATGAATAACTATCGTAAGATAGTGATTGCCGATGATTCCGAAGCTGAACAACGCTATACAAGTGATTATCGTGGACGTGTGCAGGATAAGAACGTAAATATAAAACTGGAACCGATGTTCGCTTTGACTTATTATGAGAAGATGAGTGACGTGAAGCGTTCGGTGAACTTTCACAAATATATTGAGGGTTTAAACCGTACAGGTATACTTCCGAAACGTCTTCGCATCACGAATATGGAAGCTCCGTTGACGGAAGAACAGGTGAAAGTGCATTTTGCCTTGATCGATACACATACATCGGCTATTGTGGAAGATGATAAGAATGCCTCAAAACGTTTTGCCCGTGCAATTGATTTTTATTTGGTGCAGGACTTCTCGAGTGCGGTCTCTGATTTGACTCAGACAATCTTGCTGGATGGTGATTTCTTCCCGGCATATTTTATGCGTGCATTGATTCGTTGTAAACAGTTGGAATATCAGAAAGCGGAACAAGCTGTCGAAACAGATGTTGTTCCTGGCGATAATAAGCGTAAAGAGATTACCGCAGTAGATTATGAGGTGGTGAGAAAAGATTTGGATAAGGTGATAAATCTGGCTCCGGACTTTGTATATGCATATTATAATCGTGCCAATGTTTCTGCCATGTTGAAAGATTACCGGGCTGCAATTGTCGACTATGATAAGGCGATCGAGCTGAATCCTGATTTTGCAGACGCTTACTTCAATCGTGGACTGACTCATATTTTCTTAGGAAATAATAAGCTGGGTATTTCTGATTTGAGTAAAGCCGGTGAGTTGGGGATTGTTTCTGCTTATAATGTTATCAAACGTTTTACGGATCAATCGGAATAACATTTTTTTGATAAAAAATAGAAAACTCAAAAGATTTAGTTACTTTTGCGTTCAAATTATGAAAATATAACATCATCATATTATGATAAAGATAACATTTCCCGATGGCTCCGTTCGTGAATATAACGAAGGAGTGAACGGTTTACAGATTGCTGAAAGTATCAGCTCGCGTCTGGCACAGGAAGTGCTGGCATGTGGAGTGAACGGCGAGACTTATGATTTAGGACGTCCTATTAATGAAGATGCTAATTTTGTTCTTTATAAATGGGATGATGAAGAAGGTAAACATGCGTTTTGGCATACAAGTGCACATTTGCTGGCGGAAGCTTTGCAGGAACTTTATCCGGGTATCCAGTTTGGTATCGGACCGGCTATCGAGAACGGATTCTACTATGATGTGGATCCGGGTGAAGCTGTGATTAAAGAAAGCGACCTTCCAGCCATTGAAGCTAAAATGTTGGAACTGGCTGCAAAGAAAGAAGAGGTAGTCAGAAAAAGCATCGCAAAGACAGATGCTCTGAAAATGTTTGGCGATCGTGGCGAAACATACAAATGTGAATTGATCTCTGAACTGGAAGACGGACACATTACAACTTATACCCAGGGTGCATTTACTGACCTTTGTCGTGGTCCTCACTTGATGACGACTGCTCCGATCAAGGCTATCAAGTTGACTTCAGTGGCTGGTGCTTACTGGCGTGGTCATGAAGATCGTAAGATGCTGACCCGTATTTATGGTATCACGTTCCCGAAGAAAAAAATGCTGGATGAATATCTGATATTGCTGGAAGAAGCGAAGAAGCGTGACCACCGTAAGATCGGTAAGGAGATGCAGTTGTTTATGTTCTCCGAAACTGTAGGTAAGGGACTTCCTATGTGGTTGCCAAAAGGTACTGCATTGCGTCTGCGTCTGCAAGAGTTCTTGCGTCGTATTCAGACACGTTACGATTATCAGGAAGTAATCACTCCGCCAATTGGTAATAAATTGCTGTATGTGACTTCAGGTCACTATGCAAAATATGGTAAGGATGCATTCCAGCCTATTCATACTCCGGAAGAGGGTGAAGAGTATTTCTTGAAACCAATGAACTGCCCTCACCACTGTGAGATTTACAAGAACTTCCCACGTTCATATAAGGACCTTCCATTGCGTATTGCAGAATTTGGTACGGTTTGTCGTTATGAACAAAGTGGTGAGTTACATGGTTTAACTCGTGTACGTAGCTTTACACAGGATGATGCGCATATCTTCTGCCGTCCGGAACAAGTGAAAGATGAATTCCTTCGTGTGATGGATATCATATCTATCGTGTTCCGTTCTATGGATTTCCAGAATTTTGAAGCACAGATATCCTTGCGTGATAAAGTGAACCGTGAAAAGTACATCGGTAGCGATGATAACTGGGAGAAGGCTGAACAGGCTATTATCGAGGCTTGTGCGGAAAAAGGATTGCCTGCTAAGATTGAGTATGGAGAAGCAGCTTTCTATGGTCCTAAACTTGACTTTATGGTGAAAGACGCTATCGGTCGTCGTTGGCAGCTGGGTACGATCCAGGTTGACTACAACTTGCCGGAACGTTTTGAACTTGAATATATGGGTTCTGACAATCAGAAGCATCGCCCGGTAATGATTCACCGTGCTCCGTTCGGATCAATGGAACGTTTTGTTGCCGTACTGATTGAACATACTGCCGGTAAATTCCCATTGTGGCTGACACCGGAACAGGTAGTTATTCTGCCAATCAGTGAGAAGTTCAATGAATATGCAGAGCAGGTGAAGATGTATCTGAAGATACACGAAATCCGTGCGATTGTAGATGATCGTAACGAGAAGATCGGCCGTAAGATTCGTGATAATGAGATGAAACGTATTCCTTATATGCTGATTGTCGGCGAAAAAGAAGCAGAAAATGGAGAAGTTTCTGTTCGTAGACAAGGCGAAGGTGACAAAGGAACTATGAAATTTGAAGAATTTGCTAAAATTTTGAACGAAGAAGTTCAGAATATGATAAATAAATGGTAACTTTGCAGCCGTTTCAGAATAAAATATTTAGTATAACAATAAAAAGATCAAACTAGGAAGTAAACGTTTTTAATGAAGAATGACACTCTAAAAGGGCAATACAGAATCAATGAACAGATTCGTGCCAAGGAAGTTCGCATAGTAAGCGATGATATTGAACCGAAAGTATATCCAATCTTTCAGGCTCTGAAAATGGCTGAAGAGAGAGAATTGGATTTAGTGGAAATTTCTCCTAATGCTCAACCCCCTGTTTGTCGTATTATTGATTATTCTAAATTTCTTTATCAATTAAAGAAACGCCAGAAGGAACAGAAAGCGAAGCAGGTTAAGGTTAATGTGAAGGAAATCCGTTTCGGACCCCAGACAGACGACCATGATTACAACTTTAAGTTGAAGCATGCTAAAGGATTTTTGGAAGATGGCGATAAGGTGAAGGCTTATGTATTCTTTAAAGGTCGCTCCATCCTTTTCAAGGAGCAAGGTGAAGTGCTTTTGCTTCGTTTTGCAAATGACCTGGAAGATTACGCTAAAGTAGATCAAATGCCGATACTGGAAGGTAAGCGCATGACTATTCAGCTTTCTCCGAAAAAGAAAGAAGCTTCTAAAAAGCCGGCAACAGCTGGAACACCGAAACCTGCTGCTCCTGCACAAAAAGCAGAGAAGCCGGAAAAGGGCGAAGAATAAGAAAGGATGCGTAACGTGCAGGTATAGTGCGTTGCCATTATATATTTAATAATTTAAAAACAAGTAAGATGCCAAAGATGAAGACTAACTCCGGTTCTAAAAAAAGGTTTACCCTTACCGGAACAGGTAAAATCAAAAGAAAGCACGCTTTTCACAGTCACATTTTGACTAAGAAAACTAAGAAGAGAAAAAGAAATCTGTGCTACTCTACAACTGTTGATACAACAAATGTAAGCCAGGTTAAGGAACTCTTAGCAATGAAGTAATCAAAAGCGTAAAAGTATTATTAAAGTATTAACCGAATGCATTAGCCTGAAGTTCGCTGCGTGAAGTAGCGGCGCTAACATTCAAAAAAAGTAAAACTATGCCAAGATCAGTAAATCATGTTGCTTCAAAAGCAAGAAGAAAGAAAATTTTGAAATTAACCAGAGGTTACTTTGGTGCAAGAAAGAATGTATGGACCGTAGCTAAAAACACTTGGGAAAAGGGTTTGACTTACGCGTTCCGTGACCGTAGAAATAAGAAAAGAAACTTCCGCGCTCTTTGGATACAACGTATCAACGCTGCTGCACGTCTTGAAGGAATGTCTTATTCTAAATTGATGGGCGGTCTGCACAAAGCCGGTATTGAAATAAACCGTAAGGTTTTGGCTGATTTAGCTATGAATCACCCGGAAGCTTTCAAAGCTGTAGTTGCAAAAGCAAAAGCTGCTTAAGCATCAATAGTTTACGAGTTACAAAGTGTCAGTTACTAAGCTAGTAACTGGCACTTTTCTTTTGTTAGGCAGATGAAAGGGAATAAAAAAAATGTTAGTTGGCAAACAAAATCCTTTTTTTTCTTGTTAGTTTCATGTATTCTTATTACATTTGTGATACTAAAATATTAGCCGTATCGACTGGATCGGGAAACTCTTCAAATTAATCTGATGCACCGAGAAAGCTTCGTTCTTCAATGGCGGGCCACATCCTTCGGGACAGCTTTAAGCCGGTGGATTACAAAGAGGGCGAGCGCTCAAATCTTGTTCTATCAGAGTTTCATCACATCGTCGATGCGGCTTTTTTATATACTTTTCTATGATATTCTATTTCTCCGGTACAGGTAATTCTAAATGGATTGCAAATCAGCTTTCCAAAGAGCAAAAAGAAGAATTGGTTTTTATTCCCGATGCGTTAAAGAACAGAACGTTTGAGTTTTGTTTGCGGGAAGATGAAAAGATCGGTTTTGTATTTCCTATCTATTCGTGGGCTCCTCCTGAAATCGTACTTAATTTTATTCGGCAACTCTCTTTAAAGGGGTATAAAAGACAATATTTGTTTTTTGTTTGTTCCTGTGGGGATGATACCGGGCTTACGCAGCAGGTGCTGGAGAAGGCTTTGAGTCATAAAGGCTGGAAGTGTCATGCAGGCTTTTCTGTGACTATGCCCAATAATTATGTGTTGCTTCCCGGTTTTGACGTAGATAAGAAAGAACTGGAGGAGAAAAAGCTGGCAGATGCTATTCCGACTCTCAATCAAATAAATGCTTCGATAAGTAGGAGAGAGGAGTTGTTTCTTTGTCATGAAGGGAGTATTCCTTTTATTAAGACGAGGATTATCAATCCTTTATTTAATCGCTTTCAGATGTCTCCCGGGAATTTTTATACTACGGATGCTTGTATTGGATGTAAGCGTTGTGAGAAGAGTTGTCCGGTAGGGAATATTATGATGATGGGCAGAAAGCCTGTTTGGGGGATGGATTGCACCTCATGCCTGGCATGTTATCATGTTTGTCCGCAGCATGCGGTGCAATATGGGAAAAGAACGAAAGATAAAGGGCAGTATTTCAATCCTAATTAATCTACTCGCCAATTAATCTACTCGTCTTTGATTTTAATGCAGCAATTGGATAAATCTTCAATGATAGCTAGGCTTTCTACTCTGACGCCTTGCTCCTCAAGTTTTTTACGCCCATTTTGGAAGGCTTTTTCAATAATGAATCCCATTCCTACCAAGTTTGCTCCGGATTGCTTGATGAGGTCGATAATGCCTAATGCGGCATTGCCATACGCGAGGAAGTCATCCACGAAAAGAACATTGTCATTTGGAGTGAGGAAATCGGCACTGATAACGACTTCATAATCACGATCTTTGGTGAATGAGTGCACGGTGGTGCTTAGTGCATTCTGAATGGTTTTAGGAGACTTTTTCTTTGCAAATACAACTGGTAAATCCATCAGGTAGCCTGTCATGATAGCCGGGGCGATGCCGCTGGCTTCGATTGTCATAATCTTATTTACGTTTGTGGCTGCAAAACGACGGACAAACTCGACTCCGATTGATTTCATCAGGACAGGGTCCATTTGATGATTAATAAAACCGTCTACTTTCAGGATACCTCCTTCGTAGCATTTTCCGTCTTGCAGAATTCTTTTTTTAAGTAATTGCATGCTGTATGATATTAATTAATAATGTGCTAATATTCCATTCCGCATGGTGAAAACGGCGGTTGGTATATTAGCACATGGATATTTGAATCGTTACTTGTTGTCTCTTAAGTCTTTCACCCGGACGGCTTTTCCTTCGCTTTGAGGGAGAGAGCCTTTCTTTACCAGTTTAACTTTAGGAGTCACCAATATTTCATCCTTCAATTGGCGGGTAATATCCTTGCGGATCTTCTCCAGTTCAATATAATTGTCGGTAGAAAGGTCGCTTAATTCTACTTCGACGATCATTTCGTCTTGGTTGTTGACAGTTTCCAGCGTAATCAGATAGTTGCTGCCTAATTCGGGGAATTGTACGAGAATCTTTTCTACTTGCATCGGGAAGATGTTTACTCCCTTGATAATGAACATATCATCACTACGTCCCTTGATACGGTCGATACGGATATGGGTACGGCCACATGGGCATTTTCCGGGAAGAATACGGGTTAAATCGCGGGTACGATAGCGAATTAACGGCATCATTTCACGATCGAGAGTCGTAAGTACTAATTCTCCGATTTCTCCTTCCGGAACGGGTTCGCCTGTTTCCGGATCGATAATTTCTACCAGATAACAGTCTTCCCAGAAGTGCATTCCATTCTGTTCCTGACATTCGAAGGCAACACCGGGGCCGTTCATCTCTGTCATACCGAAGCTGTTGTATGCTTTTACGCCCAGCATCTTTTCTATTTTCCGGCGTTGTTCGTCGGTGTGGGGTTCGGCACCGATAACCAGGGTTTTCAGTGTGGTTCCTTTGGGATCAAGACCTTCTTCCTGGAAGACTTCTGCAAGGCGGATGGCATAGCTGGGGATAGCATGTAAAGCGGTAGTCTTAAAGTCGTTGATGAATTTAATCTGTCGTTTACTGTTTCCTGCAGCGGCAGGGACTGTCAGGCAGCCCAAGCGTTCTGCACCGTATTGGAAGCCCAAACCTCCTGTAAACATACCATATCCGGAGCTGTTTTGGAAAACGTCAGTCTTGCGTATTCCTACTGCGTACAGACAGCGGGCTACCAGGTTGGCCCAGGAATCGAGGTCGTGCTGTGAGTGAACGATAACAGTCGGGTTTCCGGTAGTACCACTGGAAGAGTGAATACGTACACCATCATTGCTCATATCACCTGCCACCAGTCCGAACGGGTAGTGGGCGCGCATGTCAGATTTGGTAGTGAAAGGTACTTTGCGGATATCATCCAATGACTGTATGCTATCTGCTGTGATGCCATGTTTGCTGAAAACTTCTTTGTAATATGGAGCGTTCGCAGCTATATTGATTGTTTTTTTAAGCCGTTGAAGCTGCAATTCCTGCAACTTCTCCCGGCTCATGGTTTCTAATTCTTCTTCCCAGTATTGTGTACTCATGGTAATGCCTTTTATTGCATTAGCTTTTCCGCAATTTCTTTGCCGGCTGCCAATGCTTTAAGATTCATTTCTACAATTGCTTCTCCCTTACGCTGGAAGATTTCACGGATGCTGTCTTGCACTTTTTCGTAATCAATGCCCAGGAATGGGATTGTTGCTCCCAGTAAGACAATGTTGGCAACGCGGGCGGAGCCTACTTCTTTTGCCACTTTGTCTACGTTCAATACTATCTTATGAGGCAGTTTGTTGATTTCTGCCATCACTTTGTCTGTTTCCGGATAATTGGGGATGTTGACAAACGGGGTTTCGTTAGTCACCAACCAGCCGTTAGGGCTAAGGTAGGGGAGGTAACGCAATCCTTCCATCGGTTCCAATGAGATGATGAGATCACATTTGCCTGATGGGATCAGGTCTGAAGCAATCGGCTGGTCGCTGATACGGAGATTGGATTGAACATCTCCTCCGCGTTGACTCATTCCGTGCACTTCCGCTTGTTTCATGTATAATCCTTCTTTCAAGGCAGCTTTACCGATTACTGTGGCAATGGACAGAATTCCCTGTCCGCCGACTCCTGATAATATAATGTCTTTTTTCATGGCTTACTTACTTCTTTTTTTGCGTGCTAATGTCTGGATACACTCTCTGCGTGGGATAATGACAGATACACCACGATATTCGATTTCTTCGCGAATGATTTGCTTCATCTCCTCATAGTTTTTCTTCAATGGAGTAACTACACGGATATGGGCCGGATCTACTCCGATACCTGCACAGATCGCTTCGATGCGTCCGGTTCCGGCAGAATCCTGTCCACCTGTCATGGCCGTGGTTTCATTGTCGGAGATGACGATGGTTACACTGGCGTTCTCGTTCACGCAATCTAACAGTCCGGTCATTCCTGAATGGGTGAATGTTGAATCGCCGATGACAGCTACGGCCGGGAAAAGACCTCCGTCAGCGGCACCTTTTGCCATCGTGATGGAAGCACCCATATCCACACATGAGTTGATTGCATTGAAAGGAGCATTTGCACCTAATGTATAGCAGCCGATATCGCTGAATACTTTATGAGATGGATATTCTTCTTTCAGAACTTCGGTCAGCGTGATATACATATCGCGGTGTCCGCAGCCTTCGCAAAGTGCAGGCGGGCGCATTTCTACAACAGAAGGAATACCGAATTCCGATTTATTCTCTTTACCTACGGCACGGGCTACAGAGTCCGGATTTAACTCTCCGTCCTGTGACAGAGTACCGTCAAGACGTCCTTTTACTTTAACGCCGATACCCAGATAGCCTTTCAATTGTTTTTCTACAAAGGGTTGTCCGTCTTCCAGAACTAGGATTTCGTCACAAGACTCGATCAATTGATGCAATTGTTTTTTAGGCAATGGATATTGGCCGATCTTGAGTACCGGATATTCGCAACCTTCCGGATAGTTTTCCATCAGATAATTGTAACCGATACCACAAGCTACGATTCCCAGCTTTTTGTTAGGACCGTCTGTGTATTTATTATAAGGTGATTCTTCTGAAGCTTTGATAAATTCGTCTTGGCGGGCAAGCAATACTTTGTAGCGTTTGCGGGCATTTCCCGGCAACAAGATGAACTGACGCGGATCTTCGCTGAAAGAGATGCTGTTCTGCGGCTTTTGCTCTTTGCGTTCTACTCCTGAACGGGAGTGTGCCAGGCGGGTTACCATACGCATCAGGATCGGTTCGCCTAGCTTTTCAGAGAATTCGAAGCCACTGTATACCATATCATACGCTTCCTGCTGATTGCTTGGTTCGTACATCGGTATCAGTGAGAAATCTCCGTAGAAACGGCTGTCCTGTTCGTTCTGCGAGGAGTGCATACTGGGATCGTCTGCGGCTATCACAATCAATCCGCCTTTCACGCCTGTGATGGCAGAGTTGACGAAACAGTCGGCAGCTACATTCATACCTACGTGCTTCATGCAAACTAATGCCCGTTTACCTACGAAAGACATACCCAACGCAGCTTCCATCGCTGTTTTTTCATTGGCACACCAACGGTTGTGTATATTCTGTTCGGTCGTTATAGGGGCCATTTGAATATATTCCGTAATTTCAGTTGAAGGAGTACCCGGATAGGCATAAACGCCTGAAAGTCCGGCATCCAGTGCAGCTTGTGCAATGGCTTCATCGCCAAGTAAGAGTTGCTTGCTCATATCTATTTCTTTTATTTAGTGTTGATCACAGTTTGTTAATCTATCGGGCAAAGATAGGCTTTTCCGTTCGTTTTATCACAAATTTACTTGAAAATCTTTCTTTCATTCAGGGCTTTCCAGTATTTTCTTGCATTTGCCATGTGGTCGGCGTAATTGGAGGCAAAGTTGTGAGTTCCGGAAAAATCTTCTTTGGCACACATGTAGATATAGTTATGTTTGGTATAGTTTAACACGCTATCTATTCCCTTTTTAGAGGGAATACGGATGGGACCCGGAGGTAATCCGGTATTTATATAGGTATTATAGGGAGAATTGACTTTTAAATGCTCGTTGGTAATTCGGCGCAGGCCAAAATCCTGCAGGGCAAATTTGATGGTGGGATCTGCTTGTAAGGGCATATCTTGATGTAGTCGGTTGATATACAATCCGGCTACCATTGGCTTTTCTTCGTTGTTGTTGGTTTCTTCTTCAACGATGGAAGCAAGTGTGCTGACTTCTTCCGGTGTCATGCCGATGGCGGTAGCTTGTGACAGGCGATCTTTATTCCAGAATCGTTCGTGTTCGTCCTTCATTCGTTTGAAGAATTCGTCTACGCTCATATCCCAATATACCTGATAGGTTTCCGGTATGAAGAGGCTGGGGAGTGTTATGCTGGTATATCCCATTTGCGCTTGGAAAGTAGAGTCGAACAGTTGGCTCGCGATTTCGGCAGAGTCTATCATGAGTTGCTTGCCGATGCTTCGCGCCAATCGGTCTAATGTCCGGACGCTTCCGATAGTAAGGTTCATAGGTTCCTGATAACCTCTGGAAAAACGGCTATATACATGATAAACATTGTCATTGGGGCGAATGGCATAACGACCGGTATGGATATTCTGATCGAAATCCTTGTATTTTGCCATCCACTGGAATCCGGTGAACTTATTGACATGCCCGAATTCTTTTATTTTATGGTAAATAGAATCGGCTGTATCATCCCGGTCTACATAAATATATACGGTTTTAGATGGGTGAAATTGAGGGGCAAACAGATAATAATAAAAGGTGCCTCCGGCAACTGCACAAAGGAGGAATGCTCCGATTAGAATTGATAGTAGAATATTTCTCTTTTTTTTCTTCATCTTTTGAGGTGTATTTAAAAAGTTTGTCAAAGATAAAAAGAATTTGGATAGGAGTGTTCTCTTTTTAGGATGAATCATAAGGCGACTACATCAAAAGTATGTTTTCTTTCGATGCGATTGTGAATTCATTCTTTCACGTTACGTCTGCCTTGCTTGATTTATTCAGCTGCTTATTGTGCTGCTTGGCATTCATTGCAATTATCTTTTTGTTTCCAGCGTAGTTCCATTATTCCCATATATTGTGGGACTATTTTCCTGCAATATATGGGAATATTTTCTCATAAAATAAGAGAATACTTTCCTACAATATGTGGGAATAAGACAATCTCTTGACGTTACAATGTGAAACCTTGAGAGTAATACAACAACTCCCTTTTATTGAAGTGAGAGTCTGTTTGTAACTAGAATGCCATTGGCACAAGGAGATGAATTCATTTCAGCGAAACGAGTTTTGCTACTTAATTAGGCCACAGGGAGTAATTAATGTCTGCTTCTATTTTGTTTTCTATCTCATCGGGCAGAGGTGCGAAGAAATCCATGTTAGTCAGGTTCTCGATGCTATCTATTGTTACCGCATAGGATGATAGAGGTTCTACTGCCTGCTCATTATTGAATAAGAAACCGATAGCTCGCATCGGCTTGACAAAAGGAGAAAGGACTGCTTTAAAAAACTTTTGAGGTACTACGACTTTATTCTTTCCGATTGTTTTGGGATGTTTTTCAATAATAGGGCCACATATAATAATGATGGCGCTGTCTGCTATGGCCCAATCCCGGATCTTTTCTTCCAGATTTTTCCATCCTCTTCTGTTTAGTTGTGGATGTTGCGGACACATATTGCTGAAATAAAATGATTCTTTCATGGCTTCAGGACTCCATTTCATATCTGCTGCGGGAGCCATATGACCTTTGTCATATCCTGAACGGGTATAGTCGGCATTTGTGGCAATCGGACCTGTCACTAGTGGATCGGCAATAAAACGATTACCTCTTTTTTCTTTTCCTTTGGTTTCTTCCCTGGTTAATTCGTAAGAAACCCAGTTGGGAATTTTTAAATCTTTGTTGTATGATACCGTATATCCGCTATGGCGGATGATTTGTTCTTGCCGGGGAACTAGTGATACAGGTGTCTCCAGATCTTTACCGGGTGGAATTTGAAAGGAAGTATCAGTTTGCGGTTCGTTATTTTTCTGGATATTAATCTGCTGGCAATACAAATAAACACCAAAAAGAATAGGAATGAGCACAATAATGGCGATGATACATCCTAATCTATTATTAGAGTGTGATTTCTTTTTGAATAGTTTTCTGTTTTTACCTTTTTTATTTCGATTCATTGATTGGCTGGTGATGACAGGTTTGTTTTATTCTTCTTTTCTCATGCTGAATTCGCAACCGCAATATTGTTGGTTGTAAAAGTTGTATTCTTTAATGATGGCAATACGTCGTTCGCTAAGTCCCCCTTTCCGCCAATTCTGTTCCCAGTATGTGACATCCGGGTAAAAGGCGGTAGCATATTGTCCGGCTTCATTGATCTGCTCCAGACTTTTCCAACGGCTGGAGGCAAGTGTCGTGGTAATTACAGAGAAACCATGTTCGTGTGCGTAACGGGCTGTCTCCAATAAACGCAGTTTAAAACAACGCAGGCAACGTCCTCCTCTTTCAGGTTCCTGCTCCATTCCTATTATGTGACATCGCCAGTTTTCATGATCGTAATCAGCATCTATGATCTCCAATCCCAATGATTGGGCATAGCGCGTACATTCTTCTTTTCTTATAATATACTCTTCCTGCGGATAAATATTAGGATTGCAATAATAAATAACGGGGGTGATATGATGTTGCATCATACATTCAATAATGGCTGATGAACAAGGAGCACAACAAGTATGAAGCAAGACTTTATCGGCTCCTCCCGGAACTTCGAGTTGGAATTTCTTTTTCATGCTGTAAAGTTAGTACATATTTACGATACGAGTCAATGGTTTATGTTTTATTCAGAATAGTTTTTTTAGTATCTTTGTCCACTCAAGTTTATAACAGAACAATAATGAATGAATTAAATTGCGGGCAAGAAGAGCAATATGCAGGCCCGGAGAAGAAAAAAAGTACCTCGAAAATTGTAAAGAGAACTTTAGTTGTGGCTGCATTAGCTTTGGCGGTATATGTTGTATATTCCGTAGTTTATTTATTTGTTTCGCCTGATCGTAATATTCAGCAAATCTATCTGGTTCCCGAAGATGCTGCGTTTATCATTCAATCATCGGCTCCGATTGAAGATTGGGAAAAGTTTAGTGGAAGTGAAACATGGCAATGTCTGAAGAAAGCGAAATCTTTCGAGGAAGTAACGGAGAGTGTAGAGAAGCTCGATTCGGTAGTCAAAAGCAATAAAGTGTTGTTGTCGCTTGTTGGTGAACGGGATATGCTTATTTCGCTTCACAAGACCCGTGCCACAAAGTGGGATTTTCTGCTGATTCTGGATATGCAGAAAACATCGAAAATGGATTTATTGAAAGACCAGGTGGAAACCGTATTGGTCATGAGTGGCTTTACTGTCACCAACCGGATGCATAACGGCATTAATATCCTTGAAATGCGTGATCCCGAAACAAGGGATATTTTCTATATTGCTTTTGTGGATAATCATTTGGTAGGATCTTATACGTCCGGGCTTGTCGAATCGGCTATTGATTCGCGTAATAAACCCAAAATCGGACTTGACCAGTCTTTTATTGAAACGGAGAAGTTGGTTTCCGGTAAGGGGCTTGTCAGAGTCTTTATTAATTATGCGCGCGTACCTCAATTCATGTCTATTTATCTGGGGGCAAGAAACGAATACATTGATCTGTTTAGCAATTCTATGAATTTTGCCGGACTTTACCTAAATACGGATAAGGAGCGGATGGAAGTGAAAGGGTATACGTTGAGAAAAGATTCTGCCGATCCTTATGTCACTGCTTTATTGAATTCGGGAAAACATAAAATGAAAGCGCATGAGATTCTGTCCGGGCGGACGGCTCTTTATACCAATATAGGTTTCAACAACCCGGTAACTTTTGTAAAAGAGCTGGAGAATGCGATGTCGGTTCATAATAAACAATTGTATGATTCTTATCAAAGTTCCCGGAAAAAGATTGAAGGGCTATTCGGGATATCTTTGGAAGAAAACTTTTTGAGTTGGATGTCGGGAGAATTTGCTATTACGCAATCCGAACCGGGGTTGTTGGGACATGACCCAGAACTAATTCTGGCTATCAGAGCTAAAAGTATAAAAGATGCCCGTAAGAACATGGAATTAATAGAAAAGAAGATTAAGCGGCGCAGTCCGGTTAAGATTAAGACAGCTAATTATAAAGATTTCGAGATTAATTACGTCGAAATGAAAGGTTTTTTCCGCCTGTTCTTTGGAAAACTATTTGATAAATTTGAAAAGCCATATTATACTTATGTCGATGATTATGTAGTTTTTAGTAATAAGGCTGCATCTTTGCTCTCTTTTGTGGAAGATTACGAGCAGAAGAATTTATTGAAAAATAATCCGGGATTTGAAAATGCGCTTTCCTATTTAAAGTCAAGTTCTACCATTTTCTTATATACGGATGTGCACAAGTTTTATTCCCAACTGAAACCTATGATGAATCCTGCCACATGGAATGAAATACAATCCAATAAAGATATTCTGTATTCGTTTCCTTACTGGACTATGCAGGTTATAGGAGATGGACGGTCAGCTTCTTTGCAATATGTGATGGATTACAGTCCATATCAACCGGAGGAGGTTGTTGCCGTTGCTGCCGATGAAGATGATGAGGAAATGAACGAAGATGCTGAAACTGAAAAAGAACAGATGAGCGAATTGAAGCGTTTCTATGTCGAAAAGTTTGAAGGAAACGTTTTGAGGGAGTTTTATCCGGGGGGAGCGTTGAAGAGTGAAGTGGAAGTAAAGGAAGGAAAACGTCACGGTCGTTACCGTGAATATTATGAAGATGGGATATTGAAGCTTCGTGGAAAGTATGCAAATAATAAACCGAAGGGTACATGGAAGTACTATACCGAGGATGGAAAATTTGAGCGCAAAGAAAAGTTCTAGATTACGTCAACAAAAGTTGATTTAAAAATTATGCTCAAAAAATAATCGGATTCTTTTTGTTTTCTCAAATAAAGCTGTAATTTTGCACGCCGTAAACGAGAGACAAACGCCGCTATAGCTCAGTTGGTAGAGCAACGCATTCGTAACGCGTAGGTCGCCAGTTCAAGTCTGGCTAGCGGCTCTCAAACTAGAACGCTGATTATTAATTAATAATCAGCGTTCTAGTTTTTACAGGATTCCCTATTCTTATTTTAAAAGGGAAATCCTGCGTATGTAATAGATGTGAAATATAAAAATGTAATCTATGTTGAGTCGTATTATTGTTTTAGTGGTTGCCGGAGTAGCCGTAGTCTATATCGTTCGCTTTATAGATAACTTTTTCTCCCAGCGTAGAAGATAAAACTAGCTTTCAAACATTCTGCTGCGTGCGAGCATACAAGCGCCAACGATGCCGGCTTTGTCTTTCAGCTTAGATGTGATGATGGCTGAATCTTTATTAACCAGATTTAGAGAGTACTTGCGTACGGCTGTTTTTATGGGCTGGGTGATATAATCGCCAGTTAAAGATAAAGTTCCACCTATAATGACCAGTTCCGGGTTGAAGATATTGATTAGCCCGGCAATCTGTTTGCCCAGTTTCTGCCCGATTTCTTCTACAATTTCAATGCAAAGCAGGTCTTCTTTATTCACAGCGGCAATGATCTCATCAAGAGTGATCGGATTTTCCTCTGTGGCGATTCGTGTAGATAGAATGGAACTTTCCCCACTTTGAATACGCTCTAATAAGATACGATGAAGTGCCGATCCGGAAGCTTCCGTCTCCAAGCAACCTTTTTTTCCGCAATGGCAGATTATCTCATTATCATAAGCACTCATGTGTCCAAATTCACCGGAGAATCCGGATTTTCCGGTATAAATCTTACCATCAATAATAATTCCGATACCTACTCCCCAGCTTACATTCACAAAAATGATATCTTTTTCTCCTTTCACGCAGCCTTGCATGTATTCGCCATAAGTCATGGCACGCGTGTCATTATCAATGGTTACTTTATATCCCAATTTTTCGGATAATACATCCGCCAACGGCCTTTCCTCAAAATTGAATTGACTGAAGCTATACCCTGATTCAGGATTTACACGTCCCGACACATTTACATTAATATTTAAGATCTTTTCTTTATTAATAGTGAGCTTTTTTATAAAATTAAGAATATGCTTGCATAACTCATTCATCCCTTCGATTGAGTTCTCAAACTTATAAGGTATATTCATTTTTAATTCTACCATATCACCTTTGAAATTTATCAGTCCGATATTGACGGCGAATCTTTTGATGTCTACACCCAAAAAGTAACCGGATTCCGGATTAAGCCCATAGAGGTTGGGATGGCGTCCGCCACTAGTCTCCAATTTGCCATAATCATTAATATATCCGTCATCGCACATTTCACCGATAAATTTGGTGACGGTCGGTACACTTAAATCCAGCTCTTTTGAAAGATCGGGAATTGTAGAACTTCCATTATATATATAATGTGTAATAATCCTCTTTTTGACAAGAGCACTTTTAGAGCCTTTTTCTATTTCTTTCAAGAATTGTTGGTTCATAACTATGTATATTTGGTAATTCATACAAAGATAATTAATTTTTTTATTAATATGTGGTTTTGGGGCTTTGAAAATTAGAATATCTTGAATGTTATATTCCCTATATACTATGTAATGGATTTATATATAGGATAATGTAGCTATGGACGATTGTGGATATAATAATGAAAGAAGACGATTTGTGAGGTAATTCCCCCTTCTATTAATTAATAATGCGAGAAATAACGATTTTATTAATAAAATATTTTATTATCTATTGTTTATTTAATAAATATAGCTATATTTGTGCCGTGATATTATTAATAAAACTCTATATCCTTAAATGAATTTAGTATGAGAAACTATTTTTTAGGTCTGTGTTTATTATTTGCTTTGTGTTTTACAGCATGCTCTCATTCAGATGATTCTGTTGATGTGCTAATTATTGGTGGAGGCGCTAGTGGAGTGACTGCTGGTATTCAGTCTGCTCGAATGGGGGCTGCAACATTGATAGTAGAAGAAACAGAATGGCTGGGTGGAATGCTTACATCTGCAGGTGTAAGTGCTGTTGACGGAAACTATGATTTACCGGCAGGCTTGTTTGGTGAGTTTCGCGGACATTTGGCAGATTATTATGGAGGGCTTGATTCTCTAAAAACCGGTTGGGTGAGTGCAGTGTTGTTTGAACCTTCAGTCGGAAATAAAATTTTCCATGAAATGGTTGACGCGGAGAAAAATTTAAAAGTATGGCATAATGCTACTTTGGTAAAGTTGGAAAGAGAGAATGATGCTTGGATTGCTCAAATTCAGATGAAAGATAATACAATCAAAAAAATACATGCTAAAATATTGATTGATGGTACTGAATTGGGGGATATAGCAAAAATGTGCGGGGTGAAATATGATGTCGGTATGGAAAGCCGTCATGATACAAAAGAAGATATCGCTCCGGAAGAGAAAAATAATATAGTTCAGGATATTACATACGTAGCAATCTTGAAAGATTATGGTAAAGATGTGACTATTCCTTGTCCTGAAGGATATAATAAGGATGAATTTGCTTGTGCTTGTGCCAGTCATGTTTGTATCACGCCTAAAGAACCGGATCGTGTATGGTCTAAAGACATGATGATAACTTATGGAAAACTTCCTAATAATAAATACATGATTAATTGGCCGATAGAAGGCAATGATTATTATGTAAACTTGATTGAAATGACCCGTGAGGAACGTGAAGAAGCCTTGAAATATGCAAAACATTATACGATGTGTTTCGTTTATTTTCTGCAACATGAATTAGGTTTTAATACATTGGGCTTGGCTGACGATGAATATCCTACAGCCGACAAATTGCCATTTATTCCTTACCATAGAGAGTCTAGGAGAATCCATGGGCTAGTACGTTTTGATTTAAATCATGCTTGTGAACCGTTCAGGCAGTCTCAACCTCTTTATCGTACTTGTATTGCCGTGGGGAATTATCCTGTGGACCATCATCATACGCGTTATCATGGATATGAAGAGTTGCCTAATCTTTATTTTCATCCGATACCGTCATACGGTTTACCTTTAGGAACTTTGATTCCGAAAGATGTTGAAGGATTGATTGTTGCTGAAAAATCAATATCTGTTTCTAATATAATTAATGGTACCACTCGTTTGCAGCCGATGGTTATGCAGATCGGGCAGGCAGCGGGAGCATTAGCAGCTCTTGCAGTGAAAGAAGATAAAAATATAAGAGAAGTATCTGTTCGGGAAGTACAAAATGCGATTTTGGATGGAAAAGGATATTTATTGCCTTATTTAGATGTTGAGTTAGATCACCCAATGTTTAAGTCACTACAACGTATCGGCTCTACAGGTATATTAAAAGGTATAGGTAAAAGTGTTGACTGGTCAAATCAAATGTGGTTCAGAGCGGATACATTATTATTGGCAAATGAGTTGAAAGGATTGGGTGATGTTTATCCTTTTGTCAATAAGCAAGTATTCGAAGGTAATAATACCATATCAATTCAGAAAGCTACAGAGCTAATAGGAGAGATTGCAGAAAAAGAAGGTATTGAGATGAAAGAGGGTAGGGTAGAAGAGATATGGAATGAATTTGAATTGAAGGACTTTGATATGAATCGAGACATCCTACGAAGTGAAATGGCAATTTTGATTGATCAGATATTAGATCCTTTCAATAATAAAAAAGTAGATATTACAGGACAATATATTCAATAGGTAATAATAATATAAGTGTTAACTGCTGTTTTAATTAAACTAATATGAAAACATTAGATCGAAGAGACTTTCTAAAAAAAGCCACATTGGCTGGCGCGTCAGCCTTGACTGTACCAACTTTGTTTGAATCTTGTACTTCAAAAGCTAGTGCCAGTACAGTAGTGGCAACTGATGGTTTGGAAAGTAAACTCATTGTTCCTAAAAACAATGGCTTAAAAATTACCGGAACTTTTTTGGATGAAATATCACATGATATTCCACATCAGAACTGGGGTGAGAAAGAATGGGACTTGGATTTTCAGCACATGAAAAATATAGGAATTGATACAGTAATAATGATCCGTTCTGGTTATCGTAAGTTTGTCACTTTTCCTTCTCCTTATTTATTGAAGAAAGGTTGTTATATGCCTTCCGTTGACTTGGTGGATATGTTTTTACGTTTAGCTGAAAAGTATGGAATGAAATTCTATTTTGGACTATACGATTCGGGTAAATACTGGGACACAGGGGATATGACCTGGGAAGTGGAAGATAACAAATATGTAATTGATGAAGTTTGGGAAAATTATGGTTCCAAGTATAAAAGTTTTGGAGGATGGTATATCAGTGGTGAAATAAGCCGGGCAACGAAAGGGGCGATTGGTGCTTTCCATGCATTAGGAAAACAATGTAAGGATATATCTAATGGATTACCGACTTTTATATCGCCTTGGATTGATGGCAAAAAAGCGATCATGGGAACGACAAAAATGACTAAAGAAGATGCCGTTTCTGTACAACAACACGAAAAAGAATGGGATGAAATTTTTGATGGAATTCATGATGTGGTAGATGCATGTGCATTTCAAGATGGGCATATTGATTATGACGAATTGGATGCGTTCTTTTCTGTCAATAAAAAATTAGCAGACAAGTATGGTATGCAATGTTGGACAAATGCCGAATCTTTTGACCGTGATATGCCAATTCGTTTTCTACCCATTAAGTTTGATAAACTTCGGATGAAGTTGGAAGCAGCTAAACGTGCCGGATATGATAAGGCTATTACTTTTGAATTTTCTCATTTTATGAGTCCGCAATCAGCCTATCTACAAGCTGGTCATTTATATGACAGATATAAAGAATATTTTGAAATAAAATAAATGTTATGAAGTCTACAATCAATTTTGGTTATCTTATATTCCTTTCTGTTGTGGCAGCATTGGGAGGCTTCTTGTTCGGATATGATACCGCAGTTATATCGGGAACAATTGCCCAAGTGACTCAACTTTTTCAATTAGATGCACTACAACAGGGATGGTATGTAGGATGTGCTTTAGTAGGCTCTATCGTAGGTGTTCTTTTTGCTGGAATCTTAAGCGATAAGTTAGGAAGAAAACTTACGATGGTTATTTCAGCTGTGTTGTTTTCCACATCAGCTCTAGGATGTGCTCTATCAGCCGATTTTGCCCAATTGGTAGTTTATCGGATTATAGGTGGAGTAGGAATAGGGGTTGTGTCCATTGTTTCTCCTCTTTATATATCAGAACTAGCTGTAGCGCAGTATAGAGGACGTTTGGTGTCATTGTATCAGTTGGCTGTAACAGTTGGTTTTTTGGGAGCTTATTTAGTTAACTATCAATTATTGGCATGGGCGGAGAGTGGTACGCAATTAAGTGTGGATTGGTTGAATAAAATATTTATAACTGAAGTATGGAGAGGTATGTTGGGTATGGAAACATTGCCGGCAATCTTATTCTTCATTATCATATTTTTTATTCCGGAAAGTCCCCGCTGGTTAATCGTACGTGGAAAGGAATTGAAAGCTGTAAATATATTAGAGAAAATATATAATTCGATTACAGAAGCGAAAAGTCAATTAAATGAAACGAAATCTGTGCTGACCTCTGAAACAAAATCGGAATGGTCTTTATTGATGAAGCCTGGAATTTTCAAAGCTGTTATTATCGGTGTGTGTATTGCGATTTTAGGACAGTTTATGGGTGTGAACGCAGTACTTTATTATGGCCCTTCTATCTTTGAAAACGCAGGACTTTCAGGAGGAGATTCTCTTTTTTACCAAGTTCTGGTAGGACTAGTCAATACTTTGACCACGGTTCTGGCTCTTGTCATCATCGATAAGGTGGGCCGCAAGAAGCTGGTTTATTATGGAGTTTCGGGTATGGTTGTTTCTCTGATTCTCATCGGCCTGTACTTCCTCTTCGGAGATTCCTTGGGAGTATCCAGCCTCTTCCTGCTCGTTTTCTTCCTGTTCTATGTATTCTGCTGTGCTGTGTCTATCTGTGCCGTGGTGTTCGTGCTCCTCTCGGAGATGTATCCCACCAAGGTTCGCGGACTGGCCATGTCGATAGCAGGATTCGCTCTGTGGATCGGAACGTACCTGATCGGACAGTTAACCCCCTGGATGCTCCAGAACCTTACCCCCGCCGGAACATTCTTCCTGTTCGCCCTCATGTGCGTGCCGTATATGCTGATTGTCTGGAAACTCGTGCCGGAGACTACCGGGAAGTCGCTGGAAGAGATTGAAAGATATTGGACCCGTTCGGAATAGTAAAACAAAAAGACCTTAATAACTTAATAATAAAAGATGTATGGATTTTAAGAAACTGGCAAATCAATACAAGGATGAACTCTTGGATAATGTTCTTCCTTTCTGGCTTGAAAACTCACAAGATCATGAATATGGAGGCTACTTCACCTGTTTGGATCGTGAAGGAAGAGTTTTCGATACAGATAAATTTATCTGGCTGCAAGGCCGCGAAGTGTGGATGTTCTCTATGCTTTACAATAAAGTGGAAAAACGTAAGGAATGGCTGGATTGTGCCGTTCAAGGTGGTGAGTTTTTAAAAAAATATGGACATGATGGAGACTATAACTGGTATTTTTCCCTTGACCGTTTGGGTAGACCATTGGTAGAACCATACAATATCTTTTCATATACATTCGCTGCCATGGCTTTCGGGCAATTAAGCCTTGCAACCGGTAATCAGGAATATGCTGACATTGCCAAGAAAACCTTCGATATTATCCTTTCCAAAGTAGATAATCCGAAAGGTAAATGGAATAAACTTCATCCGGGCACTCGTAATCTAAAAAATTTTGCCCTGCCGATGATACTATGCAATCTTGCTATGGAAATTGAGCATATTTTAGGCAAGGACTATTTGGAACAAGCGATGGATACTTGTATTCATGAAGTTATGTCTGTCTTCTATCGTCCCGAACTTGGTGGTATCATTGTTGAGAATGTAGATGTGAATGGTAATCTGATAGATTGCTTTGAAGGACGGCAGATTACCCCTGGCCATGCGATTGAAGCCATGTGGTTTATAATGGATTTAGGGAAACGCCTAAACCGTCCGGAATTAATCGAAAAGGCTAAGAATATCACTCTTACAATGCTTGAATATGGTTGGGATAAAGAATATGGAGGTATCTACTATTTTATGGATCGTAACGGTTGTCCTCCCCAACAACTGGAATGGGACCAGAAACTCTGGTGGGTGCATATTGAAACACTCATATCTCTTCTGAAGAGTTATCAATTGACCGGAGATAACCAATGTCTGGAATGGTTTGAAAAAGTACACGATTATACATGGACCCATTTTAAAGATAAAGAGCATCCCGAATGGTATGGATACTTAAATCGGAGAGGTGAAGTGCTACTACCACTCAAAGGAGGAAAATGGAAAGGATGTTTCCATGTACCAAGAGGGTTATACCAATGCTGGAAAGTATTGGAACAGCTATAAACAATAATGGATATGTTAACCAATCTATATTAATAATCTAAAAATTAATTCTATGACAGAGTTTAACTCAAAAATCAAGAAGAACTCTCGTATATTGAAAATATTTATGTTTTCAATCTGCGCGCTATTTGCATGTGCTATCAGTAGTCATGCACAGAGTTTAGTGAAAGGAACTGTTACTGATGGTATAGGAGAACCGCTACCAGGAGTAAGTGTTGTCGTAAAAGGAACTACTAATGGCACTATTACAGATGTAAATGGAAAATATAGCATTCAGGCCACCGCAAAAGACATTTTATCATTCTCATATGTTGGAATGTCAGATCAGGAAATAAAGGTAGCAGGTCAGACGACCATTAATGTGGTTATGAAAGATGATGTGGCAGCTTTGGATGAAGTGATTGTGGTAGGATATGGTACTGCCAAGAAGCAATCTTTAACCGGAGCCGTATCTGCGGTGAAAGGCGACGAACTGCTGAAAGCACCGGCAACCAATGTGTCGAGTCTTTTAGGTGGACGTTTGCCAGGTATTTCATCTGTTCAAGTATCTGGTGAACCCGGAGACGATCAGGCTACATTACGAGTTCGTGGCTCTATTTATAATGTTACTTATATAGTAGACGGAATGCCTCGTTCTATTAATGATATTGACCCTAATGATATCGAAAGTGTATCTGTTTTGAAAGATGGAGCTTCTGCAGCTGTTTATGGATTAAAAGGAGCCGGTGGTGTTATTATTATAACTACAAAAAAAGGTCAGGAAGGAAAATCCAAAATCACTTATAATGGTTCAATAGGAGCATCTATGAATGCAAACTTTCCGCAGTTTATGAATGGACCTCAATTTGCATATTATTATAATATGGCTGACATGATGGATAAAATGGCTAATGGAAGCATTTCAAACATTAGTCAATATAATCCCGTTTTTACAAAGGCGAATGTGGAAGCTATGTTGAATGGTGATCCTACTGACGGATGGGATAATGTTAACTATATTGATAAAGTATTCGGAACCGGTATTAATCAGAAACACAATGTAACAATACAGGGAGGTAGTGATAAGATGCGTTACTTTGCTTCTGTGGGTTATTTAGGTCAAAAAGGTAACATTGACAATTTCTCTTACAAGAGATACAATTTAAGAACTAATCTTGAGACTCAACTGGCTAAGAACTTCCAGTTAAGTTTAGGTATTGCAGGAAATGTCGGTAAACGTGAAACTCCGGGATATGCTTCAGGCGGTACGGATTCTAATTCCGAATTGGGTGAACAAGGTTGGTTGTCAGTAGCTCATCAGACTATAATGATGCATCCCTATTTGCCGGAAACATATGACGGACTTTATACTGCTACTACACAGAATAACACAAGTCTGCCCAACAGTCCGTTGGCTGCTATTTATGAATCCGGATACAAGCATACCAATAGCTTTGATTTGCAGACCAACATCTCATTGCAATACAATGTGCCTTGGGTTAAAGGTTTGAGTGTAAAAGTAACCGGAGCTTATGACTATACAACTTCTCATAATAAGAATTTGAATACGCCTTACTCCACATATATACATAAAATGCCGACTTCGACAGCAGATTGGACTTGGTCTAAAGCAGACGATCCTCGCGGCACAGCAAATGGAATAAATTTAGGTGAAGGACAGTATAGTTCTCATCAAATGGTAGGCCAAGGAAGTATAAACTATGCAAGCTCCTTCGGAAAACATAATGTAGAAGCAATGGTATTGGCAGAAATCCGGGATTATAAAGAAAACAGTTTCTCCGGCTATAATAAAAACAGGTTCTTCGTCAAATTTGGTGGTAAGTTTTTCTCCGCTCATTTAGCTAATTCAGTCAGTGCCTATATTTTCTTATGAAAGTGAGTAAAAAGGGATAATTATTAACTTGGAAATAAAGAGATAAAGAATTTACCACCAAATTTGACGAAGAACCTAAAAACATGAGTTTCTCTGAACTACCGGAATTGAGCTTTGGACAACCTGCAGACTCTCCAATCTCGGGATACAGTGATGCAAACCGTAGTATTGGTTATGTTTTTCGTTTGAAATATGACTATGACAATAAGTATTTGGCAGAGTTTACAGGTCGATATGATGGTTCTTACAAATTTGCCGGCAATGTTAGTGGGAAACGTTGGGCATTCTTCCCGTCAGCGTCAGTAGCGTGGAGAATATCTAAAGAAGATTTTATGTCTAGTCTGACATTTCTGGATGATATGAAGATACGTGCATCTGTCGGTTTATTAGGAAACGATGCAGTGAGTCCGTATGCTTTCCTTAGTACTTACAATTTGATGGATGGTAACAAAAATGCATACCAGACAATTCTGAATGGAAAAGTAATGCAAGCATTACGCGCCTCTGTAATTGCCAATCCTACTCTAACTTGGGAGAACACCTTAACCTACAATGCAGGATTTGACTTTACGATGTGGAATGGTCTGTTGGGAATGGAGTTTGACGCATTCTATAATTATACCTATGATATTTTGACAGCAATGGGAGGCGATTACCCGCCATCTATGGGAGGATATTATTATACTTATGCCAACTATAATAAGGTGGATAGCAAAGGCGTTGAAGTAACGGTGAGTCATCGTAATAAATTAAACTTGGCAGGTAAGCCATTCTCCTATGGCGCAAGCTTCAATCTGACATTTGCAAGAAACCGTTATCTCCGTTATCCAGATAGTCCGAACACAGTAGAGTGGAGAAAACGCACAGGACGTAGTGTTGATGCTTCTGTTGTGTGGGTTGCAGATGGCTTATTCCGTTCGGAAGAAGAAATAGACAATTCAGCCTGGTATGGCACTCGTCCTAATGTCGGTGATATCAAATACAGAGATTTAAATGGTGATGGTAAAATAGACGAAGATGACAGAACACGTGTTGGACGTGGCAATCGTCCCGAATTAACTTACGGTTTGAACCTGAATTGTGCTTGGAATGGATTCGATTTAAGTGCACAATTTACTGGAGGTGCACTGTTTGATGTATCGTTGACAGGAACTTATTACAATGGATATGACGATAATACAGTCTGGACACAGGCATTTAAAGAAGGAGCCAACTCACCACTATATCTGGTTCAGAATGCATATACAGTAGAAAATCCGAATGGAACATTCCCACGACTTACACTGGGTAATCAAGGACACGGAGGAGATAATGGATTAGCTTCCACTTTCTGGTTGCGTAACGGTAGATACCTTCGTCTCAAATCCGCACAATTGGGTTACACATTCCCCAAGAGATGGATGAGTCCTGTCGGTATTCAGAATCTTAGAATTTATGTAGAAGGTTCTAATTTATTCACGATTTCCGGTCTTCCTGATGGAATCGATCCTGAATCTCCGGGAGTAAATAACGGATACTATCCTCAACAACGCACCATTATGGGCGGTATAACTTTGACTTTCTAAACCTTTAAAAGTTCTATTATGAAAACAAAAGTATTAAGTATCATATTGTTGGGAGCCTCTTTAGGGCTTGGCTCATGTAGTGATTATCTGGACATGACTCCAACAGACAGAGCATCAGATAAACTTGTATGGAGTAAACTCGACTATGCAGAACAGGCAGTCAACGATTTCTATCGCTATATAGATTATTTAGGAGTCTACAGGGATGGACAATGTTTGGCAGGAATGACAGAAGCTCTGACAGATCAGCTTAAATATGGTTCCTACAACTATATGGCTAAATGTCAGATACCTAGTGAAATTGCTTATGGAGGTTCTGTTCTCACAGTGAATTATGTTAGTACTTACCTTGGCAACTGGGGGACGATGTACGAATATGTGCGCCGTGTCAATGAAGGTATCAACAAATTAAAGAAATATGCTTCATTTGGTCAGGCTGATGAAGAACGCTTGGAAGCTGAAATGCGTTTCTTCAGAGGGTATCTCTATACAGATTTATTAAAGCGTTATAAAGAAGTGATTATATACGATGAGAATCTGGATAATATAAAAAAGGATATGCCAGTTAGTTCGGAAGCCGACGGATGGAATTTTGTATATAATGATCTAAAATATGCCGGTGAACATTTGCCTGTTGATAAAACTCCTAACGGACGTTTAACTAGCGGAGCTGCTTATGCAATGTTATCGAGAGCTATGTTGTATGCGGAAAGATGGGATGACGCTCGTATCGCAGCTGAAAAGGTGATGGGAATGGGTTATGAATTAGAAGCAAAAGAAGACTATTCAAATGCCTTTAAAGCAGGAAGCAAAGAAGCCATTCTACAATATTGTTATGATAAGAGTTCCACTGTGACTCATGACTTTGATGGATATATGGTTCCTGGGGGTGATAAAGCGCTCGACGGCAATTCCATGACCGGAGGATTCGGTACCCCGACACAAGAAATGGTTGAATCGTATGAATATGCAGATGGTAGTGGTTTCCCCGATTGGAGTGCATGGCATACTGCTGAAGGTACTACAACGACTCCTCCTTATGCCAAATTGGAACCACGTTTTAAAGCTACCATTCTCTATAATGGAGCAACATGGAAAGGCAGAACGATAGAATCTTTCGTAAACGGTACTGATGGTTGGGCTGCATGGAAAACAGATGCCAAACCGGAAGGACGTTCTACTACCGGGTATTATTTACGTAAATTGGTAGATGAAGCTCATAATTTTACTTCCATACAAGCCAGTACACAGCCATGGACAGAAATTCGTTACGCAGAGGTATTACTGAATCATGCAGAAGCATGTTATCATCTGAATGGCTATACGGATAAGGCAAATAAAGACATAAAAGATATTCGTAACAGAGTGGGATTGTCTTACACAGACAAAAGTGGGGATGATTTAATGAAAGCCATCCGTCAGGAACGCAAAGTAGAACTTGCTTATGAAGGACATTATTATTGGGACATGCGTCGTTGGAAATTATCTGCGACAGCATTCACCGGTATTCGTCTTCATGGAATGAAAATAGAGAAAAATGCAAATGGGTCTTTCACTTACATTTATACAGAATGTGATGATAAAGATCGTAATTTCCCGACTAAGATGTATCGTTTCCCAATGCCACAGGCAGAGTTGGACAATAACGGTGCGGTAACTCAATATGCAGAATGGCAATAAATCTAAAATGAAAACATTATGAAAAAGAATATACTATATCTATTATTAGGGATTTTGGCTCTCACGAGTTCTTGCCAGGATCCGGAATATGTGCTTCCTACTGCGGACAGACAGGGAATCACGAGCTTGACTGCACTCTTTACTTCTGGGCCATACGTGGATAAAGAGGCTGTGGTATATACTATTGCAGATGCTTCTGTAGATAAGTATGTAATTCCTATGCCATGGTATTATCCGGAAAATAGTGATAATGAAACTTCAGAATATATGAAAGCGATGAGGATTCAGGCAAAGTTGGCACCAAACTGTACTATTGAACCGGTTCTTTCAATTCTCGATCTGACTAAAGAGAATTATTTCACTTATACAGACGCTCAAGGATATAAGAAACAAATCTGCATCACAGGCGAAAGAGTTAAGTCTACTAAGTGTCAGTTATTAAGTTTCTCAATACCGTCTGAAGACATTACAGGTATTATTGATGAAGACCACAAAACTGTATCTTTAATCTCTGCGGAAGATTTATCTTCTTGCTTGGCAGATTATTCACTGTCGGCTCATGCGACCATGTCACCGGATCCTAAAACAGAGCCTCTTAATTTTAATTCACCTGTTGAGCTTACAGTGATTGCTCACGATGGAGTGACAAAGCAAACTTATACTATTCAAAAAGCAGTACCGGATAAGATTCCTTACGGATACAGAAAAGGTAGTGAAACAGAATTGTTTAAATTGGATATGGGAGTTATCGGCTTACCTTGGACTGGAGCAAATGCACCTTCTTTAGCTGTTTCCGGAAATAATCTGGTAGTTTGCTTGGGTGATGGTACCACAACTCCTGCATATTACAATGCATCTACGGGAAATAAGATTGGTAATGTAACTTTGGGTAGTGTGAGTGTTGCATCTTTAGGATGTATGACAAGTGATAGTAGGGGAAATATATTATTAGCAACGAAGGCTACTAATGGCAAGTCTTTCTCAATCTATAAGACTTCTTCTGTTACGACTGCTCCAACTTTATTGACTACTTATACTAATAATACAGGGTTAGATATGGGTACGAAAGTGTCTGTTCAAGGAGATATTAATACTAATGCCTCTATTATTGCTACTTGTGACGGAACAGCCAGTTCAGGTTCCAATAAGTTTGTTCGTTGGATTATAACAGACGGTGTATTGGGAAGTCCTCAAGTAGTAACAGTGAATGGTGTAGGTAATTGGGGAGCTCCCGCATCAAACACTAAAGTTGTGACTAAAGGAACTACTGCTCAAAGTGATTATTTCTTGTCATACTATGATTCTAACATTCTTTATTGGGTGAATGGAACAAATAATAATGCAAGTAAATCTCTGGAAGACTCCGACAATGGTAATTCTTGGGCAATGAATAACAACTGTCTGGATACAAGAAGCTTTAATAATGCACAATATCTTGTATTGGTATGTACAGCTCATTTCCCGCAATGGGGTGGAACTCCATGCTTATATATGTATGATGTAACGTCAGACGGATCATTCACTGGTACAATATCTACTTCAGATGCTCTGTCATTCAATCCTTCACTTTCCTCATACAATTCATCCGATGGTGTAGCTGCAACAGGTGATGTATTGCTTGCTCCGACAACAGATGGATATAAGCTCCGTGCTTACTACGTGGATAACAACTGTAAGGTTATCGGAGGATATGAGTTTGATTGTATCGACAAATAATTAATTGATCTCTTTATCTCATATATGATGAGAAAATACCCATTCATCATATATGGGATAAAGAAATCTGTAAATCATTTAAAGGAGTAGCTATATGTCAACAAAGAAAAAAATGTTATGGTTATTATCATTACTGCCTTTTTTCATAGCATGTGGTGATGATAACACTGATATCCCGGATTGGCCATGGGCGGAGCCGGAGACTCCAACTGAACCTGTTGAAGCCAATCCTGATATTGTAAATTTAGGCTGGACTAATGTAAAAGACACTTATGGAACTTTACCTGAACATATCAACGTATATAAATCACCGGAAACATTGGAAGGCAAAAAGGCGATAGCTTATATTGCTGTGGGTGATATGAGTAAAGCAACATTTGGTGTATTAGGAGAAAAAACAGGATTAAAAAAGCCAAAAGAATTTTATGAAGAAAATAACTCCACGATTGTAATCAATGGAGGTTTCTTCTATGAGGGTTCATTAAGCCTAATATGGCGTAACGGTGAAATGGTGTGTAAGAACAATGATGTAACAGCAGAAGATTGGACTAACGGTCCATTCTGGTATCCTGTATTAGCTGCATTCTGTGAAATGAATGATGGCTCATTCAAATCAATGTGGACTTACACAACACTATCCAATGTTACTTATTGGTATTCAGAGCCCTCACCGGTAAAATCAGAAACAACTCCTGACGAAAATTTTCCGCCTACAGGAACTGTCTTAAATGCTAAAACAGGAATAGGCGGTGGCCCCGTACTTCTGTTGGATGGAAACATAAAGAATACATACGAAGAAGAAATCTTATCAGATATTGGCGCCACGGCGAACAGACCTCGTTCGGCTATTGGTATCACCAATGATAAGAAAATGATTCTTTTTGTGTGTGAAGGAGATGGAATGACAACGGGAGTTGCCGGTATGACCACCGAAAATGTAGCCAATATCATGAAAACACTGGGATGTACGGATGCTATCAATCTGGACGGCGGTGGTTCTAGTTGCATGTTAGTCAATGGGCAAGAGACTATCAAGACAAGTGACTCTAGCGGAGACGAGAGATCCGTAGCATCAGTAGTTACTCTTAAATAAAAAAATAGTACTGCGGATCTATCGGCAGTATCTACCTAATAAAACAAGTATCATATGAGAAAATTTCTAAAAATACTAGCATTGACTTTCTTGGGAGCGGTTACAATAACCTCCTGTAGTGACGATTCTGATGGAATTCCCGGATGGCCGTGGAATGATAATTCGACAGAAAAGCCGGAAGAGCCAGATGTCACAGAAGCTAAACCACGATATATTTGGATTGATGCGGCTGCCAATTTCCCGGACTATGCCAATAATAAGGAAAACATAGCCAAAGATATGGCAAAGATAAAAGCGGCAGGTTTTACTGATATTATTGTCGATGTGCGTCCCACTACGGGAGATGTGTTATTCAATACTGATGTCGTAGATCAGGTGAAGCGCATGGATGTATGGGGAAATTCAGGGTATAGTTATTATGAACGAACCGAAACTTGGGATTACTTACAAGCATTTATTGATGAGGCCCGTAAACAGGAATTAAAAGTGAATGCTTCTATCAATACATTTGTAGGTGGTTATTTATGTCCATATAATTTAGGACATGATGGAGTACTATTCCGTGATGATTCTAAAAAGGGATGGGCTAGTGTAGCTAATCTGGCCGATGGGCTAACGAATACAATGGATTTGTTGGATGATGGAGTTGATTATGGAGCGAAGTTCTTCAATCCGGCTAATGACGATGTACAAAACTTTGTTTTACAGTTGTTAGCCGACTTGGCTAAATATGATTTGGACGGCATCATACTAGACCGTTGCCGTTATGATGATTATGGTTTAGAAAGTGATTTTTCAGATATCTCCAAACAGAAGTTCGAAGAATACATCGGTGAAACTGTAGCCAACTTCCCGGCAGATATTATGGTACCCGGTACGGATGAAATACCTTCTGACCAGCCTGTTTATTTTAAGAAGTGGTTGGAGTTCAGAGCAAAAGTTATTCATGATTTCATAGTAAAGGCACGTGAGAAAGTTAAATCAGTCAACAACAATATCAAATTTGGAGTTTATGTCGGTGCCTGGTATTCAACATACTATACATCAGGTGTAAACTGGGCCAGCCCTAAATACAACACCTCCGCTTATTATCCGAAATGGGCTACTTCCGATTATAAGAATTATGGATATGCGGACCATTTGGATTATATCTTTTTGGGTGCCTATGCTTCCGTGAACAATATATATGGAAGCGGAGAATGGACTATGGAAGGTTTTTGTAAGAATGGACGTGAACTGTTACAGGGAGATGTACCTTTTGCAGGCGGACCGGATATAGGTAACAGTACCGGATGGACTGACGGAGGACAATCCGCAAAAATACCGGATGCTATTGATGCTTGTATCAATAACAGTGACGGCTTCTTTGCCTTCGACCTTTGTCACGTTAAGAAATACGACTATTGGAACGCTTTTAAAACAGGCTTTGATAAATATCTGAAATCTATCGAAGAATAAGGTTTGGACTAACCAACTAATTATGAAAATATATTTATTACAATTCTTTTTATTAATGGGTCTGGGCTTGAATTTGCAAGCCCAAATTCCTTCTAACCCTATTCGTGGGAAAGTGACTTGTAATGGGACAGGAATCCCGGGAATAGTAGTTACCGACGGAATAGACTGTACGCTGACTGACCAACAAGGCCAATATACTCTTCCCCCTAACAGGGATGTTCGTTTCATTTATTTATCCACTCCTTCCGGATATTTACCGAAAACAGAACAAACACTCCCTTTATTCTATCAAAAGCTGGATTCGGCCCAGCAAGGTGCTTACGACTTCGAATTGGTAAGAAATACGCAAAATGAGAACAATCATCTGTTTTTGGTACAGGCAGATGTACAGGTAACTTCCAAGGATGATGTAAAAGCTTATGCTAAATACCTGCAGGATATGAAAGAATATATTCGTCCGTATACAGGCAAAAAAGAAGTATTCGGCATAGATTGTGGGGATATCGTAGGAGATACTCCTTCTTTATATCCTTCCTATATAAATACGGTATCATCACTAGAGATTCCCATTTATCGGGCAATCGGTAATCACGACATGACGTATGGAGGACGTACTTTTGAATACTCTTATCGCACTTTCGAAAGTTATTTCGGTCCTATCTACTATTCTTTTAATAAAGGAAACGCGCATTATATCGTGCTTGACAATTGCTTTTATGTCAACCGTGACTATCAATATATAGGTTACATCGATGAACGTACTTTCCAATGGCTGGAGAAAGATCTCTCTTATGTGTCCAAAGACAAACTTGTCTTTGTAGTAATGCACATTCCTTCCAGTCTTGAGAAGAAGCTAAGGTATAACACGCTGGATCAAGATGAAACGGTCAATACAGCTGCACTATACAAATTATTGGAGGGGTACAATGCCCACATCATTTCCGGACATACACATTTCAATGTGAATGTATGCTTTAATGACTCATTAATGGAGCATAACACGGCTGCTGTATGCGGTACCTGGTGGCGTGCGGACATCAATGTGGATGGTACTCCGAGGGGGTACGGAGTGTATGAAGTAGACGGGAATCAAGTGAAATGGATCTATAAAAGTGCAGGTTACCCGAAAGAGCATCAGTTACATGTATATCCAGCCGGTTCATCTGACGAGCACCCTTCCGATATAATTGCTAATGTATGGAACTGGGATGAACAGTGGAAAGTGGAATGGTATGAAAACGGAAAACGAATGGGAGAAATGCAACGCTACAAAGGATATGATCCTGCAGCAAAAGCAATCTGTTCTGACAAAGAAAAAGTGAAATATGAATGGATTTCCCCGGTTCTTACCGAACATCTTTTTCATGCTACTCCCCGCAATAAGAATGCTAAAATGGAAGTGAAAGTGACAGATCGCTTCGGCAACGTGTATACTAAAGTTATAGAAAACAAATAAGGATCATATGTTGAAAGCCAAATATTTTATATTATTGATATGCTTGTCGTTTCTCCTCAAGGCAGAAGCGAAAGTAACCCTTACTTCCATTTGGGGGGATAATATGGTGTTACAGCAACAATCGGAAGTTACTTTTTCCGGAACAGCAACTTCGGGAAAACGTGTACAGGCTACCGCTTCATGGAATAATAAAAAAATCCAAACGAACGTTGATGCAAAAGGTGAATGGAAACTTTCTCTCCAAACACCGGTAGCTGGAGGTCCGTATAGTATTACGTTCTCGGATGGAGAGGACCTCACATTGCAGAATATTTTAATAGGAGAAGTCTGGTTCTGTTCCGGACAGTCGAATATGGAAATGCCAGTGAAAGGATTCCGTGGACAGCCTGTGTTTGGTTCCCAGCCGTACATTGTATCTGCTAATCCCAAACGTCCACTGCGTCTCTATACTGTAAAAAATGCTTGGAGTACCATTCCACAGGAAGCTGGGGTGGACGGAGAATGGAAAGAAGCCTCTCCGGAAGATGTTGCTGATTTCAGTGCAACTGCTTATTTCTTTGGCAATCAGTTACAGCAATCTTTGGATGTTCCCGTCGGTCTGATACATTGTTCCTGGAGCATGTCAAAAATAGAGGCTTGGATGAATAAAGAGACTTTATCGGGCTTTCCGGAAATAGCATTGCCTGATGTAGCACAGAAAGAGTTCGGGTGGACGGCAGGGACTCCTACATTGTTGTGGAATGCAATGGTGAATCCATGGAAAGGATTTCCTGTTAAAGGAGTGATTTGGTATCAAGGTGAAGCAAACACACCCGATCCCGGATTATATAAGAGATTATTTTCTGCAATGGTTTCTCAATGGAGAACATTCTTCAACAATCCCCAAATGCCATTTTATTACGTACAGATTGCACCATGGAAATCGGAAGGCAATGATAAACTGGATTGGGCTTGGTTCCGCCAGTGTCAGTTGGAGTTGATGTCAGCTGTTCCAAATGTTGGGATGGTGACCACAGGTGACGCCGGGAGTGAAAACTTTATTCATTCGCCCTATAAGATAAAGGTCGGTGAACGACTGGCTTATTGGGCATTGGCAAAAACGTATCATCGTAAAGGTATTCAATATTCCGGTCCTATATACAAATCCCATCGGGTAAAGGGGAATGTAGTAGAAATAGACTTTGAATATGGTGAAGAAGGTTTGACTCCGGAGAATCAAAACGTGAAAGGGTTTGAAATAGTGGGGACAGATGGCATATTCCGGCCAGCCAAAGCGGAAATTATCAATGGCTCTTCTACCGTAAAGGTCTGGAATGATTCGATCAATGATCCGATAGAGGTACGCTATTGTTTCCGGAATTATATGTTGGGCGAATTATGCAATAATGCAGGGATTCCTGCTTCTCCTTTCCGGATCGTAATCAAAAAGAAACCTGCACTGATGTGGTTCGATGCCGAAGCTAATTTCGAACGTTTCAGCCATAAAGACTCAATTGACTTTTATTTGGAGAAAATCAAATCAGTAGGTTTTACCCATGCAATAGTGGACATCCGACCCATTACAGGAGAAGTACTTTATCAAAGTCAGTTTGCCCCACAAATGAAAGAGTGGAAAGGCGCAAAGGCCGGGAATTTTGATTATTTGCAATACTTCATTAAAAAAGGGCATGAATTGGGGATTGAGGTTCATGCTTCATTAAATGTATTTTGTGCCGGACACAATTATTTCGATCGTGGAATGGTGTATAGCGGACATTCGGACTGGGCGTCCATGGTATATACTCCCGAGAAAGGCATTATTCCGATTACGGAAGAAAAACAGAAATATGGTGCTATGATTAATCCCTTGAACGAGGAGTATCGTACGCATATTCTAAATGTATTGAAAGAAGTAGTGACCAAATATCCTGATTTGGATGGTCTGATGCTCGATCGCGTACGCTATGATGGTATAACAGCTGACTTCTCGCCGCTTTCACGTGAAAAGTTTGAAGCATATATAGGTAAGAAAATGTCTAAGTTCCCCGAAGATATTTTTGTTTGGAAGAAGAATACGGACGGAAAGTTTATCACACAACCGGGAAAGTATTTCCATAAATGGATTGAATGGAGAACGAAAAATATTACTGATTTTATGGCATTGGCACGTAAGGAAGTGAAGGCTGCCAATCCAAAAGTTTCTTTTGGCACATATACCGGAGCTTGGTATCCGTCTTATTACGAAGTGGGAGTTAATTTCGCTAGCAAAAAGTATGATCCGGCTCAAGACTTTAGTTGGGCCACTCCCGAATATAAAAATTACGGATACGCAGAACTAATCGATTTGTATGCAACCGGAAATTACTATACAGACATAACGATAGAGGAATACAAGAAAACGAACCGCAATATCTGGAACGAGACAGACTCGCAAGCTCAGGCCGGTACATGGTACTGCGTAGAAGGTTCCTGTCAGCACTTGCGTCAGATTCTTAAAGATAACAAGTTTATGGGTGGTATCTTGGTGGATCAATTCTATGATAATCCGGGGAAATTGTCCGAAACAATAGAAATGAACCTTCGTCGATCGGATGGACTAATGGTGTTTGATATAGTACACATCATCCAAAAGAATCTTTGGAAAGAAGTAGAAAAAGGAATGCGTGAGGGAGGATCTTTATGAACAACAGAGCTTTAGCCTTAGATGCTTTACGGGGATATGCAATTATTACGATGGTGCTTTCGGCTACCATCGTAACGCATGTTCTTCCCGGTTGGATGAGCCATGCTCAAACACCTCCACCGGATCATGTGTTTAATCCTCTGTTGCCCGGTGTTACTTGGGTAGATCTTGTGTTTCCTTTTTTCCTGTTCGCTATGGGAGCTGCGTTTCCTTTTTCCATAAGGAAACGTGCTGAAAAAGGTGATTCAAAACTAAAACTCGTTTATGAAGCTGTCAAACGGGGGATTCAGTTGACCTTCTTTGCTATTTTCATCCAGCATTTTTATCCGTATATGCTAAGTTCTCCGCAAGATATGAGGGCATGGTTATTGGCTATACTCTGTTTTGCTGTTCTATTTCCCATGTTCATGCGTATTCCTTTAAAAATGCCGGATTGGGCACATATTTCAATAAAAGTGGGAGCTTACATTGTTGCTGCCATTATGTTAGCTACCACTTCTTATGCAGATGGGAAAACATTCAGCTTATTCTCCAGCAACATCATAATTTTACTGTTAGCCAATATGGCTATTTTCGGTTCTATCCTTTACATTTTCACAATGCATAATCGTTGGATGCGTTTAGGAATTCTGATATTGTTGATGGCTATGATATTAGGAAGTACAGTTGATAGTTCGTGGACACAGAGCGTGTTTAATTATACTCCTTTGCCGTGGATGTATCGGTTTGACTATTTGAAATACTTATTTATCGTTATTCCCGGCAGTATAGCCGGTGAGTATTTAGCGGAGTGGATGAAAGCATTTCAAAAAGAGACGGATGATTATGCTACATCTCCTTATCGTAAAATAAGTATTATGCTAATGATATTATCCGTTATCATCATCATTGGCAATCTTTACGGTCTATACACTCGTAATTTGGTTGTTAATCTGGTGGTTACTGTTTTATTGTTATTAACTGGCAAGTGTGTATTTCCACATAAGGTGGATGGAATAGCTCTATTATGGAAAAAGTTGTTTAACGCAGGAGCATATTTACTTCTTCTGGGTTTGTGTTTTGAGCCTTTCCAGGATGGCATTAAAAAAGATCCAACTACTTTTAGTTATTTCTTTGTAACTTCCGGGTTGGCTTTTCTGGCTCTTTTATTTCTAAGTATCGTTTGTGATTATTTCCGATGTGTCAAAAGTACTCGTTTTTTGGTGATGTCCGGTCAGAACCCGATGATAGCTTATGTGGTTGGCGATTTGTTGATTATGCCCTTGGCTAATATACTTGGAATTGCTTCATTATTATCTTATTTTCAACAAAATGCCTGGTTGGGATTTCTTCAAGGAGTAATCCTTACTTCTTTAGCTGTTTTAGTAACTATGTTCTTCACAAAAATCAAATGGTTTTGGAGAACATAAATATCAATGTGACTATTTTATATTAAATTGATCGACATATTGTCATTCTTTCTTTGATTCTACTATTTCCCACTTTTTGTGAATGAAAGAAAGTGGAGCGAGAAAACAATGAAATACGGTATTTATATGCATAATTACGAATAAAAGAACGGGCATTTGCATATAAATTACCGTATTGTTTGTGGGAAATACACGGTTGATTGTAATGATACGTACGGTTCGTTTTAAAGAAACATACGGTTGGTTTATAAGAAACAGCACGTACGTTTTAAAGAAAGCTATTTTGACTCATAAAAATAGGATTTCTTGATTTATTAGAAGTGCTTTTATGAACTTACTTTATTAAACAAAATGCATAAATAGATTTAGAAATACATTCACTATGCAATGCATGATATCAAATAATAATGATTATGCTCCATAAGGAACGGATTTCTTTAATTTCTGAATAATACTAATGGCTAATCTATGCGATTCTTTTCTATATCCGGCTGTTCGCCTGAATAAATTCAATTATAGCATCATTCAAATACCAAAATGATATTTTATCATTTTGGTATTTGAAGATTTGTTTTTATTGATATAATGTACAAAAAGCTATCTATCCAGAGTATTGGAAATAGTGACGCTATGTCAACAAGATAGTGTCGCTATAGGCTGAATATAGTGACGCTATACCGAGTGGATAGCGTCACTATTTTATTTGATTGCTTTCTTAATGATTGGACAAACAAAATCAGCGTATCTCATCATGCCTAAATCTGTGAAATGAATACCGTCTATAGTAGCTTCTCCATCTTCTCCCAACATATTTTTGGAAGAGATAAAAATGATATTCTTTTCATTTTCCTTCTTTAACCGATTGAATATTTCCTTTAACGTGTCATTCTTTCTTTGTACTTCTTTAGCTATTCTTTCATCATAAAGTGTATGAGTGAAAATAGGATCTTCTATAAAAATGACTGGCGTAGCCGGATGTTTACAACGAATGATACGATAGAATGCTTCCATTCGTTCTTTCATCTGTTCTGCAGAAGCATTAGGCACAAAGTCTAAAACAAAAACGCTGGCATCTACTTCGGCTATCACTTTGGCCACTTCCAAGTCTAAAAGTGCGTTTCCGCTAAATCCCAAGTTGATACATTCACGGTTCAGCCTTCTCGATATGATATTGGTATGTGCCATTCCGGGACGTGAAGCACAACCTCCTTGAAGAATACTGGTGCCATAAAATACAACCGGCTTTTTGCGGATCGGATAATCAATTAAAGGCTGATCGATGGTGGCTAACGAATCTACTCCTATAGACAAAGAAACAAGACCATCGTAAAGAGGAAGATAAAGCATATATTCTCTCTCTTCCGGTCGCATGTTAGCAATGATTGTTGCTTGATTTGTTTTTCCACCCGGACGACCACTATTAACAAAACGCCACTCTCCATTCTTCTGAAGACAATAAAGGTCTAAGCCTTTTGCACCTGTATCCGTCATATGATTCATATGAAAATTGATGAGCGTTTCCCATTTAGCGGCTATTGTGGTAGAATTACTACGAAAACGTATCGCCATTCCGGCAGAATTACGGCTTAAATTCCATAACGGAGCACGGGAGATATTCTTCAATGAATCCGGGAACCTTTCATATCGGGCTCCGGTAGCTTCGGTAGCTTTTCCTAATAAAGGGAACTTTGAGGCATCATGATATACTAATTGAGCATATATATGACACACCGAAAAAAACATTATAAAAATACAGATTCTTCTTTTCATATTTTGAGTATTATTGTTTCAAGTCCGCCAAAAACATTTTATTCGGGTGAAGAACATAGTTATCAGTACTGATAATGTTGTCAATACCACTCCTCGTAAAAATCCCATCCATGCGTTTTCGTTGAAATATACAAGCAATGATGCAATTCCTAATAAATTGACCAAAGGCATAATCAACAGATCTCCTACTACATAAGCCATCATAGGATTTTGTCCGGGCATTACGAGAAAACGCGTACTCTTCACACAACGAAAATAGTCACATATTACATTAAAAAGCAACAAAGCCATAAATGCCAGGCCTGAAGTGAGGAATAAATAACCAAAAGTGGCGGGGTCTTTTTTTATACCTCCTTGAAAAGGTTCAAAACATAATCCCAGGATAACTAGAAAAGCTCCGGCTGTAAAAAGTTCTCTCCAAAGCTTTATAAATCCTGTGCCTTTTCTCAATAAAAAGACTCCACTTATCAATAACGGAATATTTATTATCAGATTCAAGACTGTACAATGTGTATAAAGTCCTGCCAAATTTACAATAATTATAGCTAATGTCAAAAGAATCATTACGATAGCTTTCCATTTATTGGTAGATTCAACAAACGAATCATTGTGTTGCTTCAGCCAGTCCATCAAATATTCTCCCGCAATGCTTCCCGGAATCACGATAAAGAGATATTGTAAATACTCAAAATGAAAAGCCCATGGTAGAGGTGTGTAGTTGTATATAGCTTGTGCCCAGGAATTCTCGACCTGTCCGCTCAACAACAAAGCCATCAATATCAGTAATACACCTACTCGCGCCCGGAGGCTTTGCATTGTGAAAATATATATGACTGAACCAAAAACAGCCATATTTGCCAATAATAATATGATAATATTGCTGAATGATACATCAAAAACTCTTCCATTTGCATATTGAGTTGTCTGTAACAGAACAATAGCTATCCCATATGCTACCACCTTAATAGCTATACGCATCCAATCCGGCATTTTCAGTGGAATACGAATGAACATGGGGAATAATATCACAAAACAAAGGATGGCCAATAACCAGCCACGCATGTCTTGTGGATTACTCAATACATGCGGATAAAAATGCTGGATGAAAATAGCAAAAAAAGTCAATTGTGCACCTCGTTTGATAGCTTCATACACCAATCTCAACTTAGTGTCCCCTTTCTCAAATCTTTTTTTGATTGAGAAAGGGAAAGCTGCTCCCATTGCAAACAAGAAGAATGGAAAAACCAGATCCACCCAGGTGATTCCTGATAAACTGGCGTCGAAAGCTCTGTCCGGCGGAGGAGTTTGCGCATGATACATCCATCCGGGTAAAGAATTCCACGCAACCGTTGCCGAAAGCACCATTGTGATTATAGCGTATCCTCGTAGGGCATCTAAAGCATAAGCACGTTTAGTCATAATATCTATGGATTGATTGTTTGAATATATTCTTTGCCAAAACGGTCGGTAACTTTAACCGCTATACGAGCATCTTTATTTTTAGGAGTTGCCCGGAACATATGCTGGGTAGGTCTTGGAGTAATCCATGTATAGACCATCTTTTCCCGGTCCGAACATACCACTGATGCGTATGGGTCTAAACCTGTATATTGTGTCATGCTTCCCATCAATTGACCGTCTTCCAACCATTCCACTTTCCACAGTTTATCCCAGTTCCAGACATTAGCAATAATATCCGACGGATGCTCTTTAGAGGCCCCTGCCGGATATGAGCGAAACTGATGTTCTTTAGGATATCCGGAACTTTTATAATACCATTTCACATCGTTACCATTCACTTCGTATACACCATAACCACGCGGAGTTCCATCCAGACAAACATCCGCTTTCCACCACGTACCACAAACCGCAGCTGTATTATGTTCCATCAGATTCTCATTAAATACTACATTGAGATTGTAGTGAGTGTGTCCTGTGATAAGATGTGCCTTATAGGGTTTCAAGATCTGATGCAGTGCACCGGCATTAACCATCTGATTGCCAATCATATCATAGTTATACAAAAAAGCTTCTTGCTTTTCCGTTTGACGGGAAGGGATATGCATAATAAAGAATACGAGTGACCCTTTCGGTACGTATGATAAATCCTGGTCAAGCCATGCAAATGTCTTTTCGTCCAGATAACCCATATAAAAATAATCACGTCCGATGAAGAAGTTGTTGTCTACTACAATGTAATGGGCATTCCCTTTATTAAAAGAATAGTAGGAAGGACCAAAAGTATCTTCAAAAGTCTTGTAGGAAGTTTCATGAGTACGACCGTCATAATTCATATCATGATTGCCAACTACACGATAAATGGGTATATCCAGTTGATCGGCTCTTTTCAGGTAATCGGGATATAATTCTTGATGGTCGCCTACAATGTCTCCGCAATCGATACCAAAAACATCAGTTGTTGCATAAGAAGAGAGAAGTTGTTTGCAATCATCCACTACATACTGATAAATAGCCAGTTCATCTCTGGAAGTAACCTGTATGTCAGATTGAGTAACAAAGACATGAGAGGCATCATCTTTCGGATTCTTCTTTAAATTAAAATTATAGTTTTGCTTTTTAGAATGATCGATTGGTAAATAAAAAGAAGGAATAGTCCCTTTCCGGTCTGTCAGATAACCTGAAGGAGTACAAATATACACAAAACGGCTGTCTCCCAAAGTTGGTATATTATACTTTCCAGAAGCATCAGTTTGCACACATATACGGCCATCGGTAACCATTATCCCCTGTATCCCCTTACCTTCGCAGGTTACTTTACCTTTGATGATATGAATCGAGGCTTCTGCCTGAACTGAAAAGTTCAAGCAGAAGCACATTAAAAGCAATAAAAAAAAGTGTAGTTTATTTGTTCTCATATTGAGGTGTACTTTGTAAATTTATCGAATGATTTCTTTTGCGTATTTCTTATAGATTTGCCGGGCTAGTTTTATTCCGTCACCACCTTCGTTATAGTTGATTCTGTTACTCGGATTTACCCATTCGTTTTCATACATCCGTGATTCATTAAAGAAGACTTCCTCATCAAAAGCCTTCTTCTTTTCGACAGCTTTAATCACTTCATTTATAAAACGATCCCACCGGACAGAATAATACTGATTGGTTAGTCCTGCCCATGACCGATTGGCGTAGTCGGTCAGGTGATAGCTATCTCCCCAAATGGTAATCAGAGAACGGGCATTCATCTCATAATAGTTTTTAGAAGCGGCATCGTGTCCCATATCGCGGGCGTCAGTGATCCATTTATTCAGAGAAAAGGTAGGATGACAGCTAACGAGCTTATCAAGATCAGCAAGAATTTCTCTCATTTTATCCCCTCGGTTTTTCATCATCATTATATCTCCGGCTTCATATGCAAGAGTAAACTCATCACGGACTACATTAAAATAATTTCCTAAAACTTGTCGTCCAATATTAACCAAATCAAACTCATAGCTATCCCGTTGACAGTCTTTTACTAACAATAGTAATCTCCACGCTTCAACTAAATCTTTGGGTTGATATTCTATTGTCGGCTTGGTAGTCCAATGTCCATTTCCCTTTAAACAAGGACGTGCATTGGTAAGTGTGCCTTGCCCTACTTGTGCCGGCTGGATATACACTTTTTCTGCCAGTATTTCCCATGCTTTTCTTGCTTCGGGAGACACCTTGGCAGTCCGTCTATCTGCCAGTTTTAAGAACCATTCTTTGTCTGTCTGACCGCTATTCCATGCTTTATCAAGAACAAATTCATACATAAACTGATTCAGGTCTATGCCTTCAAGAGTGGAACCAACTCCTTTAAGATTGCTGCCACCATTTTTTAAAGCATCTGCCAACCGTTCACTTACCAATTTAACTGGCCCTGACAAGAAAGAATTTCCTCCGAAATTGCCTAAATAACACCAAAGATAGGGTTGCCCGAAATAACTATCAGTCTGTTTCCATATTTCTGTATATTCGCAGAAGTAGTCTAATAGAATCAATTTGTCTTGAGGTACAGAACGAAGATAGGATTTTATACGTGGAGTAGTCCAATGCTTGATGTCAGCATAAAACAACCATGTCATTTGTAGCCATATTGCTTTCGGATCTACAGCAGCCACAGACTCGTAGATATGTTTAGCCATCATTCCTAAAGAATCGGCATCCCATGAAGGAGGATCTATCTCGTTAAACGGATCTATACCATAAATATGATTTGTGCCATACAAACGAGTTTGTTCGGTAAGATATTCTTTTTGTATGATCGCATACAAAGAATCCATAGGGTTAAGGAAAGTGCAACGATATTGATCGGCGAATCCTCCCCATTCGCTTACTCTGGATGTTTTTATATTGGGATAGACCCGTTTCAACGCTGCCGGTACATGTCCGGCAAAAGCCGGTAATACAGGTTGCATATTAAACTCACGTTCACGGGCAACGATCTGTTCCTGTAGCTCTGCCTGACTTGACAGCCACTCTTTGGGTAAGGGGCTTTGCCAGCCGTCCAAATTACACATTCGATGCCACGGAAGATGTGCAGGTCCTGTAAAATAGCCACGTATTTCTTCATCTGTCAATCCTAATTTACTCCAGACCTTATACCAGATGGCTTCCTGACCAGTAATAGCAAGAGGCATATTAATTCCGTTTAGAGCCATCCAATCGATGAAATGTTCCCAATCACTCCATTTCCACCAAGTCATTGAGTATCCGAACGTACAATAGTTCAGAAAGAAACGCGTTGGGACATTTGCCTTAATAGTGACTTCCGCCGGTATATTAGGAAGAGTCTTTGGCAATTCTATCGGATCATCCTTATACCATGAGATAGTAGTCAGGCAGTAGTTTTTCAAATAATGATTCAAACCTACAGCCATAGAGTTAGCATTATTTCCGGAAATAATAATTTTATTCCCTTCACTTTTGATGGTAAAAGTATCTGTAGAAGTATCATTCAACAGACGAAAATCAAAAAATGAAGCCTGTTGAGGAAACAACCGTTGTGTCATTTTACGCATGGTAGTGATATTTGTATCTTCCGCGCGAATTTGGCAGATGACAACAAGAAAAAGGAGCACACTAAATATTTTCTTCATAATCATATTATTGTTTGATAAAACGAATAGCACATCCACCGCTTGTTGCCAGTTTGACATGAAGCGTATCAGAAGCCGTTACTGTTTTTTCTTCATATTTAAAAGAAGTCGGATTTGTTTTCCATTCTGCATCATCACTGTCAGCATATATTTGAGCAATATACTTTACCTCCGTCTCTAAAAAACTTAAAGGAATGTCCAACTCTCTTGCATTTTCGTCAGTGATGCAACCCACATACCAATCGCTAGAGTTGCGATCTTTTCGTGCAAATACGGAATAATCACCAATTTTCGCATCTACGACATAAGTTTTATCCCAATCGGTAGGTACATCCTTAATAAAATCAAACGCTTTTATCCCTTTATAATTTTCTGGTAAATCCGAAGCCATCTGTAAAGGGCTGTAGATAACAACAAAGAGTGCTAATTGCTTGCAAAGCGTAGTATTGACACGTGTTCCCGGATATGCCTCGTTAGCAAAATTGAAAGTTCCGAATGTAAAATCCATAGGACCGGCTAATCCTCTGGTAAAAGGAATAACAGTTGTATGTTCCGGAGGATTTCCTCCATCGGGAGACCACGCATTGTGTTCCTGTCCGCGTACACCTTCTTGGGTCATAAGGTTGGGCCAGGTACGTTCAATACCGGTAGGCATAACAGGCTCGTGGTTGTCAATTGCTATTTGATATTTGGCAGCTGTTTCTATTACTTTCCGGTAGTGACGTACGCCATACTGACCGTCATGAGCTTCTTTAAAATCCATTAGGCGATTTACATATCCTGTTTTTACAACATGTACTCCATATTGTTGATAGAAAGCAAAAGCTTTGTCCAGTTGGTTCTCATAGTTGCGTGTAGCAGCTGCCGTTTCATGATGTCCGATCAGTTCCACACCTTTTTCACGGGCATAATCTGTAATTGCTTTAATATCGAAGTCCGGATAAGGTTTGGTAAAGTCTAAAGAATCACCATGCTTCATCCAGTTTCCTTCCCAGCCGACATTCCATCCTTCAACTAAAACACCGGAGATACCATTCTCTGATGCAAAATCTATATATTTCTTTGTATTGGCAGTAGTTGCGCTATGTTTAGGACCATAATACCATGTTCCTTTGCCCAAATGCATTTCCCACCATATACCCATGTATTTTCCTGGCTTTATCCAGGAAGTATCTTTAATTTTGGAGGGTTCGTTGAGATTCAACATTAAATAGGAGGTAACTAGATCGCCCGGTTTATCACCAATCACGATCGTTCTCCAAGGGGTAACAAATGGAGCTTTGATATATGCTGCTACTCCATTAGACCAAGGTACTAACGAAGCACAGAGGGTGGCAGAATCCTTGACTGTCAGATTCATTTTAGGATAATCTGTCAGATTGGCTTCGTGAATGGTAAGATACTTTCCTTCCGCTGTTTCCATTGTAAGAGGAGTACGTACGGTGTCTAGTTCGTTAATGGGAGAGAAGGTTGCTATACACTCATAATACGGATCGGATGCAGGAATCCACCAGGCTTTGTGTGTACCTGACATTCTAAATTCTGTTTCTTCACTCATAATCACTAATGAATCCATGGATTCCTGTTGCGGGAATTCATAACGATACCCAATACCATCATTAAACAGACGGAATATTACATTAAGTTTGCGCTTTCCGTCTGTTTCTTGGAGTAGTACCTTCAATTCATTATAGTGATTGCGTACATACCGGCTCTCTCCCCAAGGTTGTTCCCAAGTCTCGTCTAAAGAGGAACGTTCGGTACCTTTAATCACAAAGTGGTTTAAACTATCCTCATGTTCCAGAATAAATCCCAGTTTAGAAGGGAGTATCATAGCGGCGTTTTCTTTGTTTACTGCGTATGATATTGTATTATCATTTTCTGTGACTGTTAGTTGTATTTTACCATCCGGAGATTTTAGTACCAGATTATCAGTCTCGTTACAAGCTGAAAGGAGGCTGGTGATTCCCAGAATATAAAATACTCTCCTTAATACAGTTAATCGATTCATCTTCTTTCCTTTTTTATGTTTTTGCTTATTTAGATTGCTGCATTTTGCGGGTATATACATTACCACAATGATCTGTAACTTCTACTCTTATTTCGGAATCCTTCGTTTCAGGAACCGCATAAAACAAGTGTTCGGTAATGTCCGCTCCCAAATACTTGTGTTTGAATGTAGAACTGTTTTTCTCGCAGTATTCATAAATAGCAGGATCGTATCCGGAAAAACGGGGCATTTCCCCCTTGTCAATACCATTTTCATACCATTTCACTTTCCAGGTTGAATCGTAATTCCAAACATTTGCTACAACTGCCTCCTTTTTATTACGACTGGCACCTACCGGATAAAGCTCGAATTGATAATCTTTGTCTTTTCCTACACATTTGTAATACCAATTGACTTTACCTCCGTCAAACTCGTAAACGGCATATCCGCCTGGAGTTCCGTCACAAGCCCAGGGAGCTTGCCAAAACAGTGTTGACAAGGGAGCATGTACATGTTCGTAAAGATTGTCTGCCAAAACATAATTTTCATTATAGTGCTCATGCCCCGACATGATATGGGTATTGTAAGGTTTTAGCAGCTCATACAAATGAGAACGGTTGTTCATGACTTTCATAGTAGACTCTTTTCCCCATTCTTTCCGACGTGCTTCTCTTGAATATGTAGGAATATGCATGGCAACTACTACTGTAGATCCTGGAGTGACTTGTTTCAAATCCTGTTCCAGCCACTGAAGCTGCTGCTCGGTGAGATAACCAACATATAAATAGCTTTTTGCAATAAAGAAAATATCATCAAGAACAACATAATGTATATCTCCTCTATTAAATGAATAATAAGTGGGACCATAATAAGATTTGTAAGTAATACGGGCATGTTCATTAGAACGTACGTTTAAATCTAAATCATGATTTCCAATTACATAGAAAAAGGGAATTTCCGTTTCAGCTATTGCATCTATCATCGGTGTAAAGTAACTGGGCTTTTTATTGATGTCACCGATAATGTCTCCACAGACTATTCCATAGGCAGGAATCCCCTGATAATTAGTTGCCAACAGTTCTTTTACATCTTTTGAAGCCTGCTGTACTTGTGGCATTTCTTCATCGAAATAAACTTGTGGGTCAGCCCATACCACCAAAACGTGCTTTTTGTTGTCAGTAGATGATGGTGTCAGTTCAAAATCAATATGCACTTTTTTTGAAGGTTGAGCAGGTACTTTTTGAAAGAACGCAGGAACTTTACCTTTCATCGGAATATTATAGCCATCAGGAAGGGTGATGTAAATGTATTCTGCATTAGAGGTACTTGATATGGAATATTGTCCCTTGTCATCCGTAAGGACAATTTGTGTACCATCTGTAACAGGTACATTAGCAATTCCCTTACCTCCGGACAGTACTTTCCCATAATAGACCACGGGAGTAGTGATTGCCTGCACACTGAAACAGGAAAAACTCCATTGGAACAAGCTTAAAAGCAATAATAGTCTTAATTTCATTCTTTAATCCTTTCTATTTTAATCAAACGTGTGAGAGGCTTGTTTATTTTATATATTTGAGTTATCAACTGGTCTATTTCAGCTTGCCAGGCTTCACGTATCTGTGGAAACATGGCTTGGGTATAATTGGTATATAAATACTTCACTAAATAGTGACTTTCTCGCTCCGCTTTGGCAGCATCAAGAGCAGCTTTATTATCTGCGAAAAGTAATCCTCTATGCTTAAAAAAGACATACTGCATAGCCATATACTGTCGTAAACGTTTTTCTATAGCACATCTTTCCTCATTCAGATACATGATAGACAGGCTCTGTTGGTATTGGGGCGTGCATGTTATTTCAGCCAGATTAATTCCTTTACTCAATTCATTGCCGTCCCAGCGTCCTATTTCTGTTCCATCAATAGTCACTCGGAAATTGCCATGCAAATCGGTCACTTTCATTATTTCCTGATTCATTTCCTGCATAAAGGGAACTTGTCTGACAGCATCCCGGGCTGTACCTTTTGTTCCCCAACGAGGAATAGTGTCGACAGGAAAGGGCAAAGAACGGGATAAATAGCTGAAAGATATTGTGTCATTTTCGTTCTTTATATGAGTTATTCGACAATTTCTCTCTTCCATTGCTTTCCTGTTAGTTGCATTGATATGAAAATAAGCGACTTCTTTCCCTGCAAGTCCCTGTGCTTTTAAGAACAAATATGCCATTACCATGTGACCGTCTTTATCCGGATGAATTCTGTCACCTCCACAGAAAGTAGCTGTAGAATCAGACTGCTGAATCTCCTTATTCAGCTCACACATCACTGTATTGAAATTGACAAATCCCCATCCTCGCTTTTGGGCAACTTCTGCTTGCATTTCAATAATTCTTTTGATCGTCTCATTCTTTCCATGTAAAGTTTCCACTCCTTCCAATTTCACATTCTCATCATAAGGAGAAGAACCCAAAAGTACTACGTTTTTTATTTTCTTGTCTGCAAGAATCTGCTGTTGTAGTTTTCCAAACTCTGTGTTAGCGTATTCTACCTGTTTATTCGCGTACTTATCATATCCGGGCTTATTATATCCGTCATATCCGGAATCATTCATTCCGAAGGAACAAACCAGATAAGTTGGCTTTTTAATTTTAATATCTGAATCGAAACGAAAAACCATGTGGCTTGCACAATCGCCACCAATTCCTCCATTATAAATACGAAGAGGCAATTCGGGGAAATGCGTCATATAATACAGCCATATATAAGAATGATAATGGCCTCCTTCCGTTATACTATTTCCAAGAAAGACAATTCTGTCATTGGCTTTAAATGATGGAATTTGCTGTGCACTTACGGGAAACAATAAAATGCAACAGGTATATAATATGAATAGTATTTTTTTCATTGCTCAATCTTTTTATTCAATAGGAGTCAGAATTGCTGCCCAACCACCGCCTTTGGCCATTGTGACATTGATCGAATCACCTTTTGAAACTATTACCTCTTCTGTTTTAAAATCCGATGCATAAACATCTGCATTCACACCATCTTTGAAAACTTCCATTTTATATTTGTCTGCCTCAAGAAAGTTCAGTTTTACTTCAATGCTGCGGGCATTCCAGTCTGTCAGGCCTGCCAAATACCAATTCTTCCCATTTTTACGAGCAATCACCAATTGTTCTCCGATTTTGGCTGTTATCGCTTTGGTATCGTCCCAAGTGGTAGGTATACGGGAGATAAAGGAAGCAAATTCAGGAGCTTTATAATAGTTTGAAGGAGAATCTGCTAACATTTGTAACGAGCTTTCATACACTACATATAAGGCTGCTTGATGGGCACGCGTACCTAAACTGATCGGATGCACGAAATTGATGTAAAAATCTTCTGCTGTCGCATTGTTTACTGCACCAGGCGTATAATCCATCGGACCGGCTACCATTCTAGTGAATGGAAGTATCAGGTCATGTACCGGATTAATATCTCTTGAATCTTTATCGTGCTCTAATCCCAGTACACCTTCAAAAGTCATCACATTGGGGTATCTCTTTTGTAAGCCGGAAGGTTTGAAAGAACCATGAAAATCAACGAGTAATTTACGGTCCATAGCCGCTTTTCCTACACGCTCGTAGAAATTAACTATATATTGATCCGAACGTTGCATAAAATCGACTTTTATACCTTTGATTCCCCATTTTTCATAAATATCCAGAATTCCTTCCAAATCTTTATCCAGCGGGTTCCACAAAGTCCATAATACAAGGCCAACGTTTCTTTCCTTTCCATATCGTACAAGTTCCGGGATATTAAGTTCGGGGATTGCCTCTTTAATATTCCAAGTCCCGGCTGACCATCCTTCATCTAATAAAATATATTCAATTCCGTATTTTGAAGCGAAATCAATGAAATATTTATAAGTATCAGTATTCACACCTGCCTTAAAATCTACTCCATATACATTGAGTGTACTCCACCAATCCCAAGAGATCTTTCCGGGTTTAATCCATTCTGTATCTTGAGTGACAGATGGAGAGGCTAATTGATATACTAAGTTGTTTTCAATCACTGCTTTGTCATCCTCGTTAATCATTAACACACGCCAAGGGAAGGTTCTTGTTCCTTCAGTTTCGGCAATGTAAGAAGCTTTCTCTAATAATACTTCATCACGGTCGGCATCTTCCTTTAATGCACTTTTTAAAACTACAGGAGGAAACTCGCCAGAGAGTGTGTTATTGCGATCACCAGTCAGGAATAGATTAGGATAATCGAGAAGATCGGATTCCATGATGACAACTTTTGTTCCTTTAGGAGTAGAAAGATAAATGGGTAGATAACCTTTCATTTCTTTAGTCAGAGAGGCAATGTTTAATTCATCAAAAATGGCTTCACAATGTGTAATGTATTCCTGATTCTTTTCTCTAGGCCAATATACTTTGCAACCATCTGTCCAGTTTTGCTCAACAGTTTCATTATTAATGATAACTTTTGGTTGTTGTAGCGAAGTCTCAAAACGATAGGCAGCTCCATTGTTGTATACCCTGAAGACTATTGCGTAATTGCCCTTGCAAGTCAGGGTTAACTGATTATATTGGTCTCTGATGATTTTTTGTTTAAGTGGAACAACAGCGGTTTGCTCCGAATTTACTTTGACTGTTTTAGCCTTTATTACTTTCGGATTCACTCCTGGTTGTTCAATCTGTCCTGCGATATTCATCTGCATCAGACTGGGATTTAGTATACGCTCCCCGTTGTAATCAATGCTCCAGCTCAATTGTTTACCGGCTGTAACAGTCACTTTGATTTTTCCATCCGGTGAATTTACTGTGTAGTTTTTGGCTTGAGTCATTATGCATGTGCATAAAATAATGTGTAATAGTATAAGTACTCGTTTCATTTTATATATTATATTTTATTGAATGTTCTCTATTTAAAGACTCTCTGCTCGTTGAATTCCTTCTTTAATAGCTGCCCATTGATTGAATTCTATTACTTGTACAATGTCAAACACCATTAATCCTTCGGATTGGGAAAGACAGACATAAACAGCATCTGCTATATTGTCCTTGTGATTTAAAGCATACAAAGTTCCATAGACTTTACATGCACCATGAATAATGCGTTGTGCACGCGCTATACCATATTCTATTGATTCGGGATCATTTAATCCAAATATTTTGGTTAAATAAGTTCCACATAGAAAAGTATCCAATAATCCGGCAAAACCTGCATTTTTATATTCAGATGAAGCCCAACTGTATTCTTTTGAGAAATCATATTCGGTGGATGCCCAATTTTGTCCTTGCCCATAAATGGCATGAATCCATGAGGCGGCCCAATATTCTAATTGAATATCCGGTTTAATATTTTTAATTTCTGTACGTACCCGTTCTACAAAATTACGTACAACCATAGAACGGAATTCCCACCATTTTTTATAATAAGCCCCTGTACGCTTAGTCCCATCCGTATTCCAAGTGAAAATATCATCCGGGAATCGATCCAGTTGTTTTCCAATGTATTGTTCAAAAGTTACTTTTGTAATCTCCGAAAAGTCACTTTCATCTCCCGGATAACGACAATAGTCTAAAGCAAAGCCATCAAAATCGTAATTTGTAACTAATTCTTTTATGAAATTCAAACAAAAGTCTTGTACTTCCGGTAAAACAGGATTCAAAAAGGCGGAAACTTTCGTTTTATCGTTCTTTATATCTATCAACCCTTGATCTTTGGTGTATTCCAGACAAGTTTTTCCATTCCATGTATCATCACGATATGCCATCCCATTTTTAGAAGAAGGCAGGCCTGCTGTAAATATGGTGGTGGATACTGTAACTTTAAGTTCACGTTTATGGGCCTCATCAATAAAAAATTGAAGATAATCCCAATCTCTTTCAATATGTATACCGGCAAGATCAGTCAATGGGGTTAAATAAGAACTTTTAAACAGGGCATCCCCTTGTACAGGACGGACATCAACTACAATTTTATTAAAACCTGTTGATTTGGCAAGATCAAGATAATAGGTGATGTTCTCTTTCTTTGAGAAACGTTCAAAATTAGCTTCTGCATCAAACCAAAGCATTTTTTCTTTTTCAGGAATCGGTTCTTCCGGAATAACAGGAGCGGGAGGATTTGCATCAGGAAGTTCTGGTTCTACAGTCTTTGTGGAACAACTACTAAATGATAGAAGAAAAAAGAATAATAAAATGCTTGGAATGAATTTCATACTTTATTGTTTTTATTTCCCGATTTCAGGCTGACATTAAAAAAATACAGCCTGAAACCGAGAATAATAAGAAAGCTAAATAAAATAAATTTGTTATCCTAAAGATCTTTCGACCGTTATTTTAAAGCTACTGCCGTAGTTATAGCACGTTGGGCACCTGCACTTGGTTTTATCACCGGTTGTCCGTTGACCAACATACAAGTTGAACCACCACCATCAAGATTCATCGCATCTACACAACCCAAGCTTTTCAAAACATTAGCTATCATAGCCATATTCATACCCTTTACACCCTCCGTCACACTACGACCTTCGCAAACGAAAAATACCACCTTATTATTGGCTGTTACTCCAATAGCTGTTCTTGGATGATAATTTTCAGGAGCAACTCCACTTTCTTCATCAAAAAGCTCTTCAGTAAAAGTATTTCTCACATTTCCGTCTTTCAACAAGATCGGACCTCCTCCAATAGCTGTTTCCGCATTTAGTTTTACGCCTCTAGCCGGAAAATAAGCTGAAGGTATAGGTTGAGGTTCATAACCGGATTTATTAGGAGAAGGTTCTTCATAGGTATATGTCACGCCATCAGCTGTTGTATAAGCCCAATCTGTGGAGAAACTACCATTTTTTGACAACTGAAAGATACCTCGTGTCGGGTAATAACTTTTTTGAGAGCGTATCTCTTCCTGTGAATTTACTGCTAATACCTCTCCTTCACGACATAGCAGACTAACAGACTTTCCAGCTCCCATAACAAAATATCCGCCATTCATAATTATCGGATATTTTTGTTGTTCTGCTTGCCAAATTTGATTGGGAGTCTTAGAATATATCTGATCTCCTATAGTTGCAAAATTAGCTTTTGACATATCTGCAACAGCAATAAAAGCAATAGCTTTCATACCTTCCAATTCTGTTGGAGATTTATATACACTTATGTACTCAGGTAACGTGCCAAACTCTGTTGCCTGTTTAACCCAACCTAATGTTGTCGGATCAGGATCCGGCATTACTACCTTTTCATTATCATCATCTGAACAACTTGTCGCTGACATAGCGGCAATCATGAAAAGAAGCCAATATTTTGATATATTTTTCATTATCATATTGATTTAATCGTAAATGTTTATTTTTTATTTTTGTGCTTCCGCACGTTCTATGCCTTTTCGGATACCATCCCATAGATTCATCTCAATAACCTGTACTATGTCGAACACCATCAAACCTTCCGATTTTTCAAGACAAAGACTAACAGCATCCGCTATATTGGCTTTATGATTTAAAGCGTATATCGTCCCAAATACTTTGCAATCATTACCAACCAACCTCTGTGCACGGTCAATGCCATACTCTATAGATTCCGGATCATTCATTCCGTAAATACGCTCCAAGTACGTTCCACATAAGAAAGTATCCAGATAAGGTGCAAATCCTGATTCATTATAAGCTTCCGATCCCCATGGATAATTTAATGAGAAATCAGATTTTGGACTAGCCCAATTTTGTCCTTGTCCATAAATACCATGAATCCAGGAAGCAGCCCAATACTCTAGTTCTACTTTCTTATTAATGGAATGAATTTCTTTACGTACTTCTTTCACAAAGCTTGTAATAACATTAGCCCGAAATGCCCACCATTCTTTATAATAGATGCCTGGTTTTTTCGTTCCATCTGTATTCCATGTGAAAATATCATCTGGAAAGTTCTGAATTTTCTTGCCCAGGTAGCGTTCAAAAGCTTTCTGACTATCAATAGAGAAGTCGCTGCCATCTCCGGGATATCGGCAATAATCTAATGCATAAGCATCCACATCATAGTTTTTCACTATTTCACGAACAATACTCAAAGCAAATTTGCGAACATCCTTACGAACCGGATTCAAGAAAGCTCCTACCTTTTTCTTATCCTCCCTGATGTCAAGCATCTTTCCGCCGGGTGTGTACTCCAAGCATGTTTTTCCATCCCAACGTGGCTCATCATAGACTAAGCCTTCACGAGTAGCAGGATGTCCGGAGGGAAACATTGCAGTAGAAACTGTAACCTTTAATCCTAACCGACGAGCTTCACTGATAAAATACTGCAGGTAATCCCAATCTCGATGAATCACCTTGCCATTTACTGTTGTAAGCGGAGGGAGAATTTTACTTTTATATAGTACTTCCCCATATATAGGTTTGACGTCTACTACTACTTGATTGAAGCCTATAGATTTAGCTTTTTCCAGATAGTAAGAAATAGAATCTTTAGAAGCAAAACGCTCAAAATTGGCTTCTGCATCAAACCAAAGGTATTTAGGTTGTTCTTTGCCCCTGTTCCCGGCAAAGGAACAGGTAGCAAATAACAATAGAAAAAACGATATAATGCTTTTATTCAACATATTTCAATTCTATATAATTAGGAGTATTATGTCTATTTTTCGTATTTGGTAAGTTCATAACAACGAATACCTACACCATAACCGTAATAGAGGTATAATGATTCCCCATCATCACTTGGTGAACAAGTAGTCCAGATACAGGAGTTGGTAGTCCAAGGCTCGATTGTTTCAGTGATGGGTAATGAGTTATTATTGGATGGATCTAACAAGTGTAGTCCAACCCAGCCCCAACCACAAGTAATAGTTGAACCATACCATCTGCCATTGAATGGAATTCCTCTACCGGAAATAAGCACATGATTACCCCAGCCAGCATATCCTTTCTTATTCCACATATCAATATATGGACCTGTGATGTTGTTAAATGCCCCTGCCGTATTTGCTTTGTAACCGATTTCCGGTCCCATTACACCTCCGGCATTCACTGCGTCTATAACATAAAATGGTGGGTTATCTGACACTCCGAGTACAGCTACAATCTGTCGCCAGTTACTATCATTGCTTGGACGGCCGGTAACTAAGGATAAAGTGCTTGTATATGAACCGTTTTCAAATTTGTAAACAGCATGTGTACCTACACCATCTGGTTTAGAATCATAGACATATCCCACTTTATCAATATCACCGGTTGCAGAAACTTTATTTGCTCCGGGAGTTACATTAGCAACTTTTTGAGGAGCTCCTTCAACAGTAGTCCATCTGTATAATCCTACATTCTTTACTACACCTATCAGATTACCGGCATCATCATTTACTAACTGGCATAAAGAAGCGTCTATTCCTGTCACGTTTAACGTTTTATCAACTTTCTGCCCTGTATATTTATCATAGAAGTTAAACTGGGTATCTATTATATAATTACCAAACACTGCACCAAAACCATCTTTGTCTTTGTTAGATGGGGTAGGTACACTAATTTCCCATTTCTTGAAGAAATATTCAAAACCTTCTCCATCGTTTAATTTTCCGCCATAAGTCCATTTCACGGTCCAGTCAGTGGTTGTGCCATCTTGCGCCTTCACTGTATAATGTACATCTTTTGAAAAATCTTGAGGTACATCAGGGGTAGGAGTAACTGTTGCATATGGAGAAATAAAGAACGAACAAGTAATTCCATTTAGTTTGCTTAAATCTAAGTCTGGAGTAATCTTGAATTCAATTATATTACCATCCTTAATGGTACCTTGTTTATAATTTCCCTCCCCCAATCTTACTTTGAATCCGGTTATATCAGTATCAGAGTATAATGTAGGATCGTCCGAGCATGCGGAAAATGCAACCATTGTTGCCATTATAGCAACTTGAAGCCAATTATGATATTTTATTTTCATGACATCTACTTTTTTAGTTATTCGGGTGTTTGGCAACCAGAGTATATTCTTTTTGCGTTCCATCACCTGCTACAATAGTTAGTTTAAATGGAGTAGATAAATCTTTAGCACCCGTCAATGAAGGATAAGCAAACGCTGCTACAGGCAAATTTGCCGTTACATACAATTCACTCAATTTTACTTTTGCCGGGAGTTCGAAAGTTATATTTCCATTCTCTGATATGACTCCATCGTAAGTAGTACCATCTTCCGGAGAATTAGCACGAACCATAATAGATACAATATTACAATCAGAGTGATAATGGATATCATCATGCTTTTCACAAGAAGAAAAGGAAAAGCTAAATGTTATCATTAATATGATGTATGTAATTACTTTGAAATTTTTCATAACTATAATAATCTTTTAATATTACCAAGGAGCATTATTCTCACATAACGGATTATTCTGTAATTCATCTACAGGAATAGGCAGTAAGTAATAGCGTTCTGGGAAGAAGCGGTTTATATTGTCATCACATGACACTTGTTCATAGGTATAAGTATTGTCGTCTTTTTTGGTGATTTTTGTCCCATGTGCCTGCTTACCATCAATGACTTCTCCTGCCAAACGCCATCTGCGTAAATCCCAATAACGGAATCCTTCAAACGCTAATTCACAGATACGCTCTTTACGTAATAGTTTCATAAATGAATCTTTATCCGGAGCTTCCTCTGTAGTGCGTTTGGGTAAATTAACACGTTCTCTGACTTCGTTGAGAGCTTCTAAAGCATCATCCTGATTTTTGCTATAATCCTGTTCTGCCAAGGCTTCGGCCAGATTTAACAAAACCTCCGCATAGCGCATTTCAATCCAAAATTGATCGCTTCCTTTGTCATCAAAATCAGCATTGTTTTCTTGTAGATATTTTCTGATAAAGTATCCGGTAACTGTTTGTTTTTCTCCCGGATTCATGTTATCTCTATAAGCAGCGAAACCATTTTCAGCATCCACATAAGTATAGATTTTCTTTTCTTTCCAGGTAGCTCCATTGTATATAATAGATGCATAGAAACGAGGTTCGCGACCTACATAAGGATCATTAGCCATAGAGCCACTCCATGAGAAAGGAGTTCCGTCGGCCATATCATAAGAATCGACTAATTCACTCGTCGGGACAGCTCTTCTTATTCCCTGTTTACCGTCAGGAGCAAAGTAACGATCAAAATAATGAGGCATATCTGGTATCTTATATGCTATAGAGAAAATAATTTCTTTATTGCCTGCCACTTTGAATACATCTTCATAATTGTCCATTAAGTCATACTTATTGAGCTTTTTAATCTCATCAGCTGCGGTAATAGCAACATCCCAACGTTTTGCGAAAAGTGCTGTACGACACATATAAGCATATGCAGCTCCTTTAGTTAGACGTCCATCCCATTTACTATCCCATTCTTTCGGAAGATGTCTTGCCGCAAATTCTAAATCTTTCAGAACAAAATCCCACGATTCAGCTTCAGTTGCTCTCGCTTTATCTTTTTGCCCTTCTGAATCGACTCCATTGGTTTCATCACGAAGTATAACACCTCCGAAAATTCTAATCATACGTGCATAATTCACAGCCCGGATAAAACGAATTTCGGCAATACGAATATTGAGAAAATCTTCACTAAATTTATTTCCATAAATACCAGCATCACGTAGAAATACATTTTCTCTAAATATATCAGTATAAAGTCCCCATGATGACATCGGGTTGTTATCTGATGTTATTGTATTTTGCTGTAACAGAATCTTATTATGAGCACTCCATGTCTGTGGAACTCCATTCCCATACTTTACTAAATCTGTATATCCATCAGTTAAGGATAAAGAAGAAAAGTTGGATAAGCCATTAAGAGGCTTATATAAGTAAGTCACATACATATCTAAAGAAGATTCCGAACTCCAGGCTACTGTTTCTGAATATGAGTCTGTGGGATCTTTCTCCAACAAATCATGGCATGAGGTTAGAAACTGTGACGTAAACATCAGTCCTATCCCTAATAGATATAATCTTTTTATTTTCATAATTATTGATTTAATTAGAATGTGATATTTAGTCCAACACTATAATTCTTTTGTTGGGGGTAATAACCATTATTTATAATAGCCATTTCAGGATCGCAATATTTGAACTCCGTAAAAGTAAACAGATTAGTACCTGCTACGTATACACGAACGTTGGATAATCCGATATTGGCTTTAGCAAGTATTTTTTTAGGAATGGTGTAACCAAACTGCAAGTTCTTCAAACGTAGGAAATTACCATTTACCAACCACCAGGAAGAGGTATATGCATTGTTTCCATTATGAATGGCACTTAATCTGGGATAACGGGCATTAACATTCTCCGGTGTCCATGAATCTTCTACCAGATAATAAGGAGCATTACCTCCAGAGTAGAATGGTCGTGTATAAACTGTATTATCCATTGAACCATGGCTATAAGTACCATTCAGTGTATAACTTACAATAGCGGCTCCTTGCCATAACGCACTCAAGTTAAAGCCTTTCCAATTGAAATCCATAGACAGAGAGTAGTTTAGCTCTGGTAAAGTACTGTGACCTATTTTAACTCTGTCTCCATCCTGTGTAATTTTACCATCTCCATTAATATCTTCATACATGATATCACCAAAACGTTGAACTCCATTGCCAACGAAAGGACGGTTATCCAATTGCTCTTGTGTTTGATATAATCCTATAGCTTTATAGCCATAAATTTGTCCTAAAGGTTCACCTATGTTAGTCCGGTACCAAGGAGTACTTTCACTCTCTATTCGCGATAAAACTTTATTTCTAGCCCATGCCACACTACCGGTTATGTTATAATAGAAGTCATTAATATGGTTCTGATGCTTCAACACCAACTCAAAACCGCGATTATCGATCTTGCCAGTATTTCCTTTTTGAGCATAATTTCCACCTAGTGAAGGAGGGAAACCACCGCTCCGGCTTTCTTGTATGTCTTTTGTTAACTTATAAAATAAATCGAATTCTACTCCTAGTAATCCATTCCACATTGTCAGGTCAGCACCAATATTGTAACTGCGGGTGGTAGACCAGGTTAAGCTGGAAGTAATAGAGTTGGATGCACCTAATCCCGCATAAGGAACTCCTCCGAATATATACGCATTCTTCTCTACCTTAAAAATACTTCTATGCAAAAAAGCATCTGTATTATCACTACCTAATTCACCAACAGAAACGCGAAGCTTTAGTAAGTTGATAGAAGAGATGTTATTTTTTATAAAGTTTTCTTCAGAGATTACCCATCCAAGAGATACAGAAGGGAAGAAGCCCCATCTTTTATCTTTAGCGAATTTATAGGATCCATCTACACGGAAAGCAAATTCTGCAAGGTATCTTTTATCAAAAATATAATTGAAACGTCCTACATAACCAATGGTAGCTTTATCGCTGTGGCTACCTGTAGGATTGGATATAAATTCAGTACCTAATGAAAGGTCAACCGGATCATTGAAGTTATAACCGCCCATCTTTCCTGTCATTGTAGAACCTTTCAGTTGTGTCTGTTCATATAAGAATAAAGCAGAAACTGCATGCTTGCCAAAAGTATTTGCATATTCAACAGTTGGGCGGACCATAAATCTTCTGAAAGAAGAGGCCGATTTTGTATAATTACCTTTCTCACTTGTAGAAGATGCACGCATTAAATTATATGATTTTGAATCTGCACTGTATGCATTGACGTTATATCCTACTAAAAAACCATTATCTTCTGTATAGCTAGTATCGTAAACTAAGCCCAAAGAAGCTTTCAGCCCTTTCACCCATGGGAAAGCATAACTAACTTTCATTGTACCATCAAACTCATGTCTTTGATTTTTCTGGAATCCACTATTTCTCAATGTAGCAAGGGGACTTTGTGTGGTGGAACTACCAGGACCAATCCAAGCAGTGTATTCTCCTTGATAATAAATAGGGATAATAGGAGCTGCATAAACAGCCTGCTGGATTGGATTTTGTTCAGCTTGTGCACTTGTACTAATTCCAGGCCAATTCTTTTCTTCATAGAAGCCGGAGATATTAAGTTCGAACGTTAAATCCTTGGTGATATTACCTTCTACATTAGAACGAACATTGTAACGATCATAATTCACATTTTCGATGATACCAGATTGATCCAACATACCTATACTAGTAAAGAAGCGGATGTTTTTGTTACCACCAGAAGCCGAAATATTATGTTGATGTGTGAAGCCATAATTCTTAAAAACTTCTTTCGTCCATTTTGTACTTCCATATTTACCTTCCGGATCATAGTTATTAGCTACTTTCGTCTGAATATCAGCTCCGTAATACGGACCATTACCATCAAGTTCACTAGCTTTATTATACCAATAGATATAGTCAGGACCATTTAACATTTCAGGCATAGCTGTGTTTTTTTGGAAAGTTACAGAACCGTCATATGAAAGCGTAACTTTACCTTCAGTACCTTTCTTGGTTGTTACCAAGATTACTCCATTTGCCGCTGCCAAACCATAAACAGATGCTGTGGCGGCATCTTTTAGAATAGATATGTTTTCTACATCATTCGGATTTACTGTATTCAACATACGTTCAACACCATCCACTAATATGAGGGGACTTGAATCTAAAAAAGTACCTAAACCGCGAATGTTGATAGATGTTTGATCGTTTCCGGGAAGACCGGAACGTTGAACACTTGTTACTCCCGGTAATTTACCTGTCATCATATTGGATAGGTTGGCTTGAGGAGCCATCATCAACTCTTTAGAGCCTACTTGAGAAACAGAACCTATTAAGAACTTCTTTTTTTGAGTTCCATACCCAACTACCACAACTTCATCCAATGCTTTTGCATCTTCTTGTAATCTGATAGTAATTTCTGAACGACCCTGTAAAGCAACTTCTTGAGTCTGATATCCAACAAATGAAACGACTAAAGTTGATTTTAAGTCTTGTACATTTAAGTTAAACTGCCCGTCAATATTGGTAATAGTACCATTGGACAAATTCCCTTTTACACTAACAGTAGCACCGACAAGCGGTTCATTGTTTGAGTCATACACTGTCCCTTTCACGTTCGTGTTTTTTTGAGCATGAGCGTTTAAAAAAGAAAGCGAACAGATGAATAAGGCTATAAACCTTATACTCCATGTGATTTGTTTCTCCATATTAAATATTAATGTTAATAAAACAAGATAGTTATTTATAATTCATCAAGTCTTCTAATGTTTTCCAGCACTGAAACAGCCCTCTTGGCACATGGAAACATCCTTTCCATTTTCCTCCTTTGAGTGGGAGCAATACTTCTCCTCTTCGGTTCAGGTATCCATACCATTCGGGATATTCTTTATCTTTGAAATGCTCCCAAGTGTAGTCATGTACTTTTTCAAACCATTCCAGACACCGTTTGTCTCCCGTTAACTGATAACCTTTCAGCAGGGAAATAAGCGTTTCGATATGCACCCACCAAAGTTTCTGATCCCATTCCAATTGTTGAGGTGGACAACCGTTACGGTCCATGAAATAATAGACACCTCCGTATTTCTTGTCCCAGCCATAATTAAGTATTGTAAGGGTGGTCTCTTTGGCTTTCTCTATCAATTCCGGACGGTTCAGACGTTTGCCCAGATCCATGATAAACCACATCGCTTCAATGGCATGGCCCGGAGTTACCTGACGACCTTCAAAGCAGTCAACCAGACTACCGTCTATATCTACATTTTCAACAATGATACCTCCGAGTTCAGGACGGTAAAAAACTTCCATTACTTCGTGGATGCAAGTTTCCATTGTTTCCCGCAGATAGTTCTCATCCAATAAATGCTCTATCTCCAAAGCCAGGTTGCAGAGGATCATTGGCAGGGCAAAGTTCTTCAGATTACGAGTTCCCGGATGAAGTTTGTTCCATTTGCCTTTCGGATTATTCACTTTAGACAGGATGATATCGAAGGTTTTTCTGGCGATGTCTGCATATTCCTGATTACCAGTGGCCAGGCTTAACTGACCGAAAGCCATGGTGGCAAATGTATATGAAAAGATATTGTACGGTTCTACCAATGGTCTACCCGAACGGTCAAGGGAAAAATACCAGTTATAATCGCCGTCATGTCCATATTTTTTTAGGAATTCGCCACCCTGAATGGCGCAGTCCAACCATTCTTGGCGATTTTCCACTTTATTGTAAAGCATGGAGAACATCCATACCTCACGACTTTGCAGCCAAATAAACTTATCCGTATCGAATACTTTTCCTTCACGGTCCAGACAGGTGAAGTAACCACCATACTCATGGTCTTGTGAATGTTCAAGCCAGAAAGGAAGGACGTTGTCCAGAAGCTCATCTTTGTACAGACTTGCCAGTTTCTTGAAATCCATAATCGTATTTCCATTATAGATTGTTATAGGTAATTCAGCGGTTAAAGAGATGTCTGCTGAATGACCAATGTTATTCTTACTATCCATATTTATAAAATGTTAGTTTATTGTTATTAAGGTCTGTTTTATATTTATTCCGAACGGGTCCAGTATCTTTCAATCTCCTCCAGCGACTTCCCGGTGGTCTCCGGCACGAGTTTCCAGACAATTAGCATATACGGTACGCACATAACGGCAAACAGGAAGAATGTTCCGGCGGGGGTAAGGTTCTGGAGCATCCAGGGGGTTAACTGTCCGATCAGGTACGTTCCGATCCACAGAGCGAATCCTGCTATCGACATGGCCAGTCCGCGAACCTTGGTGGGATACATCTCCGAGAGAAGTACGAACACCACGGCGCAGATGGATACGGCACAGCAGAATACATAGAACAGGAAGAAAATGAGCAGGAAGAGGCTGGATACTCCCAGGGAATCTCCGAAGAGGAAGTACAGACCGATAAGGATCAGAGAAACAACCATACCCGAAACTCCGTAATAAACCAGCTTCTTGCGGCCCACTTTATCGATAATGACAAGAGCCAGAACCGTGGTCAAAGTATTGACTAGTCCTACCAGAACTTGGTAAAATCAAAGTTTACTGTTTGCATAGTAATATTATAGTAGAAAAGTTTTATCTTTATCGCGTTAAACTAACTAATACCCCCATTATGAGAAGAATTTATTATTTACTTTTCCTTATCCTTTTAGGATATTCTTTTGACGTAAAAGCTTCAGACACAGTATTTATCCATGAAACACAAATCCCGGTTTTGATAGAGCGGCAAGACAATGTTCTGTTCTATCTTCGTTTGGATGCAAAAGAAAGTAAGAAGCTCGATGAAATCATTTTAGATTTTAGTAAAAGTACGAATCTGACTGATATTCAGGCAATCAAACTCTATTATGGAGGAACAGAGGCGTTGCAGGACAAAGACAAAAATCGCTTTGCTCCAGTAGAGTACATATCCAGCCACCGTCCGGGTGGGACATTGGCGGCTATTCCTTCCTATTCGATCAAATGTGCAGAGGTGGGATCATCAGAAAAAGTTGTATTAAAAGGTAATTACAATTTATTTCCGGGTGTAAACTATTTTTGGATTAGTTTGCAGATGAAAAAAGATGCCTCTTTGCAGACTAAGATACTCTCTGAATTGTGTGCCGTTAAAGTAGATGGGAAAGAACTATGTTGTAAATCTATTTCTCCAAAGAATATTGTTCACCGGATGGCAGTTGGAGTTCGTCATGCCGGTGATGACGGTTCTGCTTCTTTCCGTATTCCCGGGTTGGTGACTACCAATAAAGGAACCTTATTAGGCGTGTATGATGTTCGATACAACAGTAGTGTCGATTTACAGGAATATGTTGACGTGGGTTTGAGCCGTAGCATCGATGGAGGAAAGAATTGGGAGAAGATGCGTCTTCCGCTTTCATTTGGCGAGTATGGTGGTCTGCCTAAAGCACAGAATGGGGTAGGAGACCCTTCTATTTTAGTAGATACTAAGACGAATACCGTCTGGGTGGTTGCCGCATGGACACATGGTATGGGTAATCAACGCGCCTGGTGGAGTTCCCATCCGGGAATGGATCTGAATCATACGGCACAGTTAGTATTGGCTAAAAGCACAGACGATGGTAAAACCTGGTCGAAGCCTATCAATATAACAGAGCAGGTGAAAGATCCTTCCTGGTACTTCCTGCTTCAAGGTCCCGGACGTGGAATAACGATGAGTGATGGCACATTGGTATTTCCAACGCAATTTATAGACTCTACCCGTGTTCCGAATGCAGGAATCATGTATAGTAAAGACCGGGGGAAAACATGGAAAATGCACAATATGGCACGAACCAATACAACGGAAGCGCAAGTGGCGGAAATAGAACCGGGAGTATTGATGCTGAATATGCGTGATAATAGAGGAGGAAGCCGGGCTATTGCCATAACGAAAGATTTGGGAGAAACATGGACAGAACACCCATCTTCCCGCCAAGCACTTCAGGAACCGGTATGCATGGCTAGTCTGATTCATGTAGATGCCAAAGACAACATATTAAATAAAGATATCCTGCTGTTTTCGAACCCGAATACGACCAAAGGACGTAATCATATAACAATAAAAGCAAGTCTGGACAAAGGACTTACCTGGTTGCCGGAACATCAATTAATGCTCGACGAGGCAGAAGGATGGGGGTATAGTTGTCTGACAATGATTGATAAAGAGACAATTGGTATACTATATGAGAGTAGCGTCGCACATATAACCTTTCAAGCGATAAAATTGACAGATATAATAAAGGAATAAAGAGTCTGTCCCGAAAGTCCGAAGATTTAAATCTATGCTTACGATTTATAGGTAGAAAGATTTAGCTATAATGAAAAAGAATATCGTTATAATAAAAAAAACGCCATTTTAGCATACATTTGAGGACAGAATACTACTCTTTATTTAACTAATTATAAGCTGAAATTTTAGGCGATTTAATTGTGGCTTTCTGGACAGCTCACGCTAAAACAACATATTTTGTTAAATTATCAGTGAAATTTGCTGAAAAAGTAATATCTTTGAAACCGTTAATATCTAATGCCCCCACTATGATGATTAATTTAATCGGAAAAAAGACTCAAATAGCATGTGGACTACTATGCTGTTGCAGTATGGCATATGCGCAGAGCAATGACAATTCCGAAGTTGTGGTTTTAAATGCAGGTTGGGAATTTTCCCAGGCAGGCACGGAGCTATGGCGACCGGCACAGGTTCCCGGCACCGTTCATCAGGATCTTATCTATCATAAACAAACTCCCGATCCTTTTTACGGTATCAATGAACAGAAGATTCAGTGGGTGGAAAATGAAGACTGGGAGTATCGGACTGCTTTTACAGTTACCCCCGAGCAACTGAAACGGGACGACGCCCAATTAGTCTTTGAAGGTCTTGATACATACGCCGATGTATACCTCAACGGAGCACTGTTGTTGAAAGCCGATAACATGTTCGTCGGCTATACGATACCCGTCAAGTCACAACTCCGTCTCGGAGAAAACCTTCTTCACATTTATTTTCATTCACCCATCCGGCAGACAATGCCTCAATATAACTCTAACGGATTCAACTATCCGGCAGACAACGACCATCACGAAAAACATGTAAGCGTATTCTCCCGTAAAGCCCCTTACAGTTATGGTTGGGACTGGGGAATCCGCATGGTGACTAGTGGTATCTGGCGTCCGGTGACCATCCGTTTTTACGACGCAGCCTCTATCAGCGACTACCACGTAAAGCAACTCTCGTTGACCGACCAGCAGGCAAAACTATCCAATGAATTGGAAATAAATAATATCCTCCCTCAAGCACTTCAAGCAGAGGTGAGAATCAATACCTCCTTCGAAGGAAACACAGAAAAAGGCATTAGTCAGACAATCACCTTACAGCCCGGAATCAATCATATATCTATTCCTTCCGAAGTGCTGTCGCCGGTACGTTGGATGCCGAATGGCTGGGGAAAGCCCGCCTTGTATGATTTCTCCGCTCAAATAATCGTAGAAGATAAAGTCGTAGCCCAACAATCCCACCGGATAGGACTGCGCACCGTTCGCCTCGTCAATGAAAAAGATCAGGACGGAGAATCCTTCTATTTTGAAGTAAACGGCGTTCCGATGTTTGCCAAAGGAGCCAACTATATTCCCCAGGATGCTCTATTGACTAACGTCACTACCGAACGCTACCAAACCTTATTTAGGGACATCAAAGAAGCCAACATGAATGTCATTCGTGTGTGGGGAGGCGGAACCTACGAAGACGACCGTTTCTATGACCTGGCAGATGAAAACGGAATACTGATATGGCAGGACTTTATGTTTGCCTGCACTCCCTATCCGTCCGACCCAACCTTCCTGAAAAGAGTAGAAGCAGAAGCCTGCTACAACATTCGCCGTCTTCGCAATCATGCTTCCCTGGCGATGTGGTGTGGCAATAATGAAATACTGGAAGCCTTGAAATATTGGGGATTCGACAAGAAATTCACGTCGGAAATCTATCAGGAAATGTTCCAAGGCTATGACAAACTGTTCCGCCAACTCCTTCCTACCAAGGTAAAAGAGCTGGATGCCGACCGTTTTTATATACACAGCTCCCCATATTTAGCCAATTGGGGACGCCCCGAATCATGGGGGATAGGAGACAGCCACAACTGGGGAGTATGGTATGGGCGGAAAACTTTCGAATCACTAGATGCAGACCTCCCTCGTTTCATGAGCGAATTTGGTTTCCAGTCCTTCCCGGAGATGAAGACTATTGCCACCTTTGCGGCTCCTGAAGATTATCAAATCGAATCGGAGGTGATGAATGCCCATCAGAAAAGCAGCATCGGCAATGCCCTGATTCGCACCTATATGGAACGTGACTATATCATTCCCGAAAAATTTGAAGACTTTGTCTACGTCGGACTAGTGCTGCAAGGACAGGGAATGCGTCACGGGCTGGAAGCACACCGCCGGAACCGTCCCTACTGCATGGGTACACTGTATTGGCAACTGAATGATAGTTGGCCGGTAGTATCCTGGTCGAGCATCGACTATTATGGCAACTGGAAAGCCCTACATTATCAGGCCAAACGAGCTTTTGCTCCTATCCTCATCAACCCTATCCAGCAGAACGACAGTCTCAATATCTACCTGATATCCGACTGTCCGGACACCAAAGACCACATGACATTGGAAATGAGAGTCACAGACTTTGATGGAAAGAAACAAGGTAAACCGATACAACTCAAACCATTGGCAATCCCGGCTAACTCCTCCCAATGCGTTTATCGCATGAAAGTAGAATCCTGGCTGTCGTCAAAAGAACAGCAGCGCCATTTCATGCAACTGACCTTGAAAGACAAGTCCGGGCATACGGTAGCCGAAACAGTCTACTTCTTTAGAAAGACGAAAGACCTGCTTCTGCCCAAGACAACCGTTTCCTGCAAGATAAAACAGAAAGACGGCGTGTGCGAATTGACCCTGCTTTCTCCCTGTCTTGCCAAAGACGTCTTTATTGAAATCCCTTTGCAGGGAGCCCGTTTCAGTGACAACTTTTTCGACCTCCTTCCCGGAGAGCGTAAGACAGTTGTCATCACTTCTCCCCAAATAAAGAAAGGAGAGGAGTTGCCTTTGACAATCAAACATATTCGTGAAACCTATAATTAATTTATTAATAACTTAACACTTAATTTTTTAGTTTATGAAACAACTCTTAAAGTTAACCGGATGTCTGGCACTAGCAGGACTTTTTGCCTCTTGCCAATCGGCGCAACAGGACGCCAACTACCAGATCATCCCCATGCCACAAGAAATTGTAACAGCTCAAGGAAATCCCTTCATTCTGAAGAGCGGTGTGAAAATCCTTTATCCGGAAGGAAACGAGAAGATGCAACGCAACGCACAATTCCTGGCCGACTATCTGAAAACCGCTACCGGAAAAGATTTCGCTATCGAAGCCGGAACGGAAGGTAAGAATGCAATCGTACTGACATTGGGCACGGCAAACGAAAATCCGGAATCCTATCAGTTGAAAGTAACCGGTGACGGAATCACGATTACTGGTCCTACCGAGGCCGGCGTATTCTATGGCATCCAGTCCCTGCGCAAATCATTGCCTGTGGCTGTCGGTGCAGACATTTCCATGCCCGCTGTAGAAATCAATGACGCTCCCCGCTTTGGCTATCGTGGCGCCCACTTCGACACCAGCCGCCATTTCTTTACCGTAGATGAAGTGAAGACATATATCGATATGATGGCTTTGCACAATATGAACCGTTTTCACTGGCATATTACCGAAGACCAGGGCTGGCGTCTGGAAATCAAGAAATATCCGAAGCTGACAGAAATCGGTTCCAAGAGGACAGAAACAGTCATCGGACGTAACTCCGGTGAATACGACGGCAAACCTTACGGTGGCTTCTATACCCAGGAGCAGGCGAAAGAAATAGTAGCGTATGCTGCCGAACGTTATATCACAGTTATTCCCGAAATCGACCTTCCGGGACACATGCAAGCTGCCCTTGCCGCTTACCCCGAATTGGGATGTACCGGTGGCCCGTACGAAGTATGGAGACAATGGGGAGTATCTGAAGATGTGCTTTGTGCCGGAAACGATCAAGTCTTGAAATTCCTCGAAGATGTATATAGCGAATTGATTGAAATCTTCCCTTCAGAATATATTCATGTAGGTGGTGACGAATGTCCGAAAGTACGTTGGGAAAAATGTCCGAAATGTCAGGCACGTATCAAGGCGCTGGGCTTGAAATCGGATGATAAGCATAGCAAGGAAGAACGTCTGCAGAGCTTCGTAATCAACCATATCGAAAAATTCCTCAACGACCACGGACGTCAGATCATCGGTTGGGATGAAATCCTCGAAGGCGGACTTGCTCCTAACGCTACTGTTATGTCATGGCGTGGTGAAAAGGGTGGTATCGAAGCAGCCAAGCAGAAACACGATGTTATCATGACTCCGAATACTTACCTGTATTTCGACTACTACCAGACAAAAGATACGGAGAACGAACCTCTCGGTATTGGTGGTTACCTGCCTCTTGAAAGAGTGTACAGCTACGAGCCGATGCCGGCTTCCCTCACTCCGGAAGAACAGAAATATATCAAAGGCGTGCAGGCTAACCTCTGGACTGAATACATTCCTACTTTCTCTCATGCCCAGTATATGGTATTGCCCCGTTGGGCTGCCTTGTCCGAAATCCAGTGGTCGGCTCCCGACAAGAAGAATTATGAAGACTTCCTGTCCCGTCTGCCGCGCCTGATTAAATGGTACGATGCGGAAGGATACAACTATGCCAAACATGTATTTAATGTAACTGCCGAATACACGCCGAACCCGACGGATGGTACACTGGACATCACTTTGTCTACCATTGACAATGCGCCTATCCATTACACCTTGGACGGCACGGAACCTACCGCTGCTTCCCCGCTTTATGAAAGCCCGCTGAAAATCAAGGAAAATGTAACTTTCTCTGCCATTGCTGTCCGTCCTACCGGAAACAGCCGTGTGGTTTCTGAAAAGGTTAATTTCAGCAAATCCAGCATGAAGCCGATTGTAGCCAACCAGCCGGTCAACAAGCAATACATGTTCAAAGGCGAATCTACATTAGTAGACGGCTTGAAAGGAAATGGCAATTACAAAACCGGTCGTTGGATTGCGTTCTACAAGAACGATATGGACATGACTATCGACCTTCAGCAGCCTACCGAGATTTCGAGCGTTGCTATTTCTACTTGCGTGGAGAAGGGCGACTGGGTGTTTGACGCGCGAGGACTTTCCGTAGAAGTTTCGGACGATGGCAAGAACTTTACCAAAGTTGCTTCCGAGGAGTATCCTGCTATGAAAGAAAGCGATAAGAATGGTATCTATGAACATAAACTGTCATTCAGCCCGGTGAAAACTCAATACGTGAAAGTGGTTGCCCTGTCTGAAAGTAAAATGCCGGCATGGCATGGCGGCAAAGATAGTCCGGCATTTTTGTTTGTAGACGAAATCACGATAGATTAATGAATATAAGAAATAGATACGCTAAAGTTTGTCTTTTCTTATGGGTATTGGGAATGTGCTTAACCGCACATTCCCTCAAAGCACAGTCCGTCATACCTGTCCCATTAAAAATGGAGCAGGGGACGGGCTGTTTTTTACTGTCAGAGAACACAAAACTTTATATAAACTTGCAGGGTTTAGAAGCGCAGCTTCTGGAAAATTGCTTGCAAGCATTGCCGGTTCATTTGAAGAAAGGGAAAAAGAAGGATACGCAGAATATACTTTCTCTATCGATAACTGAAAAGAACCACCAGTTGCCATCACCGGAAAGCTATACCCTTTCCGTCACTCCGCAACAAATTCTGATACGCGCCACTTCGGGAGCCGGATTATTCTATGGTATGCAAACCCTGTTGCAGTTGGCACAACCTTCGGGGGCAGGCAGCTATTCCATAGCCTCTGTCGAGATAGAAGATACTCCCCGTTTTGCTTACCGTGGACTGATGCTGGACGTGTCCCGCCACTTTTCTACCAAAGAGTTTATAAAGAAACAGATAGACGCACTGGCGTATTACAAGATCAACCGTCTGCACCTGCATCTGACCGATGCGGCAGGCTGGCGGTTAGAAATCAAGAAATACCCTTTGCTGACCGAATTTGCGGCCTGGCGTACAGATCCCACCTGGAAGCAATGGTGGAACGGCGGACGTAAATATGTCCGTTTCGATGCTCCCGGAGCTTACGGCGGTTATTACACCCAGGATGATATTCGTGAAATCTTGGAATATGCCCGTCAGCATTATATCACGGTGATTCCCGAGATTGAGATGCCCTCCCATTCGGAAGAAGTGCTGGCAGCCTACCCGCAGTTATCCTGTTCGGGCGAACCTTACAAGAACTCCGATTTCTGTGTCGGCAATGAAGAAACCTTCACGTTTCTGGAGAATGTGCTGACCGAAGTCATGGAACTTTTCCCTTCCGAATACATTCATATCGGTGGCGATGAGGCCGGAAAGTCGGCTTGGAAGACCTGCCCGAAATGTCAGAAGAGAATGAAAGACGAGCATCTTGCCAATGTAGACGAGCTGCAAAGCTACCTGATACACCGCATTGAGAAGTTCCTGAACAATCATGGACGTCATCTGCTGGGGTGGGACGAGATTCTGCAAGGAGGCATTGCCCCCAACGCAACCGTCATGTCATGGCGTGGAGAAGAGGGTGGTATCGCTGCCGTAACCTCCGGCCATCGTGCCATCATGACGCCGGGTGCCTACTGCTATCTGGACAGTTATCAGGATGCCCCATATTCGCAGCCGGAAGCCATCGGTGGATACCTGCCGTTGAAGAAAGTATATTCTTACAATCCCGTTCCCGCTTCTTTAACTGCGGAACAGGCGAAGTTGGTCTACGGTGTGCAGGGCAACCTATGGGTGGAATATATTCCCACTCCCGAACACGTGGAGTATATGATTTACCCCCGAATCCTGGCATTGGCGGAAACAGCTTGGTCGGCTCCGGAACGTAAGTCATGGCCGGATTTCCATACCCGTGCATTGTCGGCAGTGGCCGATTTGCAGGCAAAAGGATACCATCCTTTCGATTTGAAAAAAGAAATCGGCAGCCGTCCCGAGTCGCTTCAACCGGTCAGCCATCTGGCATTGGGTAAAAAGGTGATTTATAATTCACCTTACAGCTCCCATTATCCGGCACAAGGAAACACCGCTCTGACGGACGGCATACGCGGCGATTGGACCTATGGTGATGGCTCGTGGCAAGGATTCATCTCGGACAACCGCCTTGATGTGACGATTGATATGGAAAAAGAAACCTCTATCCATTCCGTCACTGCCGCCTTTATGCAGGTGGTAGGCGCGGAAGTATTCCTGCCGGAGACTGTGGTGATTTCCATTTCCGATGACGGAACCCATTTCACCGAGTTGCACAAACAACACTTTGAAGTGAGCAAAGAAACACCCATCCGCTTTACGGATATTTCATGGCAGGGCGAAGCCAAAGGAAGATACGTACGCTATCAGGCACAGGCCGGAAGTGAATTCGGAGGCTGGATATTTACGGATGAGATTATTGTGAAATAAATATTGCAGGCATAAGGATAATACGTATGATGCGTTTTTTTAGGATTATTCCGGCCTAAAGCAACCGTGTAATCCGTATCATCCGGACTTGCTGATTTCAACCTGTCAATATCATTTAAATAAAAGAGGGAATCTACTCAACCAGATTCCCTCTTTTTTTGTTATATTTGTATTATTACCTTAAAAACTAAGAATATGGTACAACACGCTAGACTCATTTTCTACAGCCTTCTTCTTCTGGTAATCCCGTGCGAGGGCACGTTGGCACAGAAGATTCCCGTCGCGCCCATAGACTCATTGATTACCGTAGGATATGCCACCGGAAGTTTGAAAACCCTGTCCGGTTCCGTAGAGAAAATCACGGAGACACAGATGAACAAAGACCAGATAACGAACCCTTTGGAAGCAATCCGTGGACGTGTGCCGGGTTTGACCATCCAGCGGGGCTCCAACGGACCGGCGGCTCTGGATGCGGTACGCCTGCGGGGAACTACCTCACTGACCAGCGGCAACGACCCTTTGATTATCGTCGACGGAGTATTTGGCGACTTGAGTATGCTTACCTCCATTTACCCTACGGATATTGAGAGTTTTACCATCCTGAAAGACGCTTCTGAAACCGCACAGTACGGTTCGCGAGGTGCATCCGGTGTGATAGAAGTCACCACCAAAAAAGGGATGAGTGGCAGGACACAGGTAGCTTACAACGGTAGCTTCGGGATTTCCACCGTCTACAAGAATTTGAAAATGCTGTCCGGTGATGAATTCCGCCGCGTAGCATCGGAACGAGGCATTTCCATTCTGGACAAAGGGAACAATACCGATTTCCAGAAAGAGATTGAGCAGACAGGACTGCAACAGAATCATCACATCGCCTTTTATGGCGGTTCCAGTGAGTCCAGTTATCGTGTTTCCCTCGGTTTTATGGATCGTCAGGGAGTGATTCTGAATGAAGACATGAAGAATTTCACTTCAAATATGAACATGAATCAGAAAATGTTCGACGGCTTCCTGAACTGCGAGTTGGGAATGTTCGGCTCCATTCAGAAGAATCATAACCTGGTAGATTATCAGAAAACGTTCTATTCGGCAGCTACGTTCAATCCTACCTATCCCAATCATAAAGACCCCGTCACTAATTCGTGGGACGGAATAACGACCGCCAGCCAAATCACCAATCCATTGGCATGGATGGAAGTGCAGGACGATGATGCCACTTCGCACATCAGTACGCACGCCCGTCTCACTTTCAATCTGATGGAAGGACTGAAACTAAGCCTGTTCGGAGCTTATACTTACAATATCGTAGAAAATTCGCAATACCTCCCCACTTCCGTCTGGGCGAACGGTCAGGCATACAAAGGAACCAAAAAGCGCGAATCTTTATTGGGAAACATGATGCTGACCTATAAGAAAAACTGGAAAAAGCATTTCTTTGACGTACTGGCACTTGCCGAACTTCAGAAAGAGACTTATACCGGCTATTATACCACAGTCAGCAATTTCAGTACCGATAAGTTCGGGTATAATAACCTTCAGGCAGGAGCGCTCCGTTTGTGGGAAGGCACTAATTCCTACTACGAGCAACCGCGCCTGGCATCTTTCATGGGACGCTTCAATTATACATACGCCGACCGCTACGTACTGACGTTGAACGCCCGTACAGATGCTTCCTCCAAATTCGGAGCCAACCATAAATGGGGCTTTTTCCCCTCTGCATCCGCGGCATGGGTGATTAGTGAAGAAGAATTTATGAAGCAATTCCCCGTGATAGACAATCTGAAATTCCGTATCGGTTACGGTCTGGCAGGTAACCAAAGCGGGATTGACTCATACACAACACTGAATCTTGTCAAGCCGAACGGTGTCGTCCCCGTCGGAAACTCCGCCATTGTATCTTTGGGAGATCTCCGGAATACGAATCCCGATCTGAAATGGGAAGTGAAACATACCTTTAATACCGGTTTCGACATCGCTTTATTCGGCAACCGCCTGTTGCTTTCCGCCAACTATTACAACTCCCGCACCACGGATATGCTTTACCTTTACAACGTAAGCGTGCCCCCTTTCACCTATAACACCTTGCTTGCCAATATCGGCTCCATGCGCAACTGGGGTACGGAAATCGCCATCGGTATCACCCCTTTGAAAACGAAGGACATGGAACTGAATATCAATGCCAACATCACCTTTCAGCGCAACAAACTGCTTTCATTGAGCGGTATGTATAACGGCGAAATGCTTTCCGCTTCCGAATATAAAAGTCTTGCCAGCCTTGATGGAGCCGGCTTCCACGGCGGCTACAACCACATCGTTTATCAGATGGTGGGGCAACCGTTGGGCGTGTTCTATCTCCCTCACAGCACCGGACTGGAGTCCGACGGAAACGGTGGATATACCTATGGCATTGCCGACCTGAATGGCGGAGGCGTCAGTCTGGAAGATGGTGAAGACCGCTACGTGGCAGGACAAGCCGTACCCAAAACGATTCTGGGATCTAACATCAGTTTCCGTTACAAGCGTTTCGACCTGTCTTTGCAAATCAACGGAGCTTTCGGACATAAAATCTACAACGGAACTTCCCTGACCTATATGAACATGAATATCTTCCCCGACTACAATGTAATGAAGAAAGCTCCGCAACAGAACATCAAGGATCAGACTGCCACCGACTATTGGCTGGAAAAGGGAGATTACGTCAACTTCGACTATGTGACGCTGGGCTGGAACGTGCCGATTGAGAAGGTGCAGAAACTAAAGAAATACGTCCGTTCCCTGCGCTTAGCATTTACTGTCAACAATCTGGCAACCATCTCCGGTTATTCGGGACTTTCGCCCATGATTAACAGTTCCACGGTGAACTCGACGTTGGGCGTGGACGATAAACGGGGGTATCCGTTGGCACGGACGTACACCTTAGGATTGAGTATTAACTTTTAATGGAGGAGGAGAGGATGAAACGATATATGAAAAATAGAAATCAGTTTTTGCAGATCTCAAAGCAAATAATCTACCCTTCAAGAATATTATTATTTTTTCTGGTGACGAGTCTGACCTTATTTTCCTGTGATAAGTTCTTACAGGAAAATCCGAAAGACAAACTACCGGAAGAGGATGTCTACAATACGATCTCGGAAGTATATCTCAATGCGGTAGCTTCACTTTATACTTACATAGGCGGTTATAGCGACAGTCAGGGATTGCAGGGAACGGGTAGGGGAGTCTACGACCTGAACACTTTCACTTCCGACGAAGCCATCATCCCCACCCGTGGAGGCGACTGGTACGATGGCGGCTTTTGGCAAGGACTTTACCTGCACGATTGGGGAGTAGAGAATGACGCTATCCAAGCTACATGGGAATATCTTTACAAAGTCGTCATGCTAAGCAACAAATCGCTCGAACGGATAGACAAGTTTGCCGAAACCCATTCCGATGCTGTACTTCCGGCATACCGGGCGGAAGTGCAGGCCATGCGAGCCATGTATTATTATTATCTGATGGATTTGTTCGGACGCATCCCGTTGGTTCAATCCTCTTCAGTGGCAATGAAAGATGTTCTCCAGAGTGAACGGAAAACGGTTTTTGAGTTTGTATTCAAGGAATTGCAGGAAGCGGCTCCTCTGTTGAGCGATGCGCACAGCAACCAGTCCGGTCCTTATTATGGCCGTATCACCCGTCCGGTAGTCACTTTCCTATTGGCTAAACTGGCTCTGAATTCCGAAGTCTATACGGACAATGATTGGACAGACGGACAACGTCCGGACGGAAAAAACATAAAGTTTACAGTGAACGGCAACGAACTCAATGCGTGGGAAACAGTCATCTACTACTGTGACCAGCTAAAGACGCTGGGCTACAACGAATTGGAACCAAAATACGAAACCAATTTCTCCATTTTTAATGAATCATCGATAGAGAATATTTTTACCGTTCCGATGAATAAAACCTTGTACACCAATCAAATGCAATATCTATTCCGTTCCCGCCACTACAATCATGCCAAGGCGTACGGCCTAAGCGGTGAGAACGGCCCCAGCGCAACCATTGAAGCCCTCGAAACCTTCGGTTATGAAACAGCCGAACAAGATCCCCGCTTTGATATTTGCTATTTTGCGGGAGTGGTGCGCGACCTGAAAGGAAACATCATCAAGCTGGATGATGGCACCGTATTGGAGTATCTGCCTTGGAAAGTAGCTCTGGATATTACAGATACCCCGTATGAACAAACAGCAGGAGCCCGTATGAAGAAGTACGAAGTCGACCCGACTGCCACGAAAGACGGTAAGTTGATGGAGAATGACATTGTATTGTTCCGCTACGCGGATGCTCTGTTGATGAAGAGTGAAGCGAAAGTGCGCAATGGAGCCAGTGGAGATGAAGAACTGAATGAAGTCCGTAGCCGCGTCAATGCCTCCTCCCGTCCTGCCACTTTAGAGAATATCCTTGCCGAACGTCAACTGGAACTGGCTTGGGAAGGTTGGAGACGTCAAGATTTGGTTCGCTTCGGGAAGTTTACAAGAGCTTACAGTAGCCGTCCACAATTGCCGGATGAGGGAAACGGATATACTACCGTGTTCCCTATACCGGAGAAAATACGGGTGATGAATACAAAGTTGAAGCAGAATCCGGGGTATTAACAGCAGTTATTATTCAATCAACTCAAAACTATATTTTTCAAATTCATTCCCGTTGATAATCATAGCAATTTGGTGAAGTCCGAGATGGAGCTTCCTCGTTGTAACCACCCGGAAAGAATGTTTTCGGGTGATTCGCGTGGTCGAGTTCCCGGCATATTCTTTCTCGCTGATTTTATGCACCTTTTTCGTCAACGTTCCATTTGCTTTTTGGTAATAGATTCCATATTCGAGTCGTATCTTGGTCGTTTGATCGTTCTTGTTCAACAGTTTAAAACTAACCTCCAACGAATCCCCGACTTTCACTTCCGGGCTTGAAATTTGGAAATCCTCCACACAGATATTGCTGATAGTAGAGTTGAAGCCAAACAACTCCATCACTTCCGGATTGCCTTGTTTTAAGAGCGTCCGGCAACCGTGTTTAATAATCCAATCCACCTCTTTCGATTCTCCCTTCCATTTCTTCACTAAATCAATAACGATTTCGGGATTATCTTTCGCAATATCATTCAAATTATTGGCAACGCTCAATCGCACAAATCTTGCCGGATCATTTTTTAGATTTTCCAGAATAGGAATGATAGGCGCAGGATTCTCTTTCAGGTTCGGCAACGCCATCGCCCAGGGAAGACGCGGACGACAGCCTTCTGACGCAAGCCGCCTGACTCCCCAATGTTCGTGTTTCGACCAAACCAACATCTGTTTCATCATCTGATCCGGATATTTGATAATAAAAGAATGAGCCACAAACTCGCAACTTGTGAACTGCGTGATTTTCTCTATCGCCTTGACAGAAGTTTCGTAATCGTCCAGTCCATATTGTTCGACATAATTATCCAGAATCCCCCCATACTCTAAAGTCAAACCAAACTTCGTGTCGTCTATCACCGAGAAATCAGGCCGTGTCTTTTTTATATGATCCAACAATTCAAGTATCTTAGCAATCGCCTCTTTGTAATCTGCCGGTAAAAACTTTCTTAGCACCGTTGTGATGTGCATGCAGCGTTGTTTAAGTTCCCTGCCTTCCCATTCATCGTCCATCACTTGAGATACAAACTCGCAAGCATCAAAATCGTCGATAACAAGTTTCAAATCTTTCGTAAACAGATCGAAAAATTGCTCGTTAAACATGTTTTTAAAAGGTTCTGCCATTCTTTAAATATATAGTTTAGTTAAACAGTTATTGTTTTTTTATGGAGCGACTAAATAATGTTTCTTTGATAAATTCGTTTTTTATAATTTGAATTTTAAAGTGTTGATAATTATTTTATGCCGATCTATTTGTTTGTTATACAAATATATGCCATTTTTTTTAGGATAGCCCTATATCGCGCCTTATTTAGGTAAACTATATGAAAAGATTGTGCGAGAGGGAGTCTATTTAGAGAATACCATATAAAAAAGTGAGCCACAAAAAAAGATTGCAGCCCACTTATACCTTATATATGATAATATGATAGTAAAAAGATTAATCGAAGAAACTCTTGAATTTCTTGAAAATCTTCTCTTTTACTGACGTGTTAGGTTTGAAATTGTCTGAAGCTTCCATCTTTTCGAGCGTGTTCTTTTCCTCCTTGTTGAGAGCTTCCGGCACATAGATACTGATATTGACCAGCAAATCTCCCGTACCATACCCGTTTACATTCGGCAACCCCTTGCCACGCAAGCGAAGCACTTTACCCGGTTGAGTACCCGAATCAATCTTCACTTTCACTTTGCCGTCGATTGTCGGAATTTCCACAGCACCGCCCAGTGCAGCCGTCGGGAAACTAAGCAACAGATTATAAATCAAATCATTTTCGTCGCGAATCAAGTCCTGATGCGGTTCTTCCTCAACGAGGATCAATAAGTCGCCTGCCACACCGTTGTGCTTGCCGGCATTTCCTTTGCCGCCCATAGAGAGCTGCATCCCCTCTGCCACTCCGGCAGGGATATTCACCGATACCACTTCCTCGCCGTAAACGATTCCGTCGCCACCACACTTCTTACATTTATTCTTGATAATCTTTCCCTCGCCGCCACACGTAGAACAAGTGACGCGAGTCTGCATCGTGCCCAGAATGGTCTGCTGGTTACGAATCACCGATCCGCTACCCTTACAAGTAGGACAAGTCTCCGATCCACCGTCACCCTCGGCACCCGTGCCATGACACTGGTCGCACGGCACATATTTTTTGAGTTTAAATTTCTTTTCTACTCCGGTAGAGATTTCCTTCAATGTCAGCTTCACTTTCACACGGAGGTCACTGCCGCGATACCGGCGTTGCTGTGAACCGCCACCGCCGCCAAATCCGCTGAATCCTCCGAAGCCTCCCCCGAAACCGCCGCCGCGGCCACCAAAGATGTCGCCAAACATAGAGAAGATGTCATCCATCGACATTCCCTCGCCACCGAAACCACCGAACGGACCGCCATTGCCTGCCGCACCGCTCACTCCCGCATGACCGAACTGATCGTAACGCGAACGCTTCTCCGGATTGCTCAACACGTCGTATGCCTCGGCCGCCTCCTTAAATTTCTCTTCAGCCTCCTTGTCGCCCGGATTCTTGTCGGGGTGATACTGAATTGCTTTCTTACGGTATGCTTTCTTTATTTCTTCTACTGTGGCTGTCTTCGTCACCTCCAATATTTCGTAATAGTCTCTTTTTTCTGCCATGCCCATTTATTGATTTATGATTGAAAAGATTTATGATTTATGAATTCTGATTTATGATTTACTCTGCAGACCAATAGCGCAGCCATAAATCATAAATCATAATTCATAAATCTCCTCATTCTCCTACTACCACTTTAGCGTGGCGGAGCACTTTGTCGTTCAGTGTATATCCCGTTTGCACACAGTCCAGAATCTTACCTTTCTGTGCTTCCGACGGTGCGGGGATTACCGCGATGGCTTCATGGTAATCAGTGTCCAGTGGTTGGTCTTTTGTTTCGATGACTTTCACACCGTTTTGTGCCAGGACAGCCATAAATTTATTGTAAATCAGTTCTACTCCTTCTTTTACGGCATTGACATCTGTTGCCGTTTCCATTGTTTTGATGGCACGTTCGAAGTCGTCCACCACCGGAAGAATGCTGCTAAGGCTCTTTTCGCCACCGTTCAGAATCAGTTCGGCCTTTTCCTTCATGGTGCGTTTCCGGTAGTTGTCAAATTCGGCAGACAAGCGCAGGTATTTATCCTTCTGCTCTTCAATCTCCTCTTGGGCCTTTTCCAGTTCTTTTTCCAACTCTTCTTCATGAGTCAGGGGAGTGGCGTCCTCCGCTTGTTCGTTTTGCGGTTGTTCTTCCGCATGGTTTTGAGTTTCCTCAACGTTCAGTTCTTCTTCCTTCACTTTTTTTTCTTTCGGATCCATCTTGGTATTTACTATTTTACTAGTTACTATTTACTATTTAACACACACGTTATCTTAACTTGGTAAAATAACGCCAATAAACATACCGGGCTGACCGGATGTCATTGATTTTGTCTGCAAAAACTTTGCCAAGTTGGCTGTTTTGCCAAAAAACGCAGCAAAGGTAACACTTTTATGTCAGATTGGCACATATCAGATAGCTCATAATTCATTTTAAATGTCTAACTTTGCACGCTAAAATAGTTAATACTAATATAGTAGCTAGCAAAATAGTAAATAGTAACTAGTAAAATAGTAAATAAAGAAGATGATTACAGTTTCGAACGTTTCGGTACAGTTTGGTAAAAGAGTGTTGTTTAATGACGTAAACTTGAAGTTTACGAGTGGTAATTGTTATGGTATTATTGGTGCTAACGGTGCGGGAAAATCTACCTTCCTTCGTACGATTTACGGAGATTTGGACCCGACAACCGGTACCATTGCGCTCGGACCGGGCGAACGCCTTTCGGTGTTGAGCCAGGACCACTTTAAGTGGGACTCTTATACCGTTATGGATACTGTGATGATGGGGCATACTGTGTTGTGGGACATCATGAAGCAACGCGAAGAATTGTATGCGAAAGAAGATTTCACAGATGAAGACGGACTGAAAGTATCCGAGTTGGAAGAGAAATTTGCCGAGTTGGACGGATGGAATGCGGAAAGCGACGCAGCCATGCTGTTGAGCGGACTGGGCGTGAAAGAAGATAAGCATTATGTATTGATGGGTGAGTTGAGCGGTAAGGAAAAAGTGCGTGTCATGCTGGCGCAGGCATTGTACGGAAATCCGGACAACCTCTTGCTCGATGAGCCTACCAATGACTTGGATATGGAGACAGTGACTTGGTTGGAAGAGTATCTCTCCAACTTCGAGCATACCGTATTGGTAGTGAGTCACGACCGTCACTTCCTCGATTCTGTATGTACGCACACCGTAGACATCGACTACGGAAAAATCAATATGTTTGCCGGTAACTATAGTTTCTGGTACGAATCCAGCCAGTTGGCTCTTCGTCAGCAGCAGAACCAGAAGGCGAAGGCTGAAGAGAAGAAGAAAGAGTTGGAAGAATTTATCCGCCGTTTCAGCGCCAACGTAGCGAAGAGCAAGCAGACCACGAGCCGTAAGAAGATGTTGGAGAAACTGAACGTAGAAGAAATCAAACCTTCTTCACGTAAGTATCCGGGCATCATCTTCACTCCCGAACGCGAGCCGGGCAACCAGATTCTGGAAGTTTCCGGATTGAGCAAGAAGACGGAGGAAGGCGTAGTGCTTTTCAACGACGTCAATTTCAACGTAGAGAAAGGTGACAAAGTGGTATTCCTGTCGCGCAACCCGCGTGCGATGACTGCGTTCTTCGAAATCATCAACGGAAACATGAAGCCGGATGCCGGTACCTTCAACTGGGGGGTAACCATCACCACTGCTTACCTGCCGCTGGATAATACCGATTTCTTCAATACCGACCTCAACCTGGTGGACTGGTTGAGCCAGTTTGGCGAAGGAAACGAAGTGTATATGAAAGGTTTCCTCGGCCGTATGCTTTTCTCCGGCGAAGAGGTGTTGAAGAAAGTAAGCGTACTCTCCGGAGGTGAGAAGATGCGTTGTATGATTGCCCGTATGCAGCTCCGCAATGCGAACTGTCTGATTCTGGACACTCCGACCAACCACTTGGATTTGGAATCTATCCAGGCATTCAACAACAACCTGAAGACGTACAGGGGAAACATCCTTTTCTCTTCTCATGACCACGAGTTTATCCAGACGGTTGCCAACCGCATTATCGAACTGACACCGAACGGTATCATCGACAAGATGATGGAGTATGACGAATATATCACGTCCGATCACATCAAGGAATTGAGAGCGAAGATGTACGGGGACAAGTAATTCCCCGTCTTGGACGTCGTAGCCATCGTATAAAACTTAGGCGCGAATTACACGGATAACACGTTTCTGATTTTAAAGAAATCGTGCAATTCGTGTAATCCGCGCCTGATTTTTATAGATAGGATTCCATTCACCTTTTCTGATGAGATTATTTATTTAGCCCAATATCAGATGTGGAGGTGAGTGCATACCTAAATCGGTGTTTGTGATGTGACAAGTACTTTATGATACCTCTTCCATCAGCGCCAATTCCCAACTGCGCCATACGATCGTTGCCAGTTTCAATCCCCCTTTCTCACGAGCTTCTGCCACACATTCATCCTTGCTATAGCGAATCAACTGTTCCCGTGCATCATCGGCAAGTGCGCGTATCTCTTTCTCCGACGCTCCTGCTTTCGCATACTTCACCTCCAATAGATACGTGTACGGTGGAGATACGGGTGCCGCCGGACTGGGCTTAAAGAAGAAATCGGCAAAACCCTTATTCATCTCATATTCCGGATATAGTTGATAATAGCGGAACATACTTAGATAGGCGAGGAGGAATCCTTTGATATGAGCTTCCCCTTCTATGTACTCCCTTATCCGGCTCTGTTCCCGAATGGCCTCTGCTAGAAATTCGAACAACGGTTTCCAGTCTCCTTTGAAGGACATATTCTCAAACAGAGTGCGCAAGCGGTTTACGTCGAGCTTGAAGATGTCATGACGGGCATATCCCTGAATCAGGAAATTGAATAGCTGTTCGCGAACCACCAGATTGGGAATGTGCAGGATGGGACGCCCCATCATATCCACCCCCTTGATAGAAAGCAGTCCGAAATAGAACAGCAGAGATTTGAAGTTGCCCACGTCCGTCATTTCCAGTGCGGAGAAATGGGTGACTATTTCAGTCACTATCTCGCCTTGCTCTGCAATCTCCTTGATGACGGAGAAGTTTTCGCCCAGTCCATGGTCGAGACGGACAAGGTAGGCAAGCTTGTTAAAGTCCGTACGGATATTGGGATCTACAATCTCGTCCGGTTTTACTCCGTGCAATATCAATGACTTCATGCAGTAGAGCACCATGTCCGAGTTGAACATACAATCTGCTAATTTATTTTTACTGAAGCAATAATTGTCATAGTTAGGCTTCATCATTGTCACCGCATCGTCTACCGACATCGGGAGAGCGCCTTGTTCCTTATAATACGTCAGCATCTCGCGCAATTCCTTCTCGCTGAAACCTACAAGGTCGTTAAACCACGGGTCGGTGGTGATATTCGTTCCGATGTTGAATCCGCTTGTCACGTCGTCCATCGTCACCGGGCTTACTCCCGTGATGAACAAACGGTTGACGGCAGAACCCATTCCCGTCGTGGCGGCTTTGATTACATTGAAAAACCTGCGGATATACCCTTCACCATGCGTCGCTTTTCGATATAAGTCCGTGCCGTAAGTAGAAAGAATGGTATTCGTGAAATTATCGTATTCATCAATCAGGAGGTAGATTTTGATGTCTCCCTTGAGGGTGGCATACGAATTGATGGCGGATAGCAGTGCTCCCGGTTCTTCGAGCGTTTCTTCGTTCAGCACGTTCCAGATTTCCTTTCCCAAAATATGTTCGTACTTTTGCAGAAAATGTCTTAGTTTCCCGCAACAATGCAACCGGAAAGATTCCTCCACCTCATTGATATTCGAGCTCACCTCCGAGAAATTGAATCTCATGATGAGAAACTGGTTATGTATCGGCGTAGGATGCTGCCCGATATACAGATGGCCGAACAATTCGTCGAACTGGTCGGCATACCGAACGTCATAATAAGCCTCCAGCATTGCCAGCGTCAGACTTTTCCCGAAGCGCCGGGGACGGATCAGGAACAGATAAGACGGTTGCATTTCTATCTTTTCGATAAACATCGTCTTATCTACATAATAATAGTTTTCTTTTTGGATGCGACCGAAATCCGTCAATCCGTATGGTATTTGCTTCATCATATTGCGATTCCTTTCTTTATTCATCATTCATATCGAGCAAATATACGGAAAACGGATGAATGTGACACGTTTAATGCCACTAATTTATCCGTTTATCTGTTATTTCGTGCAAAAACGACTATCCGGAGCAAAAAAGCTATTTTGTGGAAAAACGACTATCCGTGGGAAAACTGCCATTTCGCGGGAAAACTACAACTCCAACCCCGTCTGCACCGGGAGTTGCGGGCGTATTGAATTTTCTTTGCGCTCTTCGGCCGAATACTCCACCACCCAATATTCCGTGATGTTGTTGGAGGTCTTCCGTGAGTGGAAATGGTTGTTTTCCAATACCGTGACCAGCATTTGTTTCATCTGTGCGTTGGCTTGTGTGCGCCCGTTCATGCTCAATATTGACAGCAGCTGGGAGGCAGGATACCATTTTGCTTGTATATCGTTTGGTCTGGCTGGCCGGAAATAGAAGAAAAGATTCTCCTCTAACGGATCTTTTTGGCGGAACGCCTCATTGCGGTTGTTGAGAAACGTAATCTCCTGGTTCTCATACCAATATTGAAACCCCTGCCGGTAGAGTGCGTATGCTTGTGCATATATCCCCTGATGGTTGACAGGCGTGTGATAATCTATTTCCAGCAACGTATTGAACAGGATGCGCCTGTTCTCGCCGATGTCCGGCAGACAGTGCGGGTTGTTGGTGCTGGCGATGAATGATGCGCGGCGGATGAACGTATAATTTTGGATGTCGTAAACCTTCCGTTCGTTCATTACATCTTGCGTGATGAGACTTTTCAACTCCTGCATGCGTGCGGGAGAGAGCGTATCAAACTCATCCAGATTGATGAGCAGGCAGGACGACATTTGCAGGAGATGGTCTTTGTTGTCGGGACTAATCATGCCGTTGCGATAATAATCCTTCAGCTCCGGTGGGAGGAGATGGCGGACAAAAGTACTTTTGCCTTTTCCCTGTGCGCCGTGGAGCAGCATCAACTGGTGGTTTTGCGCTTCGTCGTCGATGGCACATGCCACCATTCCCACCAGCCAGCGGCGGAAGCTGTCTTCAAAAAAAGCCTGGTCTGCCGCTTTCACTGTTTTTGTCAGTTGGCCGATGTGGTCTGTTTTCCCGTCCCATGTCTGGAGTGAGGTGAAATAATGGACAAACGGGTTGAACGGCTTTGCATAGTCCGAGTCTACCAGTGCTTTCAAATTAGCTTGCGAACTGTATATCTTCTTCATCTGTGCGTTGATATAGAATGTGTTGATATCCTTTGTGCGCAGTGTGCTGAAAGGCGGCTGCTCTGTTTTAGGGAGATCAGGTATTATTTTCCGGAACTCGATTTGCTCTTTCACCACGTTTCTCCTGATTTCGTAGTGTTCGTCCATAAATTTGATGACCTGGCATATTCTCGGTTGTTGGCTTTCTTCTTCTGCCTGGTCGGTCTTTGAGGTGTATTGGTAGGCATTGTGCAGGGGGAGTGTGAGGTCGAAATCGGGTAGGTCGCCGAAATGACTGTGTGCCAGACTGACGGATTCCTCTTCCGTGATATGGCGGTGGTAACACTGATTGCCGAGACAATAGAAGAAATTGTCCCGGTTGCCTATCTCGAGACGTTCTTTGCGTTTGGTGTACTCCAGCGCCTTGCGGAAGTCGAGTTGCACTTGCAGGTCGATGGGCGACGCATTCTCCTGCACGGGGAGGAGCGGGGATCGTTTTCCCGGATTCTTGTGCTTCTTGTTTTTACATTCTTCTTCAGTGGGCAGTGTCACTTTTACGGTCAGCGGCTTCACGTTTTCCAGTCGTTCGGTAGAGAGGAAAGCGTCCGGATCGTGCGACACGAAGAATCCGCGTCCCGGGTCGCTTCCGCTGGTGTCTACTTTGGTATTGAGCAGCTTTTCATATTGGCTGCTTGCCAGGGCGTACATGCGGTGGTGGTAGCGTTCGAGGGTGAGGAAGTCTACGGTTCCCAATGCGTTCAGTTCGGTGCGTAAGGCTTCCGCTTCATTGCTGGTGGGGTAGACGAAGATCTTCAGCCCGTGCATCCGGGGGCTGACGAAGCTGCCTAGCGTGTCGGGGCAATCGTTCACTAGTTGGCGGAATTCCGGGATCTTTTCTGCCGGCATATCGTCACAGTCGAGCGTGATGATGTCCTGATACTTGTCCAGACTGTAAGCCAGCCTTTCCTTGGCGTAAGTAGCCGTGATGGTGCAGTAGGGCAGTTGCTTCTTCATGTGGTCTGCTTTCACCGTTTCTCCTGCATCCATTGCTTCCCGGAGTCTCCGGATTCTGTCGCGATAGATATCTCCCCGGATAAATTCGAACATTTGCCGGATACTGATACTTCCTGATACGAGTGATAATCCCCTGTATGTCGTTATTGAGATATTTTCCATTTTAATTATTGATATGAATGTAAGTCGTGTCAATATTAACACACTGCAAAGGACGGCTTTTCATATAGAATAAAAAAACTGCTTTTGGTACTCAAAAAGCAGTTTTTTAACAGTCGGTTCTTTCGTGTTAATCCTCAAGAAGCGTTCTTTTCATTCTTTGTATCTCATAATCAATCTCTTCCACGCTTAATGATTCGTCCGAATCATCCGATTTCTTGAAATCAACAGCCATAAACAACAACTCTGCAAAGTATTTGGGGCTTTTAATGTTAAAAACAGAGTCATGGTCATAACAGAGATGGACAAAGGGGAGGAGAAACGTCTTGCGGTCGCCTGGACTTACCTCTATTCTGTTGGTATACAAATTGTTGACAGTGCCAAGCATTTGCGTGATAAACTGGGATACTTGGGGAAATTCTCCCTTTTCGAGTGTTACAGCCTGTTTGTTCTGGTAAACGAAGCCTTCGGAAAAAATGTCTTTTTTCTCATGATTTTAAGTGTTATTTGATTAGTGTTAAAAAATGTTGGTCTAAAAAGACGCAAAGGTACGTTTTATTTTGTTTCTATCGTTTACTTATACTTTTTATTCTCTTTATATATTTTATTTGATGGAAAAAGCGTGTAATTGAGGTGGAACCCCTCCACCTCAATTACACGCTTTTTCTATATAAAAAGAATATTCTCCCGCGCCTGCGCACGTGTACATTATTAAATAAGAAAACTAACAGCATTCAATAAGAAAACACACAGCCTGTTTGTCCTCAAGATACCATGTATTATACGGAGTCCTATCATAATGTCGACAGGGCACAGTTGCAGGGCTGGCATTATAAAACAGATATTGGACAGAATACCCCCATAACCGCTTTTGTTTTCATTATAGCTAATCTTGATTTCATTATAGCTAATTTTATTTTCGTTATAGCTAATCAGCACTTGCCCTAAAGAGATTCATGGCTCATCAAGATACCTCACGATGAGCCGCACCTGCCTTGCACTATAAGCGTGGTCGTTTTTTCCTTCGCCGCCGCTATACATTGCGTCATATAATTCCTTGTTATTTCTGATCCACTCCCTCATTTTTCGCATGGCATACACCAACGGTACATACGGATTATATAAATGTGCCAGCTCCGATTTCAAATACGGACGTATGACAAACGGCTCCTCTGCTATCTCTTCTTTTTCTGCTTTCATATCTTCGGAAAATTAATTTTATCGTATTCCAAATATACGGAAAATCTCCCGCTTGTCCAAGTATATAAGTAAAATAAAATCACTCTGAATAAAAGTAAATACATTCTGAATGAAAGTAAGACAAACTAGGTCAAAGTAAGACAAAGTACGTCATTTCATCCCCTTATAATACACTACCTTTGAGGTATCGAAAGAAAAAGAAACAGAGCTCGTTCCTCTCTTCCGATATTGATTGCGGCAACCGCAATCTGTAATATTTATTTTTCAATTATTAATTCTCAATTTTTAATTTATCATGGCAATACCATTTAAAAGAATGGGTCGTAAAGACCCGAGAAAGGTTGATGGGGTGGTGAAGTATCATCCGCAACTTGTGACGCAGGGACAGAGTGTAGACCTGGATAAACTTGCTTACACGATGAAAGAGAAAAGTTCCCTGTCGTTGGGTGACATTCAGAGTGTGCTGACTAATCTCGTAGAAGCGATGCGTACGGCGCTGTTCGACGGTAAATCCGTCAATATCCATGATTTTGGTGTATTCAGCCTTTCCGCTACCACGCGGGGAGTGGACACGAAAGATGAGTGTACGATGAAGAACATCAAGACGGTGAACATCAATTTTCGTCCTTCGAGCAGTGTCCGTCCTAATTTGACGTCTACCCGTGCTGGTGAGAAAATCGAGTTTCTGGATCTCGACGCGCCCAAGAAAAAGAAAACCGATGGTGAAGATTCCGGTGATGAAGGTGGCGGAGACTCCGGTGGAGGTAGTGGAGGCGGTAGCGGTGAAGCTCCGGATCCGGCAGCTTAATTCGTAGAGTGCAGATAATGTTTACAACTGATAAGAAAAATAGTGGCACTATGATGAGAAAGATTGATTTGATCGTGATCCACTGTTCCGCCACCCGTGCCGACCGTTCTCTCACGCCGGATGACTTGGAGATGCAACACCGTCGGCGTGGATTTAACGGAACAGGTTATCACTACTACATCCGCAAGGATGGAACAGTGCACCTCACCCGACCGATTGAACGTATCGGTGCGCACGTGAAAGGATTCAATTCGAACAGTGTCGGTATCTGCTACGAAGGCGGTTTGGATGCCCACGGTTGTCCGGCAGACACGCGGACACCGGAACAACGGGCGGCACTCAAACTGCTGGTACATCAATTGCTTGAGACTTTTCCCGGTAGCCGGGTGTGCGGTCATCGGGATTTAAGTCCCGACCGCAACGGAAACGGGGAGATTGAGCCGGAAGAATGGATCAAGGCGTGTCCGTGCTTTGAGGTGAAAGCGGAATTTGGAACTTCCGGCCGCGTAGAAGATTAGTCTTCAGTAGGATAACAAAGTAATAAGGTAAGAGAGTTTTCAGGAAGTGACCAATTATTGAAAGTAATTAATCATTTAAAGAGCGCATGGAAAGGAGGTGTGTAAAGTTATGGTAGTCAAGAGATCTCTTTGGGATATGATCCTGAAAGTAGTCATCGCAGTGGCTTCGGCAGTGCTGGGCGTTGTGGGCGGTAATGCGATGAATTTGTAAAAGTGATCACGGGTCGCACGAAATAGTTGTTTGGTTAGCTCCTTTTGCAGGTTGTTAATTTGATAATCGTTTATGTGTGGCCTGTGTTTTTTTCTATTTAGAATGAAATAATTAATAATGAGTTGTATATGAAAAGATTATATATCTTTATTTTTTTAGTGGGGTTACTAGGTAACAATATTATGTATGCGCAGATCCCTGCTTCCTCACAATCATTACCTAGTCCTAATGTAGCGGCTTTAGGACTTTATGGTGAGATTCCGGTTTCGAAATTTACAGGTATGCCGGATATATCCGTTCCTTTATATGAAGTTCCTGTCGGAGATTTAAAATTGCCGTTTTCTCTCAATTATCATGCCGCCGGGATACGTCCTGACCAACACCCGGGATGGGTAGGAATGGGGTGGAATTTAAATACCGGAGGTGTTGTATCCAGAACGGTGAAGGGCAAGCCTGATGATTGCAATGTGAAAAATCATACCTATTTGATGAATATGGGATATTATTTTCACTCCGAAACATTGAATACTCCTCAATGGAATACACAGGACTATCTCAAAGCAACAGCTCAAAGTCATGGTGGAGCAGATTTTGAGCCGGACGAGTTCGATTTCAACTTTTTGGATTACCATGGGAAATTTATGTTGAATAGTGACAAAACATGGATTGTGCAATGTGACAGGCCTGTAAAGGTAAATTTTAGTGGTAATTGGATGGATGTTCCGTTTGAAAAAGCAAATACGGCATTTCAATATTCCGGATATTCGCCTTCTTTTGATGGTTTTACTTTGACTACTGAAGATGGCACTCAATATATCTTTGGCAAAGAACGGAATGCCATTGAATATTCTATCGGATTTTTTCAGCAAGCTACGGATTTTTGGACAGCTACAGCTTGGTATCTGACAAAAATTATCCTGACTAACGGTCAGGAAATAACTTACACATACGAGCGTGGCGATTTTATCAATCAAATGTTTATTTCGCTGTATGATGATTTGGGGTCTTTTACATTTGGTGGTGGAATCTTGACTCCGGAGTGCTCGTCTTCAAGCCATGTGGCTATTGAAGACAGTTATCAGGGAAGTCTCATATCTCCGGTTTATCTCAACCGTATTTCTTTTCCCGAATGTGAAATAACTTTTGCGCGTGAAGTGACTACGGAATTGAGATATTCGCAGGATATTTATGCTTTTCAATATATGTTATGGCGTAAAAATCCCAAATATCGTTTTCTGAATTTTCTTGCAGATAATCCTTTAGATGATAATTATCCGAATTGTTTGGACAAGTTGAAATGGTATAAGTTGAGCAATCTGGAAATAAAAGATAAGAAAGGAAAGTGGATCCGGGATTACCATTTTTCGTACAACGACAACACCTCCCAGCGCCTGATGCTACAATCTGTTTCTGAATTTGTATGGGGAGCAAACGGACGAAATTTTAATATGGAGTATGACTTTCCGGAGCAATTGCCTCCTTATCTGTCCGGAAAAGTAGATCACTGGGGATTTTACAACAATCGTTTGATGACCGATAATTATGCCACTCATTACGATTCTCGCGAACCTAATGCGAATGTTTTGACATTTGGCGTTTTGAAAAGGCTACGCTATCCCACGGGAGGATATACACGTTTCGTTTTCGAGCCTCACGAGTATTGTAAACAAGTGAAAATGAATCGATGGGAAGGGTACGAGGATACATTCCAACCGAAAATAGCGGGAGGACTAAGAATAAAGAAGATAATAAATAGTGATACAGGATTGGAAAGTGGTGAAAAAGTAGAAAATGAGTACTTTTATGTGGATGATTATTTAGTTAATAAAGAAAAGGCAAGAATCTCAAGCGGTTTCCTGGGAGGACAGATAAAGTACTATTTTGATGATTATCAGGTAGAAGGCACCGGGGCGAATAAAGACGTAAAACGTATAATAAGAAGATTCAGCAGCCAGTCTGTGCTACCGGCATGTATCAATTCCTCCGGAAATCATATCGGTTATAGTGAAGTGATTGAAAAAAGACCGGACGGATCTTTTATCCGTTCTAAATATACTAACTTCGATAATGGACATATGGACGAAGCCCCGGAGGCAATCATATTCCCGAACCGAACGCCTTATGGACCTTATGCTTCCAGATCGGTAGAACGGGGAAAACTTCTTTGTGAAGAACTGTATTCGGCAGGCGGTATTTTACAATCGAGTAAGCATCTGACTTATGAACGCTCTTCCGACCTTTATGTAAGATCAATGAAGACATCTCTTGATTATATTTGCCCGACCTCATTTATAACTTATGCCGATGGTTGCTCATACAAGGTCTATTTGTATGATTACAGACTGAAAAGCGAGAAGGATACTTTATACGACAATCCCTCTTTTCCGATAAGTACGCAGACGGATTATGAATATGATCCCGACGGCTTGATAAAAGTAATTTCAGAAAGTGCCAATGGAGGAATAAGAAAACAAACCTATAAAAGGATCCGTGAGTCAAGTTCGGATATATATACTCAAATGGTGCAAAAGCATATACTGTCTCCGATTGTCGAAAAAAAGGAATACTTTATTTCCGAAGATGGAACCAGCTGTCAACTGAAACAGGTGAAATATGAATATGTTCCTATAAAAGGAGTATCCGATCATTTTTTTCCTTGCTATTCTGTCTGGGAAAGGATAGGTGAGGGGGCTTTGAAGGAAGTGTACAATTGCATTGATTATGATGCTTTGGGACATCCTTTATATGTTGTCAGAAACGAGGGTAAGACGGTTTATCTTTGGAGTTATAACTATTTGCATCTGGCAGCGGAAATAAAGGGGGCTACCATTAGTGAAGTCCGGACAGCTATGGGAGGAGACATCGTGTCGTTCATGCAAGCCGACACTCCGGATCGTGTGAAACTGGTGCGTCTAAGAGCTTCTTTGCCACAAGCGCAAATAACGTCCTATACGTATCAGCCGATGGCCGGAGTTACCTCTATAACGGATCCGTGCGGAGTGGTCAGTTATTATGAATATGACCTTTTACAGCGGCTCAATAGACAAAAAGATAATTATGGGCGGACAATAAAGGCTTATGATTACCGGTATTCTGTAAATTCCTTTTAAAAGAACAAGAAATATGAAAAAAAGTATATCATTTATATGGGTCCTAACTCTGCTTTCAGGACCTGTTAGTGCAAGTGCTTTTACTGCTGTAAAAGATACATTGCCTTCCATACCGGGAGAACATAATTATATTTATGTACGGACACCGCTTGAGGAGAATGAAGAAAAAAACTATGATGAAATAACATTCTATGACGGGCTTGGGCGTGAACTCGATTTCGCGCAAAGTTATGGAGCCAATCGTACTGCTATTTTTATAGCCGACCATCACCTGATAGAATATGATAGTTTGGGACGGAAAGAGAAGCAATGGATAACGGCGCCTACTAGTTTTTCCTATATGGCTCCTGAAGATTTGAAGAATGGTATCCTGTGGGATTATCATGATGCAGGTAAAAGAAGTTATTTGCAAACTAACTATGAATCGTCCCCTCTAAATCGTATTACAGAGCAATATGGAGTGGGAGATGCTTGGGGGAATCATCCCGCCCGCATGGAATATCTGACGAATATCCCGGCTGATTCATTGCGTTGTTCGCTCTATTTGATAGACGATAACGATGCATTGATTCGCAGAGGAGATTATCGGTCGGGAGAATTGCAGGTGACAAAGGCCACGGATGAAGACGGTAGACCGACTTACACCTTTGTTGACAAGCAGGGACGTACGCTACTGACCCGGATAGGTAGAGGAAATCAACAAGCGGACACCTATTTTGTATTCGACCGCTTCGGAAGAATACGCTATGTTCTCCCACCCATGATTAATGATGAAATATCGGCTGGAAATCTCGATTTGTACGCATATCAATACTTGTATGATAGTTTCGGACGCTGTATTTCGAAGAAACTACCTAGCTGTGCTGCAATACGCTATGTTTATGACAAAGCCGACAGGGTTATATTGTCACAGAATGGAAATCAGTCACAGAAAAAAGAATGGACGTTCACTTTCTATGATAATCAGGGAAGGCTTTCATTAACAGGACTTTGTTCATTCAATGATCCTCCTTCATTGGATAATTCCATAGTAAGGGCTTATCGAACGACTGCGGAGAAAGACGGAGTGCTTCATTCCGGGTATGAAGTAGAGCATTTTCCTTATACGCTATCTTCTCTTTTGCAAGTGAATTATTATGATGATTACAACTTTACAACGGACACCCAACTCGCTTTCGGGTTGGAGAAGATAGGTAAAGTGCAGTATGATTCTTTATATATCAATCACGAAGCCTCCCTTATCTCCGCACAAGGGAGACTGACCGGGACTAAAATAAAAGTATTGGATAAAGAGCAATATCTGACAAGTGCCTTATATTATGACTATAAAGGCAGAATAATACAGGGACGTTGCCAAAATCATTTGGGCGGGTATGACACAGACTTTTATTCATATACATATACTGGAAAGTTATTTGCCAGATTACATACCTATCAGATTGGGAACGGAAAGCGGCACATGGAAGAATATACCTATGAATATCTGGCAGATGGAGAACTTAGGGATGTATATCACCGCGTCGATAATGCGTATAGAGCCAATCATTTGCTTTACTACACGTATGACAATGCCCGTCGGGTATTTTTGAAAGATGTGGGAGGATTGGGCGCCTATACGATATATACGTATGACGTCCGTGACCAGGTGACAAAAACGATGTGCCGTTTTTTTCTCTCTGAAGAAATTTCTTATAATGCAAGTCAGGGCGTTCCCTGTTACAATGGCAATATCAGTAGCATAGCATGGCGGAGTGAGGAAGATGATACGGACGGCATCAGTAAAGGTTATCGTTTTGCCTATGACAGCATGAACAGGATGACTGACGCCCGCTATGGTGAGGGAGAGAATCTGACCGGCAACCTGAACCGTTATGACGAACAGGTCACTTCATTTGATAAAAATGGCAATATTCTCGGCTTGCGTCGTTGTGGAGCTATCGGCCCGGAAAATTTCGGAGTAATTGACAGCTTGTATCTGTCATATCAGGGCAATCATTTGCTTAATGTGACAGACTACGCGAAGAATGATGTGTATGGAAGTAGCACAAACTTTAGAGACGGCATCCGATCGTCAGCAGAATATGCTTATGATTTAAATGGCAATTTAATTCAAGATTTAAACAAAGGAATTGCAAGAATCCGGTATAATTGCTTAAATTTGCCGAGTGCGATAGAGTTTACCGACGGACGTACAATTAGCTATCTTTATAGTGCCGACGGAACGAAACTGGAGGCAATCCATGCGATGGGAGACTCTGTCACCACCACTGATTATTGTGGTAAAGCGATCTATGAAAACGGAAGTCTCGACAAGATTCTTCTCGATGGTGAAGGGTTTGTTTCTTTCGCGGACGATGTTTCCTATAGTTACCATTTCTTCTTGAAAGATTACTTGGGCAATGTTCGTGTCGTATACAATGAAGATCGTGAAGCGGAAGAGGTGAACCATTACTATCCGTTCGGAGGAATCTTGGCTTCAACTTCCTCTGTTCAGCCCTACAAGTACAACGGAAAAGAACTGGACAGAAAAGGTGGATTGGATTGGTATGATTACGGGGCGCGGATGTATGATCCGGTATTGGGAAGATGGCATGTGGCGGATCCAATGAGTGAAAAGAATTATTCAATTACTCCTTACGGGTATTGTTTAAATAATCCGGTGAAGCATATTGATCCTGACGGCAAGCAAGTCATCCCCGTTCCATCTCCTCTTCCTCTGCCATTCTATTATCCTTTGACGAACACGCAATCTTATAGATTGCCTTCAGATCAACAGATAATGAGACATACATCAGGGAAATTCGCGGAGTTAGGGCAGATCATAAATAATACTCCTAAAATGTCTTATACCTTTGGGACTCTTTTATATTATCAGGCAAAGAATGCGATTAGTCCTGAATATGAGCATCAAAGAAAAAGAGACAGGAGGAATAAAGAAGGATTGGACCGGAATCAGGCGAATGTGGCGGAAAGTATTGATACTAACGTATCGGGGATGATGCCTAATGGTGATCCGGCTCCGAAAAGAAAACTGAAAACTTGGCAAAAAATAGTATTGGGAGTGACATGGGGAGCTGTTGTTATAAAAGATTATTATGATAATTATGCGGTTGATAGCAATGAAGTAGATCCTCAAGGTATACAACCTGACAAAGATGTTGATACAGGAAAAGACAATGATTTCATTTCAATTCCAATAAAAGATAAATTAGATGAAGTATTTGAGAAAAATTGGTAAGTACATAATTTATATAGAATATCTTACATATTCTATTTGTTTGATAAATATAATATCTGTCTCT